>Ga0164242_10002516_pt1 | contig 21212 bp, 16 predicted proteins | sample OricomgcompostMG_FD_108783 | JGI IMG/M metagenome (GOLD analysis project Ga0164242, IMG submission 108783) | Miracle-Growth compost microbial communities from Emeryville, California, USA - Original compost - Miracle growth compost (MG) ... | reverse complement strand
TCGCACGTGTTCTGGGTAGAACTCGCCGTAGAACGTGCCAGGTCCCGCAAGGATGCCGAGCTCTGCCAGGTGCTCGATGCTGCTCCAGGCGTCAACACCCTGGGTCCCCCACAGGTATAAGCCAGCCTCGCTGTTGTCGATGCGGAAGCCCGCAGACTCGAGTGCGGGTTTCAGCACGTTCCGTCTGGCACGGTAGCGCTCACGTTGCGCGTCGACGTGAGCATCGTCGCCAAGCGCGATTGCCATCGCCGCCTGCAGTGGAGCTGGCAACATCAAACCTGCATGCTTGCGCACCGTGAGCAGCCGCGAAATCACCTTGGCGCATCCGGCCGCGAACGCCGCGCGGTACCCAGCCATGTTGGACTGCTTGCTCAGCGAGTAAATGGCAAGCACATTCGTTCTGTCACCGCCGGTGACCCGCTCATCCAGGATGCTCGGGATGCGCTCGGTCGCCCAGCGACCATGCCAGCCGAGTTCTGCGTAGCACTCGTCGTTGATGATGACGGCCCCCAGCTCCGCAGCCCGACCGCGCGCTGCACGCAGCTGGTCGATGTCGAGCACCCGTCCGTCTGGATTCCCAGGGCTGTTCAGCCACACCAGTTTGGTGTCCACCGGCCAATCCGCAGGATCGTCAGCGGCGAAGGCCGTCGCACCGGCGATGGACGCGCCGATCGCATATGTCGGATACGCTGCGCGCGGATGCACGACGACGTCGCCATCACCGAGCCCAAGCATGAGGGGGACGAGCGCAACCATCTCCTTCGAGCCGATCGTCGGCAGAACGTTGCGCTCCGCGAGGCCCTGTACTCCCCTCCTGCGCGCGAACCACTCGACGATCGCCGTTCGCAACGCCGGCGTTCCAGCCGTTTGCGGGTATGAGTGTGCGTCGGTGGCGTCGGCAAGTGCGGTGCGAATCAGCTGCGGCGTCGGATCAACCGGCGAACCGACAGACAGGTCGACGATTCCGTCTGGATGCTCGCCGGCGCGCGCAGCATATGGCGCCATGGCGTCCCACGGGTAATCTGGCAGGTCACGCATTCAGCGGCTCACGTCTGCCGGTTCAGTTCTGCTGCTGAGGAGGCAATGCGGCGATCAACGGGTGGTCCTTCGGAATGACGCCCGTCTTCGCCGCGCCACCCGGGGATCCGATGTCGTCGAAGAACTCGACGTTCGCCTTGTAGTAGTCGGCCCATTCGCTTGGCAGGTCGTCTTCGTAATAGATGGCTTCCACCGGACACACGGGCTCGCACGCGCCGCAGTCCACGCACTCGTCCGGATGGATATAGAGCGAGCGTTCGCCCTCGTAGATGCAATCGACTGGACACTCGTCAACGCATGCGCGATCTTTCAGATCGACGCACGGCAGAGCGATCACGTAGGTCACTGCGGATAGTTTCCCTTCGGGAGAAGATAGGTTTCAGTTTACGCGCTCGCCGGTCACCCGCCGAGCCGGTCGGCCTCCGCCCGGGGTGCGCAGCCGCGGCCAGGCCACGACAAGTGCGGCGATCACGACCGGAGCCACCACCCACACCTTTCCGAGCGTGTTGTCAGGTACAAGCACAGATCCACCAGCGCTCTTGAACGAAAACAGGGCGATGGCGGCAAGCACACCGATGGCGGCGAGCAGGGTAGGCATCCTGTCCGTCGTGACCAGGCGGATGCCTGCAAGCAGACAGGCGATGCCAAACAGCGATACAGCGATGCCCCACGGAACCCCGATGGACAACATCTCGAATGTCGACTGGTGGGCGACGGTGCCGATCATTCCGAACACGGCACCCACACACAACAGAAGAACCAGGTTCAAGACGCGCGAGGCCATGACGCAAGTCTATGATCAGCGGCGTACCGACGGGTTCACCTTGTCACTCGGCCCAAGTAAGGTTAGGCTTACCAATCGTAGCGTCGATTTCTTCGCATCAATGGCCGATGCGCTCTCCCATCTCGCCACAGCTCATGCTGTTCCCACACTGACCGCGCCCGAAAGACAAGGCAACCCGTGCTCGCAACCCTCGTGATCGGCCTTCGCGAGGGCCTCGAGGCCGCCCTGATCGTCGGGATCATTGCGGCCTTCCTCAAGCGAAACGGACACTCTCTGCGCGCCATGTGGATTGGTGTCACAGCAGCGATTCTTCTGAGCGTCTGCGTCGGTGTGGCGCTCGAACTCGTGTCGGCAAGTCTGCCGCAGGCGCAACAGGAAGCGATGGAGACCGTCATCGGCGCCGTCGCCATCGTTTTCGTCACCGGAATGATCGTGTGGATGAGCACGCATGCTCGCGGCATGCGCCGAGAGCTGGAGGAATCGGCATCCGCTGCGCTCGGTGACGGCACAGCGCTCGCACTGGCGGGGATGGCATTTCTCGCCGTGCTCAAAGAAGGATTCGAAACGTCGGTCTTCCTTCTCGCCACCTTCCAGTCGTCAACGAGCACCCTGGCTGCGGTGGCCGGTGCGGTGATCGGAATCGGTATCGCTATCGGAATCGGCATCGGCATCTACCGAGGAGGGGTCAAACTCAACCTGGCGAAGTTCTTCAAGATCACAGGCGTCTTCCTCGTGTTCGTGGCTGCCGGTCTTGTCGTCAGCATGCTGCGAACCGCGCATGAAGCCGGGTGGCTGTCGATCGGCCAGCAGAGCACACTGGATCTTTCCTGGCTCGCCCCGACCGGTTCCGTTCAGGCTGCACTGATCACAGGTGTCCTCGGTATCCCCGCCGACCCTCGTGTCGTTGAGGTGATCGGATGGCTGTGCTATCTGATCCCGGTGCTCGCGTACTGCATGTGGCCAAATAAGCGTCGACCGCGCGGCATCCAGGTTCCGCGACTGCAACTCGGCATCGCGGCTGCTCTTGGCGTCGGCGCGATCATCCTGGCCGTCGCGGTGCCGATACCCGCTGCGGTCGGCACGTCGACGGACGCACGGCTGGCCGGTGGTGGCACGGCAATCATGCACACCGATGCCAACGGCGTCACCCTGATCATCGAGCGCGACGGGGTGCGCACTCCTGTGACATTCGATGATGCGAAGCGCACCAGAGCAGAACACGCGGGCATGACCACCGACCGCTGGCATACATCAACCACCATTACACCGTCGCATCACCCGAAAACGCTCAGCATCGACGATCTCGTCGCACTAGAAGGCGGCCGCCTTCCGCTCGGGGTCGACGCGCAGGCCAACCCTGGACCGTTCGCAGCGAGCTGGCGCGAACACGTCACAAGGACGGTGTGGAGCGCTAACGGGCAGCTGCTCGACGCGAAATCCGTCGCACACACGGTACTCACCGTTTCGGACGGTGGCCTGCCGTCTCCGCGCACGTTCACCGTACCCGCCAGTTCGGCGCCCAGCGGCACTTCAAACACCTGGAGCGTGACCAACACTTCAGTCACAGCAGCGTCAACGGCGATCACACGCGCATCCATCGCGGCCAGCGAGGTACTCCTCTGGAAGCTCTACCTGCCGATAGCGGCGGCGACCGCCGCACTCGTATTGCTTGCGTTCGGCCTTCGCGGCCTCACCAGGGTGCGTCACCTCGCAGCAGCCGGCCCCGAAGGTGTCCGCACAGAAACGGCCGACGTTCAACCACATACGCCCAAGCCATCAACAACAAGGAGCACAACATATGCCGCCAAGTAGGTTCAGCATCGCCATCGTCGCGCTCGGCACTGCGAGCGCGCTTGCCCTCGCCGGTTGTGCATCGACCGGGCAGGCAGGTGACGTTGCGACACCGAAAACCGGCGGCGTCTCCCAGGTGAAGGTGACCCTGGCGGCAGGTGGCGACGGTGACACCTGCACGCTCGACACAGCATCGGTGCCAGCCGGGCCTGTGACGTTCACCGTGAAAAACGAGAGCGCGACGGGAATCACCGAGATCGAGTTGCTGAGTAACCAGCGAATCATCGGCGAAAAGGAGAACCTTGCGCCAGGGCTCAAGCCCGTGAGTTTCACGCTCACCCTGGGTGGTGGAACCTACCAGCTGTCCTGCCCTGGGGCGACGAAGGACCTGCAGAAGTTCACGGTCACCGGCAAGAGTGCGAAAGCAACCGGAAGCACGCAGTCCATTCTGAAGGCCGGAACCGCAGGCTACGCAAAGTACGTGACAGGTGACGTCGACTCGATGGTGACGGCCGTCGCCAACCTCAAGGCGGCGATCGACGCGGGTGATCTCGAGCAGGCTAAAGCCGAATACGCCATGGCCAGGCCGTTCTACGAGCGAATCGAATCGGATGTCGCGGGATTCGTGCTCCCGGGCTTCAAGGCGACGGACAACTCAGGCAACCTTGACTACCTCATCGACATGCGGCAGTCCAACCTCGACCAGGATGCGGGATGGCACGGGTTCCACGCGATCGAGCGCGACCTCTATCAGGCGGGCGCGATCACGGATTCGACAAAACAGTATGCAGCCGAACTGCAGACGAACGTCGACAAGCTCAACGGACTGGTGAAGAAGCTCACGTACAAGCCAGAGGACCTGGCCAACGGGGCCGCCGGTCTGCTCGAAGAAGTGCAATCGTCGAAGATCAAGGGTGAAGAGGAGGCATTCAGCCACCTCGACCTGGTCGACTTCGCCGCCGATATAGAAGGCGCTCAACAGGCATTCGCGTTCCTGAAGCCGGGGCTGTCGAAGATCGATCCGAGCCTGACCAAACAGGTTACAAAGCAGTTCGGCAACGTTCTGTCACTGCTCGACGGCTATAAGGACTCGTCGGTGCCAGGCGGATACGTGCTGTACACAGCCGAACTACGCGCGAGCGACGCGAACAAGCTCAGTCAGGCGGTCCAAGCCCTGCAGGATCCGCTCTCGAAGATCGCAGAGAAGGTCGCGACCGCGCAGTGAATGCCGAACAGCGAGTTGACAAACAGTGACCGATAACTCTCCGTCCGACGCGACCCACCTGTCACGCCGCGGGCTGTTCGCAAGCGCGGCCGGCGGACTCGCCGTCGGCGCGCTTGCAGGCATCGGCGGCACGCTTGGCGCCCAGACGCTCGGCGCGCAGGCGCTTGGATCGCCGACCGATGCTGACGCGGACGCGCTTGCCAGCTACCCGTTTTACAGTGGCGTTCACCAGGCAGGCATCCGCACCGAACCGCAGCGGTATTGCGTCTACATGACCTTCGACATCTCCGCGGACACCGCTTCCGAGTTGCAGGCGCTGCTCGCCAGGTGGTCGGCGGCGATCGCCCAGTTGATGAAGGGCGACCCGATCGGTCAGGTGGCCTCGACGCGCGCAAACGCGGTGCCTGCCGACACAGGCGAAGCGCTCGATCTCGGGCCATCCGGTCTTACCGTCACCCTCGGACTCGGGCCGGGTGTCTTCACCGACCGCTTCGGCCTTGCAGGTCGCAAGCCGGCAGCTTTGACGCCACTACCTGCACTGCCGAGCGATCAACTCGATCCTGCGCTTACCGGCGGCGATCTCAGCCTGCAGGCGTGCGCAAACGACCCGCAGGTGGCGTACCACGCCATCCGCGACCTGGCCAGGATGGCACGGGACACGGTCACGACACGCTGGACCGTCATGGGATTCGGACGGGCGTCCGCCGGCCCGCACCAGAAGACGCCGCGCAACCTGATGGGCTTCAAGGACGGTACACGCAACATCACCAGCGACGCAGACTACGCCAAGCACGTTTGGCTGAACGACCCAGACCATGCATGGATGCGCGGTGGCACGTATCAGGTCGCACGCAAGATCCAGATGGACATCGAGATCTGGGACGCAGACCACATCGGCGACCAACAAACGGTGTTCGGCAGAACCAAGCTCGACGGTTCGCCGCTCAGCGGGGGCTCCGAACACACCACACCCGATTTTCATGCGCGGAACGCCTCAGGCGAGCTGCGCATTTCGGATACATCGCACATCGCGCTCGCAGCCCACGAGAACAACGGCGGCATCAAGATTCTGCGCCGTTCGTACAACTACACAGACGGCATCAACCAGTTCGGTCAGATGGATGCCGGGTTGATGTTCATCGCGTACATGAACGATCCGGCCAATTTCGTCGCATTGCAGAAAAAACTCGGCGCCGTCGACCGCCTTGGCGAGTACATTGCGCATATCGGTTCAGCAGTGTTCGCCGTTCCGCGCGCACCAAAGGTCGGGCACTACATCGGAGAGGAACTGTTCGGTTAGGCCGAGTCTGCAACCCGAGCATGGTCGGTGGCGCGGGCTGAGCCGAATTCTCGACGGACCGCCACTGCGTGCCACCACAGAAACGCGAATCCGATGAACGGAAGAATGATGTCCGTGTAGAGGATCGAACCGGCGTTGCCAGGAGCCGTGTTGCCTGACGTGGCGATGTCGTAGATGTGCCCGCCTGCAGCACCCCAGAGAAAAACGGCGGGGCCGAGCAGAGCGACGAACTTCACCAGAATGGAGCGCCGCCGTGCGAAGGCGACGAAGCCGACCAGAGCGAATCCCAGGCTGGCGAACGCCACCTCCAGCTGAAACGGGCTCTGCTTCCAGCCGATCTCCTTCGCGATGAAATCGCCGAATATGCTGTGCGCGACGAAGTTGTACAGGTAGCTGATCGCAACCGAGAACAACAGGAATTGGTTCAGGAACGCGCCGCTCACATACCCCGGTTCGTGCCGATGCTTTGACGCCACGGCAAGAATCGCAGCAACGATCAGACCGATGACCAACAGTGTGACGGTCATGTTGCTGAAAATGAGGATGATCGCGTCTTCCATGAAGCCTCCCTGCCATCAGCCAGCGATCTGCCAGGCGATAGTCAGGCTACTAGCGACGCAGCCAATGGCACAATGGCCGGACGGCCCCAGTCAGTTGTTATGCGTCCTGCTTCTTCAACCGTGCCGTCGCGCGGGCGCGCGAGTGCGCATCCAATTCAACCTTACGAATGCGCACCTTCTCTGGCGTCACCTCGACGCACTCGTCTTCCCTGGCGAACTCAAGGCTCTCCTCGAGCGTCAGCTGGCGCGATGGTGTCATCGACTCGAAGTTGTCCGCAGTCGACTGACGCATGTTCGTCAGCTTCTTTTCCTTGGTGATGTTGACATCCATGTCGTCAGAGCGCGAGTTCTCGCCGATGACCATGCCCTCGTATACCTCTTCCGTCGGATTCACGAAGAAGGTCATGCGCTCTTGCAACGCGATGATTGCGAACGGTGTGACCACGCCGGCGCGGTCGGCGACGATCGAACCGTTGCTTCTGGTCACGATGGTGCCTGCCCACTCGTCGTAGCCGTGCGAGATGGCGTTTGCGATGCCCGTGCCTCGCGTGATGGTGAGGAACTCGGTGCGGAATCCGATCAGTCCTCGGGACGGAACGATGAACTCCATCCGAACCCAGCCTGTGCCGTGGTTGGCCATGTTCTCCATGCGACCCTTGCGGGCGGCGAGCAACTGCGTGATGGCACCCAGGTACTCCTCTGGTGCGTCGATCGTCAGGTGCTCGTACGGCTCGTGCACCTTGCCATCGACGCGTCGCGTGACGACCTGCGGCTTGCCTACGGTCAGCTCGTAGCCTTCGCGGCGCATCTGCTCGACCAGGATGGCAAGAGCCAGCTCTCCGCGACCCTGTACCTCCCAGGCCGCCGGGTTGCCGATATCGACGATCTTGAGCGACACGTTGCCGACGAGCTCGCGATCCAAGCGGTCCTTGACCATCCTGGCTGTGAGTTTGTGTCCCTTGACCTTGCCGACGAGCGGCGACGTGTTCGTGCCGATCGTCATCGAGATGGCGGGTTCGTCAACGTGAATCAAAGGAAGAGGGCGGATGTCCTCAGGGTCTGCGAGCGTGTCACCGATCATGATGTCAGCGAAACCAGCGACGGCAACGATGTCACCTGGGCCGGCGCTTTCCGCAGGGTAACGATCGAGGGCTTTCGTGATCAACAGTTCTGTGACGCGCACATTGTGCACGTCACCGTCGTGACGAACCCACGCGACCGTCTGACCCTTCTTCAACGTTCCGTTGAAGATGCGGAGCAGGGCGAGCCGCCCGAGGAACGGCGAAGCGTCCAGGTTGGTAACGTGTGCCTGAAGGGGCGCCTCGTCGTCATATGCCGGTGCGGGAATGTGCGTCAAAATTGCTTCGAACAGCGGCTCGAGATCGTCGTTATCCGGAAGCTCGCCGTTTGCCGGCTTGTTCATGCTCGCGGCGCCGTTGCGCCCAGACGCATACACGACAGGCACGTCGAGAATGGCATCGAGGTCGAGGTCCGGCACATCGTCCGAAAGATCGCTTGCCAACCCGAGCAGCAGGTCCTGGCTCTCGGTGACCACTTCATCGATTCGAGCATCCGGTCGGTCGGTCTTGTTCACAAGCAGGATCACAGGAAGCTTGGCTTCCAGCGCTTTGCGCAGCACGAAACGCGTCTGCGGCAAAGGGCCCTCACTGGCATCGACGAGAAGAACGACGCCGTCGACCATCGACAGCCCGCGTTCCACCTCGCCGCCGAAGTCGGCGTGCCCAGGTGTGTCGATCACGTTGATCGTGATCGGGCCGCCAGCACCGTGGGCGGCTGCGTGGACGCCGTTGTACGTGATCGCCGTGTTCTTCGCGAGGATCGTGATGCCCTTTTCGCGCTCCAGCTCGTTGCTGTCCATTGCACGCTCTTCAACGTGCGCGTGGTCGGCAAACGAGTGCGTCTGGCCGAGCATTGCATCGACGAGGGTTGTCTTGCCGTGGTCGACGTGGGCGACGATTGCGACATTGCGCAGGTCGTCACGGGTGGCAATTGCCATGGCTGTTTCCTTCAAGGATGGGGGCGGAATCCCCGCCCATCACCGTGGCGGACGCACACAGCGATGGTGGCAATTCACGCATCAAGAGGTTGGGGCGGACTCGCCCGAAGGGGCACAACGACGCGCCCAACCTTCATAGTCTACCGCCTAGCAGACTCCATCCGTGCGGCACGAATATTCAGGCTCCGCATGCCGCCGGGTGAATTGCCCAGCTGGGAGGCCTTGCGCCCGGTTTCGTGTCGCCCCTGGCCGCCCTAGGACAGTGCGGCCGCTCCGGCTTCCGCGACGGCGTGGTCCTGGTCGCCGCCCCCGCCGCTGACGCCGATCGCGCCGACGACTTCCCCTCCGCGTCGCAGTGGGATGCCGCCGGCGAAGATCATCACCTTCCCGCCGTTGCTCGCGTTGATGCCGAAGAACTGCTGCCCAGGACCCGAGTTGTCTCCGAGGTCTTTCGTCGAGATGTCGAACGCCCGTGAGGTCCACGCCTTGTTGATCGAGATGTTGACGCTCCCCATCCAAGCTCCATCCATTCGTTCGTGCGCGATGAGGTTTCCCCCTGCGTCGACGACGGCGACGTTCATCGGCTGACCGATCTCAGTCGCCTTGTTCTCTGCCGCTGCGATAATGGTGCGCGCTTCCGCGAGTGTCAATGCTGACATGGTGTCTCCTTCTTGTGTGGTGGATCCCGTGTTCCGTGGTGAGTCCTGTGCACTACGCCTTCACATAGCCGTTCGGATTGAGCACATACTTTGTCGCTGCCCCCGCATCGAACTCCGCATATCCGCGCGGAGCATCTTCGAGTGGGATCGCAGTGGCGTTCACCGCCTTCGCGATCTGCACCCTGTCGTGCAGAATGGCCATCATCAGCTGCCGGTTGTACCGCATCACGGGGCACTGCCCGGTAGTGAACGACAGGGACTTCGCCCAGCCGGTTCCAAAGCTCATCGAAAGTGAACCAACCTTGGCCGCATCATCGACCGCGCCAGGGTCGCCTGTGACATAGAGCCCAGGGATCCCAATAGCGCCGCCGGCGGCGGTGACATCCATCAGCGAGTTGAGCACGGTGGCCGGTGCCTCCTTGGCCTGCGCGCCTCCGCCGTGGCCGCGCGCTTCGAAGCCGACTGCATCGACAGCCGCATCCACTTCCGGCACACCGAGGATTCCTTCTAGCTGATCCTCGGGCGCGCCATCTCCTACGTTGATCGTCTCGCAGCCGAAGCTGCGCGCTTGCGCAAGCCGTTTGTCATTCATATCGCCGACGATGACAACGGCGGCGCCCAACAACTGTGCGCCGGTGGCTGCAGCCAGCCCCACGGGACCTGCTCCTGCGATGTACACGGTGGATCCGACGGTGACCCCGGCGGTAACCGCCCCGTGGAAGCCGGTCGGGAAGATATCCGAGAGCATCGTCAAATCCATGATCTTCTCGAGCGCCTGATCGCGGTCAGGGAATTTCAGCAGGTTCCAGTCGGCGTATGGAACGAGCACATACTCGGCCTGACCGCCGACCCATCCGCCCATGTCCACGTAACCGTATGCGCTGCCTGGGCGATCCGGATTCACGTTCAGACAGATTCCCGTCTTGCCCGCCTTGCAGTTGCGGCAACGCCCGCATGAAATATTGAACGGAACGGAAACAATGTCGCCGACGGAGATGAACTCAACATCCGGCCCCTTCTCCACCACTTCGCCGGTGATTTCGTGACCGAGTACTAAATCGACCGGTGCTGTCGTCCGCCCGCGCACCATGTGCTGATCGGAACCGCAGATGTTCGTGGTCACGGTTTTGAGGATGACACCGTGCGGCACCTTACGCCCGACGTTGGCCGGATTGACGCCAGGACCGTCCTTCAGTTCGAACGTCGGATAGTCGATATCGATGACCTCGACGACACCTGGGCCCTTGTATGCGACTGCTCTGTTCCCTGACACGCCCGTTCCTCCCTTGCAACGACAGCTCTCTTCGGATCATCTCCCATCCCGACGGGAACCGCAAGGTTGGTAAACGCGACTGAGTTTGCAAGCCAGGCGCCGAAGCTAGCAGCCGTTGAGTGGCGGCCAGATGTCTCGAGGACTAGTCGTTTGGATGCGTGTCGTGCTGGTTCTCGGGGTCGCCCGGCGCCTCATAGTTTTCGACAGCCGGGTACTCCCGCGGCTGGCCGTACTCGACGCTGTCCCTGTGCAGGTCGGTGTCTGCATACTCGTCGGAACCTGCTGCGAGGATCTTGGCACGCAACTCGCGACGCTCGCGCTGCACGATCGGATCCGGCAACGGAACGGCCGCGATCAGGCGCTGCGTGTACGGATCCTGCGGGTTGCGCAGAATCTCGTCTCGCGTGCCGACTTCGACCAGCTTGCCAAGGTGCATGACGGCGATGCGATCGGCCATCACGTCGATGACGGCCAAGTCGTGGGTGATGAACAAGCACGCAAAGTTGAGCTCCTCCTGCAACCCCTTCAACAGGTCGAGCACGGTGGCCTGTACAGAGACGTCAAGCGCAGACGTCGGCTCGTCCGCAATGAGAAGCGACGGCTTCAGCGACAGAGCCCTCGCAATTCCGACGCGCTGCTTCTGGCCACCGGAGAGCTCGTGGGGATACCGCGTGCGATAGTTTCTCGGCAGCTCGACCGAGTCGAGCAGAGCCTCGACCGCCCGATCGAGCGCCGCGCCGCGAGCCTTCTTGGCAAGGAGCATTGGTTCCCCGATGCTCGCACCGATCGTCATGCGCGGGTTCAGTGACGACGACGGGTCCTGGAACACGATTCCTGCCCTCTTGTGCACATCGCGCACCAGATGGCGAGTTGGCTTTGACAGATCGGTACCGACGACGTTGAGCGAGCCTGACGTGATCGGAAGCAGCCCGATCGCCGCCCGACCGATGGTCGTCTTGCCCGAACCGGATTCGCCGACAAGGCCGACGACCTCGCCCTGGCGGATCTGCAGGTCGACGTGATCGACGGCACGGAACGCCTTGACCCGGCCGCGACCCGGATACTCGATCACCACGTCATTGAAGTCGAGCACGGCCGGCACGCCGGCAAGTTCTGCTTCCGCCGCTTTTCTGGATGCTTCGGCTGCCCGCTCGTTCGCCTCGATACGCTCGCGCAATGCCTCGTCGACATTTTCATCCTCGGAGACGACCGCGAGCGCCGCGGTCATATCGACGTCGCCAGCGGCTGACCCTTGTCCGAGGTGCGGAACCGCGTCAAGGAGCGCCTTGGTGTATGGATGCTGCGGGTTCTGGAAGATCTGCAAAGCGGGGCCGGCTTCGACGATCTCGCCGCGACGCATGACTGCAATGTGGTCGGCCAGATCCGCGACGACGCCCATGTCGTGTGTGATCAGCAGGATGGCGCTGTTCAGGCGGTCGCGCAGGCTGCGCAGCAGGTCAAGAATTTCCGCCTGCACGGTGACGTCCAGCGCCGTTGTCGGTTCGTCTGCGATCAGCAGACCTGGATCGCAGGAGATGGACTGGGCGATCATCGCGCGCTGGCGCTGCCCGCCGGACAACTGGTGCGGATACGAGTTGAATGCCTTGAGCGGGTCAGGAAGCTCGACAAGACCGAGCAGCTCGATTGCACGTTCCTTTGCCTCGTGCGGCGAGATGCCGTAGTGCACGCGCAGCGTTTCAACGATCTGGAAACCGACGGTGAACACGGGGTTCAACGCCGTCATCGGCTCCTGGAAGATCAGCGCAACGTCATTGCCACGCACGGAGCGCATCTGCGCGGGCGAGATGCCACGCAGTTCACGACCGTTCAGTTTGATGCTCCCGGTGACACGGCTGTTCTTCGGCAGCAGATCCAGAATCGACATCGAGCTGACGCTCTTGCCGGAACCTGATTCGCCGACCAGCGCCATGACTTCGCCGCGCTTGATCGAGTAGTTGAGTTTGATCGCTGCAGGCACCCACAGGTTGTCGACCCCGAAGTCGACACTGAGGTCGGTGACCTGCAGTACTGGGGTCTCTTCGCTTGTCATCGTGGCCATCAGCGGGTGGTCCTCTCAACGACACCCGCGGGTGCGTGTGCTGCTCGTTCTCGGTGCGCGTGCCGGTGGGATGCTGACACCATAGAGACATGGCACAACCCGAGGCGCACGCCGGCACCGTCTTCGTTTCTCGTTTCAACCGCGTCCTTGCGGTTGTGATCTGGGCGATCACTGCCGTTCTGCTCGTCACGACTCTGGTCGCAGGCTCGGACAGTCGCATCCTCGCGCTGCTCCCCGCCGCGTTCGTCGGCCTGTTTGCATGGACCGCCCTCTGGCGTCCATACGTTCGCGTCGACGACGCCGGAGTGCGCATCCGCAACGTGCTGCGCACCGTCGAGGTTCCGTGGGAAGCACTCATACACGTCGACACCCGTTACGCGTTGACGCTGTACACGCCGGGCCATCAGTTCTCCGCCTGGGCGGCCCCAGCTCCTGGACGCACCGGAACCGCGATGGCTCGACGTGCCGAAAATCACGGACGAGTGGATGCCGCGCCCGCCGTCGACGGCAAGGTGCGACCGGGCGACCTGCTGGCCAGCGAATCCGGCCAGGCCGCGTATATCGTGCGCGAACGTTGGAACACGCTGCGCGATGCTGGACGGGTTGAAGCCGGTGTCGCCGACGAGACCCGCGTTCCGCGACACGTGCATTGGTGGCTCGACCTCGCGCTTGTCGTTCTGGTCATTGGAGCGGTCTGGGCGCTGATCCAGCTCTAGGACGCCTGCGGCACTCATGCCGACTCCACCCTTGCGGCATCAGCAGTCGTCGGCTCGTCTGGCTCAGACGGCTGCTCCTTGGTCCTGCGAATGCTGAATCGGCGCTGCCGTGGGTCGAACGCGTCGCGAAGCCCGTCGCCCACGAAGTTCACCAGCAACGCGAGCAGCACGATGAACGAACCAGGCCACCAGAACAACCACGGTCTGGTGGTCAGTGCGGACTGGTTCTGGCTGATCAGCAGACCAAGTGACGAGTCTGGCGACTTGATGCCGAACCCAAGGAAGCTCAGTGCGGTCTCAAGCAGGATCGCGGATGCGATCAGCAGCGTCGACGCAACGATGATCACGCCGACGGCATTCGGCAGGATGTGCTTGAAGATGATGCGCATGTCAGATGCGCCAGCGACCCGTGCTGCTTCAACGAACTCGCGCTCGCGCAACGACAGGAACTCGCTTCGCACAAGTCGCGCGATGACCATCCACGACACGGCGCCGAGCAGGATGGCAAGCCCGAATGCGCCAAGGCCGTTCGCCGTGCGGCCGACGATTGCGCCGATCACGATAGCCGGAATCACGATGAAGACGTCGGTGATGCGCATCAGCACAGCGTCCACCCAGCCGCGAAAGTAGCCGGCGATCGCTCCGACGACAACACCGAGCACGGTGGCGAACAACCCGAGAACGACCATGACGAGCATCGAGTTCTGTATGCCGCGCATGGTCAGCGCGAAGTAGTCCTTGCCGATGCGGTCCTGACCGAACGGGTGCTCGCCGAGATGAATGCCGCTTCCGCCGAGCCACTGCGGAATGATCGAGAGTGTCGGAGCTCCCTGGTTCAGCTGGTCGTTCAGTTCGGTGTACGAGAATTTCCACCATCCGTGGATCGGCCCGAGCCCGATGGCTGACACCGAGAAGACCAAGACGGCGAGATAGATGATCACGGATGCGACGGCGAGTTTATTCGACATGAAGCGCTTGAAGATCAAGCGCCCCTGGCTCTCGCCTCGAGCGTTCGCGTCTGTCGGCTCCGGAGCCACCGGCCCGTCGGGGATCGTCGGCTCGAGCGGGCTGCCCTGAACGGTGCTCATCGGGTTGCCTCCTGCATGCTGGTCGCGGCGACGGTGCCGCGGCGAACGGGTACACGTGTCGAGTGCGTCATCAGTGCGTCCTCACTCGTGGGTCCAGCGCTGCATATGCAAGATCCGCCAAGAAGTTGAAGACGATCGCGGTCATAGCAATGACGAGGAAGTAGCCCATGACCGGGTTGACATCGACGCGTTGCAGGCCGCTGTAGAACAGCGCGCCCATACCGCTGATCGCGAACACCGTCTCGGTGATCACGGCTCCACCGAGCAGGGCGCCGATGTCTGTCGCCACCAGTGTCGCAAGCGGGATAAGCATGTTGCGGAACGCATGCCGCACGATCACGGTGCGCTCTGGCAACCCCTTCGCACGCGCGGTGCGCACGTAGTCCTGATTCAGAACCTCGAGCATGCCGGAGCGCGAGTATCGGGTATACCCGGCGAAGCTGATCAGCAGCAGGCTGATGGTCGGCAGCAACAGGTGGGTGAATCCGTCGATGCCCTGAATCCACACGTCCCCGGCCAGGTTGGGTGTCTGCGAGCCGACCGTGCCGATCGGGCGTCCGTTGATCGTGTCGAGGTTCAGATAGGCGGGCCAGGACTGCATGAACCGGTCGAGCAGCACAACGCCACCGGACAGCAGTGCGACCACCGCGCCGACACGCATCGACTGGGCGCGGTCGTAGCCGCCGAGCAGGAATCCAACGAGGATGCCGACAACGATGGCGATGACCGCGAGGAAGATCAGCGTGCCGAGCGATGAGATGTTGAACAGCCACTGCAGGCTGAAATAGCAGATCACCGCGATTCCGCCGGTGATCCCTGCCGTCAGCAACGCCTTGCGATTGCGGATGCCTGCCATGATCGCGGTCGTTCCGTATGCGATGCCTGCGACAAGAAGAATGATCACGATCGGGCCGAGCGCCGGCTTCAAGAACCAGTTCGTTGCCGACATGTACCAGAGCACGAGCGACGTCGCGAGACCCGAGATGACGAACACGATGAGCCTGCGCCGCCAGTTACCGCCGATCAGCAACTGCCAGATTCCACCGACAAGAAGACCGATCACGATCAGCGCGGTTGGCCCGATGACCGGGTCGGCAAGAAAGTTGTTGAAGCCGAGGGCGATGAACGCCTTCAGCAGCACTGCCATCAGGAACGACGGAAGCGAGAAGAGAAAGAAGCTGATGAAGGTGACGCCGTAGTCGAACGCACTGTACTGGCGAAGCGCAGTGACCATGCCGAGTGCGATGCCGAGCACGACGGCGAGTACGAACGCCAAGGTGACCAGCTGCAGCGTCGCCACCATCGCGTGCGGCAGCAAGTCGGTCACCTCTTGGTTGGTGAACGTCGTGCCGAGGTCGCACTGATTCGCGAACGGAATCACGCACTTGGCAACGCCGCCAAGCCAGATTCCCCACCGCAGCGGAGGAGGGACGTCGAGATGTTGGGCGTGCACCCTAGCGTCGATGAGTGCCTGCCGGTTGGGCGAACTGCTGCTGCTCAAATCTTGCAGCGGGTCTCCTGAATTCGCTGTCAGCACGTACATGATGAACGATGCTGCGATCAGAATCAGGATGGAGACGAGAACACGTCTCGCGATGAAACTCACCATAGTTTCGAAGAACCTTTACAAACGGTATGCGGGCGAGCGTTGTAACGGGCCCACTGGAGGAAGCGCACAGCGGATGGCTGCGGTTCATCCTATGTCGGGTCGAGCCGCCTCAGCGCTGAGGCGCCGAACTCTCGAAAGAGCCCGGCGCCCCAGACTAACCCAGATTCACTGGGGGGCGAACTTCACAGGATTGTTACTTCTTGGTCCAATCCCAGACGTTCCAGGTAATACCGTTCTGTCCACCGAACCACTTGACGCCAGACAGGTTCGGTCCCTCGGCGAACACGCCAGGCAGCTGGAACAGCGGCAGGCCGTACCCATCAGCGAACGCGCCCTTGTCGATCTTCAGCTTGATGTCGTCCAGCTTGCTCGGGTCGAGCGTCGACTGGGACTGCACCGCAAGGTCACTGACTTCCTGGTTGTTGAAGTTGTTGTAGTTACCAGGGTTGCCGATCTGGAACAGCTGCGGCAGCTGGGCGTTACCAGCTCCCGGGTTGATCCAACCGAAGATCGACGCGTCGTAATCGCCACCTGCCAGGAGCGTGCTCCAGTCAGGCGAGCCGCCATCCGTCACGTTGAATCCGGCCTGCTTCGCCGAGGCCTGGATGGCCTGGAACGAGTCGACGCGGTTCGGGTTGTTCGTGTTGTACAAGATCTTCACCGTCGGCGTTGCGCCAGCGAGCAGCTGCTTCGCCTTTTCGATGTCAACCTTGTTGAACTCGTCGGAGCCGTTGTTCTTCACAGCGTTCGTGTACTGCTTGTTGTCTGGCAGCCAGATCTGCGAGTTGAGAACCTTCGCGCTCGGGTCGACCGGCGTGACAATGGCCTTGAGGATCTTGTCCCGCGGGACCGTCAGCAGGAACGCCTTGCGCACGTTCGGGTCTTGGAACACCGGCGCCTTGAAGTTCAAGTCGAGGTGGTCGTATGCGGCCTGAGCGCCCTGGATGACCTTTGCACCCTTGATCGCCTTGAGCGCGGTGATGGTGTCAGCGGATGCCTGCGGCTGGATCGCGTCGACCTCGCCGTTCTGGAGCGCCGTCACCTGAGCGTTAGCGTCGCCGATGAAGCGCATCACGAGCTTGTTGAACTTGACCGCGTGGTCGCCCTTGTAGTCAGGGTTCTTCGTGAAGGTCATGGACTGCTTCGGCGACCATCCGGTCACGATGAGCGGTCCGCCTGAGACCAACAGGTCCTTGTTCTTCGGAAGCGCCGTGGCGTCGTAGCCGGTGTTCACGAAGTCGGCGGCCTTTTTCAAGGTCTCGTTCGCAGGAGCCGGGCTGTCGACGTTGCCCTTCGGAGTGTCCTTGAATGCCTTCATGAGGTCGGCAGTGCTTACGCCGGCCTCTTTAGCCACCACGTGAGCGGGGAACTGGATCGGGTTGACGAGCTCCCAGTCGACGTACGGCTTCGTGTACGTGATCGTGATGGACAGGTTGTCAGAACTGACCTTCGGCAGATCCGTCGAGAACGGCGTTCCAGCCGCGGTGACGAAGTACTGCGTGCCCTTGGTTACATTGCCGTCGGCGTCCGTGGTTGCCGAGTCGTAGTAGCCGGCACTCTGCGCCCAGCCCAGCATCAGGTCGTCAGCCGTCATCGGCTTGCCGTCCGACCACTTCAGGCCCTTGTTGAGCGTGTACTTCACAGTGAGAGGATCGTCGCTGGTCTTCTCGTACGTACCGAGGTCCTTGTTGTGGACGATGTTGTAGCTGTCGTCAAGGGTGAAGAACTGCGGCTGGGTCATCTGCCAGATGAGCCCGTTGGTGTCGAGGTTGCCCTGCGGGGTGTTGTAGTTGAACGAAGTTGCTTCGTTCACCTGTGCGATTGTTACCGTGCCGCCCCCAGAGGACGTCGGTTCGGGTGAGCCTGACGTCGTGCAGCCCGCAAGCACAAGGCCTGCGGCTGAGGCGACGGCAACCGCACCCAGAACGGGGCGCAGCCGCTTTCGCGTGATCTTCAATGTTCCTCCTGTGTGGAATCGTGCAGACGGCACGTCGATGATGTCGTCAGTGCCGCACTTGATAAGAATGACGATAGAGATGCGTAGTGCCTCTGAGCAAACCGCGCCGCAAACCGTTACACAGTAGTAACTCAGATGAGCGATTATTGCGCAGTTCGCTCATATGTTGCAGAAACCGGCGTACTTTTGCAAATTACGCCCGAGGCCGTGCGGCGTAGTGTATGCGAGCCGATCGCGGGATGTCGGAACGGACGACGGCGCACAAGGGCGACCGGCGTCCGCGTGGCAGGATATGGCTATGAGTTCCGCCCGAGAGGATCAACGCGGTGTGCTGATCTTCGATGGTGACTGCGGGTTCTGCACGACATCCGTCGACTGGCTGACCAAGCTGCTGCCAGCGCCGCCCACCTCGATTCCGTATCAGTGGGCCGATCTTGCCGGCTTCGGGCTGACCGAAAGCGACACGGAAGAACGGGTGTGGCTCGTCACGCGCACCCGCCAGTACGGTGGCCACCTTGCCGTCACTGCGATGCTCCGCCATCAGCCGGCCGCCGGTTTGCGGCTGCTGGGCTGGCTGGGGAGTGTCGCTCCGTTTTCCTGGGCGGCCGCGGTTGGCTACGCTCTGGTCGCCCGTTATCGTCACAGGTTGCCTGGAGGGACGCCGGCGTGCCAGGTGAAGCGGTAGCCGGCCTCGATCGAGGCCGGCGCAGTGCGCTGCGCTGGGAGATCGCCATCGTTCTCGGGCTCTCGCTCGGGGCATCCGCCGTCTATTCGATCGTCAACATCATTGGACGCCTGACCAGCCCGAAACCGCTGTCTGAGCAATCCGCAACACTGAATGCCTCGCAGAGCTCGATCGAATGGCTCGACTTCACGTACCAGTTCCTTGACGTGTTCTTCGCGCTCTTCGTCGTCGCCTTGGTCATCTATCTGCTGTGGCGCCCTGGGCAGAGCGCATTCCACCGGATCGGGCTCGATTTTCGCAAACCGGGCCGCGATCTGCTCGGTGGTCTCGCGCTTCTCGGCGTGATCGGCATCCCAGGTCTGGCGCTGTACTTCGTCGGCCGAGCGATCGGAATCACTGTCGACGTCAATGCGGCACCGCTGCACGGCTACTGGTGGACGATCCCGATCCTGATATTCTCCGCCCTGCGCTCTGCGCTGCAAGAAGAAGTGATCGTCATCGGTTATCTGTTCACCAGCTTGCGCGAACTCGGCTGGTCAACGTGGCTGATAATCCTCTCTGCAGCAGTGCTGCGCGGCAGTTACCACCTCTATCAAGGCATCGGCCCGTTCTTCGGGAACGTCGTGATGGGCATCGTGTTCGGTTGGTGTTACGCGCGGTGGGGCCGCGTCATGCCACTCGTAGTCGCCCACTGGATCATCGACATCATCTCGTTCGTCGGCTACTCACTCGCCGTCGGCTGGTGGCCTGGCCTGTTCCCGACGAAGTAGCGGGCTGGAGCTCAGGCGAACGCCTCGGGCGGCGGGCATGCGCAGAACAGATTCCGGTCACCCCATGCCTGGTCGACCCGCCGCACCGGCGGCCAATACTTGTTGCGGATCAGGGACGGCACCGGATAGACAGCATCCTCGCGAGTGTACGCATGCGCCCATTCCCCAGCGATGACCGATTCTGCGGTGTGTGGTGCACCGAGAAGCGGATTGTCATCTGCTGGCCACCGACCGGCAGCGACAGCATCCGCTTCGGCCTTGATGGCGATCATCGCGTCGATGAACCGGTCGATCTCGCCGATGTCTTCGCTCTCCGTCGGCTCGACCATGAGTGTGCCGGCCACTGGGAAGCTCATCGTCGGAGCATGGAATCCATAGTCGATCAGCCGCTTGGCAATGTCATCGACGGTGATGCCGGTTGCGGCAGTCAGAGGCCGCACATCGAGAATGCACTCGTGCGCGACGAGACCGTTGTCGCCTGCGTACAGCACCGGGAAATGATCGCGCAGCCGAACGGCGATGTAGTTGGCAGCGAGGACCGCCGCACCGGTTGCCCGCGTGAGTCCGTCTGAACCCATCATGCGCACATACGCCCAACTGATCGGCAGGATGCTCGGGCTGCCGTACGGCGCTGCCGACACGGGAAGCGCGTCATGGGTATACGAACCGTGCGATGCACGCTGGGCGAGCGGATGCCCTGGCAGGAAGGGCGCAAGGTGTGCCTTGGCCGCCACAGGGCCCACACCTGGGCCCCCTCCCCCGTGCGGTATGCAGAACGTCTTATGCAGGTTGAGGTGCGAGACGTCTCCCCCGAACTCACCGAAACGCGCGTATCCGAGCAGCGCATTAAGGTTGGCGCCGTCGACGTAGACCTGCCCGCCTGCATCGTGCACCGCCTGCGTGATCGCATTCACCTCGTGTTCGTAGACCCCGTGCGTCGACGGATACGTAATCATCAGGGCAGCGAGCTCCCCGGCGTTCTCCGCGATCTTGGCGTGCAGGTCGGCGAGATCGACGTTGCCGAGCGTGTCCGTGGCCACGACCACCACGCGCATGCCGGCAAGCACCGCGGATGCGGCGTTCGTTCCGTGGGCGCTCGATGGAATCAGGCAGACAGTCCGCGAGTCTTCACCCCGTGAGTGGTGATATCCGCGGATGGCGAGCAATCCAGCGAGCTCGCCCTGGCTGCCGGCGTTCGGTTGAAGAGACACAGTGTCGTAGCCGGTGACCTCGGCCAGCCACGACTCGAGCTGATCGATGAGTTCCAGGTAGCCCGTGACGTCCTCGACGGGCGCAAACGGGTGCAACCCTGCAAACTCCGGCCAACTGATCGCCTCCATCTCGGCTGCCGCGTTGAGCTTCATGGTGCAGCTGCCGAGCGGGATCATGCCGCGGTCAAGCGCATAGTCCTTGTCTGCCAGGTACTTGAGGTATCGCATCATCGCGGTTTCGGAGTGGTGCGTGTTGAATACCGGGTGCGTCAGGTACGGCGAAGTGCGCGCGAGGTCGTCAGGCAGGCCATTCTCGATGTCGGTTTTCGGCCGCCCTGCCGCTGGGAACTCGCGCGACTGTGGCCAGCCGAACGCGCGCGCAACGCTGTGCACATCGGTCATCGTGGTCGTCTCGTCGGCTGAGACGCTGATGAGATCATCGTCGACAGCCAACAGGTTGATGCCAAGCG
>Ga0164242_10002515_pt1 | contig 21219 bp, 18 predicted proteins | sample OricomgcompostMG_FD_108783 | JGI IMG/M metagenome (GOLD analysis project Ga0164242, IMG submission 108783) | Miracle-Growth compost microbial communities from Emeryville, California, USA - Original compost - Miracle growth compost (MG) ... | reverse complement strand
TAGCTCGGGTCTTCGGAGACCACCACCACGCCGGCGAACGAGCCGTCCGGATGGTTGAGGCGGCGCGTCATCTGCAAGGTCCAGTGCCCCGAGACGCGGCCGAGCACCGGCTTGCTGATGAAGAGCTGGTCGTCGTTCTCGTGCTCGTGCACCTTGAAGTGCTCGCGGTCCGAGAGGTCGATGGGCTTGGGATTGGGCTCGGCGGTGTTGGCGATGAGCTTGCCGTGCTCGTCGATGATCGACACCTGCACGAGCGAGTCGCTCTGCACCACGCCTTTTTCGACCGTGCTGATGAGGTTGAAGTGGTCGGGCGTCTTTTCGAACTCGTACTTCACGAAGCGCGTGATCTGGTCGACCTGGTGGATCGCCTTCACCGTGTGCTGCTCGAGCGCCGCCGAGAGGATAGCCGCGGAGGCCGTGGCCTCGCGCTGGGTGGCTTCCTTCTCGACCGAGAGGCGCGTGAAGATCACCGCCCATAGCAAGATCAGCACGAGCACGCCGAGCAGCGGAATGGCAAGCAGCGTGCGCGGGCGCGTGTACGCCGGCCCGGGCGCACCTGTGCGCAGGCCCGCGTCGCGCGAGAAGGGGCGCCAGTTCGCGCTCATCTCGCCCGCCGCGCGCGCGCACCGTCACGCCGCTGATGCGGCGGCCGGGACGACGACAAGGCGCTCGGTTGGATCGGCGGCATCGAATGCGGGAAACGGCTGTGGAAGTAGCGCGAAGTGCGCGGACAAGGGCCAGCGGACGCGTCGTTGCGTCCAATGTCTGGATCTTAATGGTTGGGCAATGAATAAGGAAGCCATCGCTCCCCGGGTATACGCCAGTCGTGGGCGAGCCCGGAGGCGGCGGCGATCTGCGGCGCATAGGCGCGATGCCGCGCAGGGTGCGGCGGAGCGTGAGCCGGCGCGGGTCTATGCGGCGCGCATGCCTGCGAACCTGCCGCGCGAGCCTCGCGCGCCGCTCAGGCGAGCTCGATCGTGCCGTCGACGACCGTGAGCGATGCGCCGCCGATCCAGATCTTGTCCGCCGCGTCGTCGTAGTCCACGAAGACGCGGCCGTCGCGCCCCATCGCGGTGCCCTGGCGCACCGTATAGCGGTTGCCGGGGCGCCGGTCTTGCTGCGCGAGCAACATGGCGATGGCGGCATTGGCGCTGCCCGTCACAGGGTCTTCGCCTTTGCCGAGTCCGGTCATGAGACAGCGCACCTCGAAGGTGGCCGGGCCGTTCGCGTCGTGCGCGCCGTAGGCCGCGAGCCCTTGCGCGCCCACGCTGGCCGCGACGGTTGCGAGCGCTTCGTAGTCGATGTCGAGCGCGAGCACCGCTTGTGCAGAGGACAGCCGCACGACGAGCCAGGGCGCGCCGTTGTCGACGCCACACGGCGCTGCGTCGAAGTCGATCGCGTCCGGGCGCAGGGCGGCGCGTAGCGCGTCGTAACGCGCCTCGGGCAACGGCGTCATCGTCGCGGGCGGCGCGGCGAACGCCCAGGCTCGCGTCGCTTCGTCATCCTGTCCGATAGCCTGTTTTTCGGCCAGCTCGACGAGACCCGCGCCGCATTCCTGCACGAGACGGCCCGGCGTCTTCGGCTGGCGGCCGCTCGCGAGAAACGCGTGCGCCGTGCCGAGCGTCGGGTGGCCCGCAAACGGCAATTCGCCTTGCGTCGTGAAGATGCGGACGCGGTAGTCGGCGCGCGCGTCGGTGGGGGCGAGCAGGAAGGCGGTTTCGGAGAGATTGGTCCAGCGCGCGATGCCTTGCATCTGCGCCGTATCGAGCCCGTCGGCGTCGAACACCACGGCGAGCGGATTGCCTTTGAAGGGGCGCGACGTGAACACGTCGACCTGTTTGAAGCGGACGCTGCGCAGGGCCATGGTGCGAGGGAGAGGAGGGGGGCGCAAGGAGGCGGCCGAGATCGCTGAAGCGACCCGCGCGCGCCGTGCTGCAACGCTCGCTTGCCGCGGGGGGCGCAAGCCCCGGACGGCGCGTGCGCTGAAAAAGACTGCTGCAGAGCGGCCCGGCCGATTCTGGCCGGCCCGCTTCGCTTTGCAGCGGACGCTTACTCGACTTCGGCGATCAGTTCGATCTCGACACACGCCCCAAGCGGAATCTGCGCCACGCCGAACGCCGAACGCGCGTGCTTGCCTTTCTCGCCGAACACGTCGGCGATCAGCTCGGAGGCGCCGTTCGTGACGATGTGCTGCTCGGTGAAGGTGAGCGTCGAGTTCACGAGGCTCATCAGCTTGACGATGCGCTTGACCTTGTTGAGGTCGCCGGTGTGAGCGTGCAGTGTCGCGATGAGGTCGATCGCGATCGAGTGCGCGGCGGCCTTGCCTTCCTCGGTCGTGAGCGATTCGCCCAGCTTGCCGGCCCAGACCTTGCCGTCCTTCTTCGCGATGTGGCCCGAGAGGTACACGGTGTTGCCGCTTTGCGCGCTCATCACGTAGGCGGCCGCGGGTGCGCCTGCCTGGGGCAGCTCGATGCCGAGCTGTTCGAGACGGTCGTAGACGTTGATGTCAGCCATGATCAGGAGTCCTTGTACGGTTGGGGGATCGATTCGGGGAGGCGCGCATCAGATGCGCGCGCGGATCAGTGTTGCGAGCTTCGCGACGCCTTCTTCGATCTTCGCGGGCGGCACGGTCACGAACGACAGGCGCAGCTTGTTGCGCTGCGGCTCGCTTGCGAAGAACGGCGCGCCCGGCACGAAGGCGACGTTTTGCGCGACGGCTGCTTCGAGCAGCTTCATGGTGTCGATGCCCTCGGGCAGCGTCACCCAGACGAACATGCCGCCTTCGGGGCGGTTCCAGCTCACGCCCTCGGGCATGTTGCGCGCGAGTGCGTCGAGCATCGCCGCGCACTGGTCGCGGTAGAGCGCGCGCACCTTCGGGATATGCGTGTCGAGGAAGCCGTCCTTCACGACTTCGTGGACGATGCGCTGCGTGAAGCTCGGCGTGTGCAGGTCGGTGGCCTGCTTGGCCTGCACGAGTTTGAAGTGCAGATCTTCGGGGGCGATGATGTAGCCCACGCGCAGGCCCGGCGCCAGCACCTTCGAGAACGAGCCCAGATGCACGATGTGCTCGGGCGCCATCGAGAGCAGGGTGGGCAGCGGCTGGCCCGCGTAGTCGAGCGCGCCGTAAGGATCGTCTTCGATGACCGGGAAGGGCGCGCGCTGCGCGAATTGCGCGAGCGTCTGGCGGCGTTCGAGCGGCAGGCGGCGGCCGGTCGGGTTCTGGAAGTTCGGGATCGCGTAGAGCAGGCGCGCGCCGGCGGTGAGTTCGGGCGTGAGACCTTCGGGCACGAGGCCCTGGTCGTCGGTGGGCACCTGCGCGTAGCGCGGCTCGTAGAGCGAAAACGACTGCAGCGCGCCGAGATAGGTCGGCGTCTCGACCAGCACGGGACTATCCGGCGAGATCAGCACCTTGCCGAGCAGATCGAGCGCCTGCTGCGAGCCGGTAGTGATGAGCACCTGCGACGCACGAACCTTCGCGCCGCCCACCGAGTAGCGCTCGGCGACCCATTCGCGCAGCGGCAGATAGCCTTCGGTCGCGCTGTACTGGAGCGCGCCCGTGGGGTTGTCGCGCAGGATGCGGTCGGCGGCGGCGCGCATTTCTTCGACCGGGAAGGAGGCCGGCGCGGGCAGGCCGCCGGCGAACGAAATGACCTCGGGCCGCTCGGTGACCTTCAGGATTTCGCGAATCGCCGAGCTGGTCAGCTTGATTGCGCGCTCGGACAGTTGCCACGCGGGGGCGGCTTTGAGATCGCTCTGGTCCATGAAGTCTCCTTGTCGAGGTCGGGCCGGGGTTCCGGCTGGGGTTTGAAACTGGCAGGGCCCGGGGCGGCATGGCGCAACCTGCGCGGGCCACCGAAAGCCTTCGATTATGACGCGTTTTCCTGATCAGGCAACGCGCGCGGACGTGACCGCCGTGCGGATCGCGGCGCGGCGGCCCAGCATCACCGTGGCGATTACCGCGGCGGCATAGAGCCAGGCCGAAGGCGCGACGTGTTCGCCGAATGCCAGCGCGGAAAACGCCATCGTGAAGAAAATCTGCAGCAACTGCACCTGGCCCACGCGCGCCGTGCCGCCCATGGCGAGCCCCGCATACCACGCGAAAAAGCCGATGAACTGCGAAAACAGCGTGACATAGCCGAACGCGAGCCAGGTCTTGAGCGCGACCGGCCCCGGATGCGCCACGTGATGCGCCCAGGCGAGCCAGCCCACCGGCAGCGCGAGGAACGGCGCGGACAGCACGAGCGCCCAGCAGATCACCTGCCAGCCGCCCAGCTCGCGCGCGAGGCGCGCGCCTTCGGCATAGCCGAGCGCGCCGATGCTCACGGCGACCAGCATCCAGGCGTCGCCTGCCTGAGGCGCGCCGCCGCCTGCCTGCAGCGCGAACGCCACGACGAGCGCGCTGCCGAGCAACGCGGAGAGCCAGAACGCCTTCGAGGGGCGCTCGTGCGAGAGCCACGCGGCGTAGATCGCCACGGCGAGCGGCTGCAGGCCGTTGACGATGGCGCCGTGCGAGGCCGGCACGCTCTTCATGGCCCAGGCGGAAAATACCGGATACGCGACGATCACGCCCAGCGACACCACGGCGAGGCTCTTGACCTGCGCCCAGGTGGGCCGCTTCTCGCGGCGCGCGATGAGCAGCAGGGCGGCCGGCACCGAGGCGGCGAGCGCGCGGCCGAGGCCGTTGAGCAGCGGATGGAATTCGGCGACGACGATGCGCGTCATCGGCAGCGTCAGGCTGAAGATCATGACGCCGACGAGGCCGAGCAGCATGCCCTGGGTTTCGCGTGCTTTCATGCCGGGTTCTTCCAGATGACGTGGCTTGTTCCGTCAGCGCGCGGGAGCGCCGAGCGTGCGCAGTCCCGATGGCGTTTCGAATTGCGCGACGAGCGCGGGCGCATGGGCTTCTTCGATTGCGATCAAGTGCGCCGCGCCGAGCCAGCTCAACTGCTCGCGCACGGTGTGCGCCTGCGGATGCCAGCCCGTGAGCGACTGGAGCGCGATGCCGCTGTCGCCGAGCGTCTGCGACGGATGGCGCGGCGTGTCCCACTGGATCAGCGAGGGCAGGATGCCATCGCCCGCGTCTTGCCAGGACGGGAACGCGCCGTCGAGCGGCACCGTGAGCCGCCAGCTCAGATCGCCGCGCGTCATCGGTACGAGATCGGGGAGGCGCTGCGGGTACTGGCCGCGCCAGCGTTCGAGATTCCTGGGCGGCTCGACGCGCGCCACCCAATGCGAGAGGTAGGGCCCCGCTTCGAGGCGTGCCTGCACGGCGGGATCGTCGAGTGCGAAGAGGCGCGCGCGGCCGGCGCCGTGCGGGCTCGCGCCGGGGTCGATCGCGATCACCTCCAGATACGCGCCGCCCCACAGCCCGAGCAGGCGGTTGTGGGTGCGCATGAGCGGATGCGCGCCGCCGCCCGCGGGCGCCACGCCCAGCGTATCGGCGACGTACTGCACGCCTTCTTCCAGCGTGCGGGCGGAAACGACGAGATGGTCGAGACTGAGCGGCGTGGCGGTCATAAAAATCGTCTGGAGAAAGCGCCGGACCGGAGCGCATGGGGCGCGGCGAACGTAATCGGTCGCAAGCGCGGGAAGCCCGGTGCCTGCGCGGCGCGCAGCGGCGCCGGGACTTTACCGGCAAGTCTGTGAGGAAATGTACCGGTAGGGTGGCAGACAGTAACGGTACAATCGATCCGATAGTGTTCGGTACAGTTGGAGTCGCCATGTCGTCACCCCTTGCGTCCGTCCCCCTCGACCAGATTCCGGCGCCGCACGACGCGGCCAACACCACGCTCGTCGATCAGTTGGTCCAATGGGGCCGCCGCCGCATCGAAGAGCGCGTGTTCCGCCCCGGCATGCGTATGCCGTCCATCCGCAAGCTCGCGCTCGACAAGGGCGTCTCGCGCTTCACGGTGGTGGAGGCGTACGAGCGCCTCGTCGCGCAGGGTTACCTCGATTCGCGGCGCGGCTCGGGCTTCTACGTGCGCGAGCGGCTCGCGGCCGTCGCGCCGCTGGAGCGCCGTCCTGCCACATCCGGCGCCGGCGCCAACGGGGCGGCCGAGCCCGCGCCGCCGCCCACCCTCGACGTGGTCTGGCTGCTGCGCAACATGCTGCATTCGTCGACCCATCCGGAAAAGGGGCCGGGACTCGGCTACCTGCCCGCGCGCTGGCTGGACGGCGAACTGCTGGCGGGCGCGATGCGCTCGCTGGGCCGCCAGAGCGGCGCGCAGCTACTTGGCTTCGGCTCGCCGCAAGGCTTCCTGCCGCTGCGCCAGCAGTTGCAGACGCGGCTTGCCGAGCTCGAGATCGGCGCGACGCCCGAGCAGATCGTGCTCGTCTCGGGTGTCACCCAGGCCATCGACCTGCTCGCGCGCCTGTACGTGCAGCCCGGCGACACCGTCGTGGTGGGCGACCCCGCCTGGTTCCAGATGTTCGGCCGCTTCGCCTCGCAAGGCGCGCGCCTCGTGGGCATGCCGTATACGCCCGACGGGCCGGATCTCGACGCGCTCGAGGCGCTCGTGCAGACATGGCGGCCGAAGCTGCTCGTCATCAACTCGGTGCTGCAGAATCCCACCGGCACCTCGCTCACGGCGGCGCAGGCGTTTCGCATCCTGCGGCTTGCGGAGCAGTACGACTTCATCGTCGTCGAAGACGATATCTACGGCGATCTCTGCCCCACGGGCTACCCGGCCACGCGTCTCGCGAGCCTCGACCAGCTACGCCGCGTGATCTATCTCGGCAGCTTTTCGAAGACGCTTGCGCCCAACCTGCGCGTGGGCTTCATCGCGAGCGCGCTCGACGTGGCGCAGGCGGTCGCGGACCAGAAAATGCTCGTGGGCATGACGAGCCCCGAACTCAACGAACGGGTGCTTTTTCGCGTGCTCACCGAAGGCCACTACCGGCGCCACGTGGAGCGCCTGCGCGCGCGTCTGGACGCCGTGCGCGACAAGGCCGCGCGCATGCTGGAGCGCACGGGCTGCAAGCTCTTCATCGCGCCGGGCGCGGGCATGTTCCTGTGGGCCGATACCGGCGTGGACGCCGACGCGCTCACGGCCGCGGGCCAGGAGGCGGGCTTTCTCCTCACGCCGGGGAGCCTGTTCTCGCCGCACCAGTCGCCCACCACGTGGATGCGCTTTAACATCGCGAACTGCGGCGACCCGGCGCTGCCGGCGTTTCTCGCCGGCTATCTGGATGGCGCGGCCCGGCGCGCCTGATCCGGCGCTCGAAGCGCCCGAGCCCGGCGCCCTTGAAACTCGCGCGGCGCGTCCCCATATGCGCGGGCAATGCGCTGCGGGGCCGGCTGGCCAGGAGCCCGCGCGCCGCCAACCCTACCGATCTGACTGCAACGAACGAGGACCCCGACCATGGCACAAGAAACCATGAGCTTCCAGGCGGAAGTGAAACAGCTTCTGCACCTGATGATCCATTCGCTGTACAGCAACAAGGAAATCTTCCTGCGCGAGCTGGTTTCGAACGCGTCGGACGCCGCCGACAAGCTGCGCTTCGAAGCGATCGAAAACAGCGCGCTCTACGAAAACGATCCGAACCTGCGCATCCGCGTGGGTTTCGACAAGGCCGCTCGCACCGTCACCATCGACGACAACGGCATCGGCATGAGCCACGACGAAGCCGTGGCCAACCTCGGCACGATCGCGCGCTCGGGCACCAGGGAATTCTTCGGCAAGCTCTCGGGCGACCAGCAGAAAGACGCGGCGCTCATCGGCCAGTTCGGCGTGGGCTTCTACTCGGGCTTCATCGTCGCGGACAAGATCACGGTGGAAAGCCGCCGCGCGGGCCTGCCCGCGAGCGAAGGCGTGCGCTGGGAAAGCGCGGGCGAGGGCGAATTCTCGGTCGACAAGATCGAGCGCGCGCAACGCGGCACCACGATCACGCTGCATCTGCGCGAGGGCGAAGACGAGCTGCTCTCGGCGTGGAAGCTCAAGTCGATCATCCAGAAGTATTCGGATCACGTCGGCCTGCCCATCGAAATGAAGCAGGAAGAATGGGACGCCGAAAAGAGCGAGATGGTCACGAAGGACGAGTACGAGACCATCAACCAGGCGAGCGCGCTGTGGACGCGCGCGAAGAGCGACATCAGCGACGAGCAGTATCAGCAGTTCTACCAGCACCTCGCGCACGACCACCAGAACCCGCTCGCGTGGACGCATAACCGCGTCGAAGGCCGCAGCGAATACACGCAACTGCTCTACGTGCCGGCGCACGCGCCGTTCGACATGTGGAACCGCGACCACAAGAGCGGCCTGAAGCTCTACGTGAAGCGCGTCTTCATCATGGACGACGCCGAGCAGCTGCTGCCCAACTACCTGCGCTTCGTGAAGGGTGTGGTCGATTCGAGCGATCTGCCGCTCAACGTCTCGCGCGAAATTCTGCAGGAAAGCCGCGACGTGAAGGCGATTCGCGACGGCGTGACCAAGCGCGTGCTCTCGATGCTCGAAGAAATGGCTGCGGCGCAAACCGACGCCGAAGCGAAGGAAGAGGACAAGGCGAAGTTCGCGACCTTCTGGACCGAGTTCGGCCAGGTGCTCAAGGAAGGCGTGGGCGAGGATCACGCGAATAAGGACCGCATTGCGAAGCTGCTGCGCTTTGCGTCGACGCACAACGACACGAGCGAGCAGACCGTCTCGCTCGCCGACTACGTCGCGCGCATGAAGCCCGAGCAGACCAAGGTCTACTACGTGACCGCCGATACCTGGCAGGCCGCGAAGAATAGTCCGCACCTCGAAGTGTTCCGCAAGAAGGGCGTGGAAGTGCTGCTGCTCACGGACCGCGTGGACGAGTGGATGCTCTCGTTCCTCAACGAGTTCGACGGCAAGCCGCTCGCGAGCGTGGCGCGCGGCGACCTCGATCTCGGCGCGCTCGACGACGAGGAAAAAGCGCAGCAGGAGAAGGTGAGCGAAGAGCTCAAGCCGCTCGTGGAGCAGATGAAGGAAGCGCTCAAGGACAAGGCCAAGGACGTGCGCCTCACGTTCCGCCTGACCGATTCGCCAAGCTGCCTCGTGGCCGACGAAGGCGACATGAGCGGCTACCTGCAGCGCATGCTCAAGGCCGCTGGCCAGCAGGCGCCGCAGATGCAGCCGATCCTCGAAGTCAATCCCGAGCATCCGCTCGTGAAGGCGCTGCGCGCGGATAGCGCGGACTTCGGCGACTGGTGCCATCTGCTGTTCGATCAGGCGCTGCTCGCAGAGGGCGGCGCGCTCGACGATCCGGCGAGTTTTGTGAAGCGCACGAATGCGCTGCTGCTCGCGCGGGCCGGCTAAAGCGCATAGCGCGCGCGCACCAGGCGCGCGTTGCGTTTGCATTGTCGATCCCCTTGCGGTCCCGTACCGCGAGGGGATTTTTTCGTTGGAGCCTCACTTCCCGCCGTTTCGCTTCGATGTGCGAGCGGCGGCGAATTGAAATGCATGCGGCCTATAATGCGCGCCATGCCCATCCGATTCGATGCCGCCGACGCGCATTGGCGCGTCGCGCCCCTTGCGGCCTTTAGCGCCGATCAGAAAGACTGGCTCACGCGCGGCGGTTCGCTGACCGCGCATTTGCGCGCGCTCGGCCACGTTGTGGTGCGCGTGACGCGCGAAGCCGTCGACATGCCCTGGCCCGACGAATGCGCCGCGCTCGGCTTGGCGCCGCGCGAGCGCGCGTGGGTGCGCGAGATCGTGCTCGAAGTCGACGGCGTGCCGTTCGTGGCCGCGCATAGTGCGACGCCGATCGTGGCGAGCCACGGTATCTGGCAGGCCATGCGCCGCCTGCGCACGCGTCCGCTGGCGGAATTGCTGTACACCGATAGCGGCGTCGCGCGTTCGGCGCTCGTGAGCCGGCGCGTGAGCGCGCGGCATCCGCTCTATGCGCTTGCCGCACGCGAGACGCCAGCGCGTCCACCGCACGTGTTCGTCGCGCGGCGCTCCGTGTTCGAGCGCCACGGCGCGCCGCTGCTCGTGACCGAATGCATGCTGCCCGCGCTGTGGGCGCGGCTCGTTGGCGATGCGCAGCCGGCGTTGCCCGCGCATTCGGCGCGCGAGCGCGGGCCGCTTGGCCACACCGCCTCGCGGGCCGCGCATCCGTCACAGCAGACGGCGCGTTGAGCGCCGTCGCCCCAGCCAGCGAGTTCTCGCCGATGAGTCTCAAGCGCTGCTTCGCCCCCGTCGTGGATTCGCATACGCGCGTGCTGATCCTCGGCAGTTTGCCGGGCGAGGCGTCGCTCGCGCATCAGCAGTACTACGCGCACAAGCAGAACAAATTCTGGGCCCTTGTTGGCGATGTGATCCAGGAGGATCTCGTCGCGATGGATTATTCCACCCGGCTCGAAACCTTGCTGCAACATCGCGTTGGCTTGTGGGACGTTGTTGCCGAGGCTCGGCGTGTCGGGAGCCTTGATAGCCGTATTCGCGATCATGCGCGTAACGATCTGGTTGCGCTGGTCGATACGCTGCCGGATCTGGTCGCCATCGCGTTCAACGGCGGGACTGCGGAGAAGATCGGGATGCGCTCGCTTGATGAGACGGCAGGTCGATATCGGCTCGTCCGGTTGCCTTCGAGCAGCCCGGCGTACGCGGCGGTGCCTTACGACGCGAAGTTGCGCACGTGGGAGGCGTTGCGTCAGTGGTTGCCGATGTAGCTCCCCGGACCGAGGTTAATTCCCTCATCCGCGTGGAAAGCGCTGTTGTGCGCGGGCAACGAACCCGCCACGTCCGGCGCTTGTCGCATAAAACCGGCCCGCTGCGACGCCAATGCTATGCTCTCGTTCGTCCGCGATTTCGCATCCGAAAAAACGCGGCGGATTTCGCATCTGCCTCTGCTCCTCACAAGCAAGATTTTTGTACATGACGACTCTCATCAAGCGCGCTTCGGCTGAAGCGCGTGCATTCAGCAAGACCCGCAAGGCCGCCAATGCCGCGAAGACCCGCAAGGCGGCCTCGCAGCAGGCCGACGCCGATCTCGACCACGCACCGGTCATCGACGCGCCGCGCAAGCCGCGCTTCGCGCCCGTGACGTTTTCGGAAGAGGGCGGCGTGCGCTATCTGCACTTCGGCACCGAGTGGGTCCAGGGCGCGATGCGTCTCGCGAAGCCGCAGCACATCGAGCTCGAATACGCGCAGCAGATGATGGCCTGGCTGCTGTTCCTCGCCACCCCCGCGCGCATCGTGCAACTGGGTCTCGGGGCCGCGGCGCTGACCAAGTTCGCGCATCGCTATCTGCGTCCCGCGAAGGTCGAGGCGGTCGAGCTGAACCCGGCGGTCGTGGTGGCCGCGCGCACGATGTTCGAGTTGCCGTACGACGATGCGCGCCTTGCCGTGCGCGAGCTCGACGCATGGGACTTCGTGCACGACAGCGCGAACCACGGCACGATCGGCGCGCTGCAAATCGATGTCTACGACGCGACTGCGCGCGGTCCGGTGCTCGATAGCGTGGCGTTCTATCGCGCGGCGCGCGCGTGTCTCGCCGATGCGGGCATCGCGACCATCAACCTGTTCGGCGACCACCCGAGCTACGTGCGCAACATGAAGCGCCTGAAGGAAGCGTTCGACGGACGCGTGATCGCGCTGCCCGAGGTGCACGACGGCAACCGCATTGCGCTGGCGTTCTCGGGCCCGGCGCTCGAGGTGAGCTGGGCGGCGCTCGACAAGCGCGCGCGTCTGCTGGAAAGCAAGCTCGGTCTGCCCGCGCACCAGTGGGTGAAGGCGCTGCGCGAGTCGGACGGCAAGCACGGCGACACGTTCGCGATCTGACGCCCGCGCCGCAAGGCGTTGCATGGATTGGCACAGCGAGACGGTGCTGGCTGTGCAGAGGGAATCGCAGGAAGAGACCGGCCCCATGACAGATGGGGCCGGTTTTTTTATTGCTTTCGAACGATCAAGCTTTCTAATCGCTGACAATTTCGGGCCGGGTGCGACGCCAGTTGTGTCTTGACAACGTGGTCTAAATTGGGGTCCGCCCTTCTTGACCGGCCGCCGCGCCGTCGCTACTCTTTTCTGCGCTTTCGGGGACCTTGCGAGGCACGAGCTCGCGGGCCAAAGACCGCATCATATCGGGTGGCGGACCGCGTCAAAGCCCCCATAACTACATAAGTAACGAGGAGACGTCATGGCTCACGATGCCGACGCCAAAAAAGCCAGCAAGCACTGGCTATGGTTGTTGCTCTTGCCCTGGATCGCCATGATCTGGGTGCCGTCGTACAACAAGGTCGAGCCCACGCTGTGGGATTTCCCCTATTTCTACTGGTATCAACTGCTCTGGGTGGTGATCAGCGCCATCATCACCATGCTCGTCTATATCAAGACCAAGGACCGCTCGAAGGGCGCCGGCAAGACTGGAGGCGCGCAATGAACGTCATCGCAACCTTCGTCTTCGTCCTGCTCTTCGTCGGCGTCACCATCGTCGGCTTCCTCGCCGCGCACTGGCGCAAGGGCGACCTCGCCCATCTCGACGAGTGGGGTCTCGGCGGCCGGCGCTTCGGCACCGTCGTCACATGGTTCCTGCTCGGCGGCGACCTCTATACGGCCTATACCTTCGTGGCGGTGCCGGCGCTCGTGTTCGGTGCGGGCGCAACGGGTTTCTTCGCGCTGCCCTACACGATCCTGATCTATCCGTTCGCGTTCGTGGTGTTCCCGAAGCTCTGGGCCATCGCCAAGCGCCACAGCTACGTCACCTCGGCCGACTTCGTGAGCGCGCGCTACGGCAGCCGCATGCTCGCGCTCGCCATCGCGGTCACCGGCATCGTCGCGACCATGCCGTACATCGCGCTGCAACTCGTGGGCATCGAGGTGGTGATCGGCGCGCTCGGCTTCAACACGACGGGCTTCGTCGGCGACTTGCCGCTCATCATCGCGTTCGCGATTCTCGCGGCCTACACGTACACCTCGGGTCTGCGCGCGCCGGCCATGATCGCGGTGGTGAAGGACGTGCTCATCTACATCACGATCATCGTGGCGATCATCGTGATCCCTGCGCAGTTGGGCGGCTTCGGCCATATCTTCGGCGCGGTGCCGCCGGCCAAGCTCCTGCTCAAGGCTCCGGATGCGACCAGCCTGAACGGCTATAGCGCCTATGCGACGCTCGCGGTGGGCTCGGCGCTCGCGTTGTTCCTGTACCCGCACTCGGTCACGGCGATTCTGTCGTCGTCGTCGGGCAACACCATCCGCCGCAATATGGCGATGCTGCCCGCGTATTCGCTCGTGCTCGGCCTGCTCGCGCTGCTCGGCTTCATGGCGCTCGCCTCGGGCGTCAAGGATATGCCGCAGTACGCGCCGTACTTCAAGGCCTTCGGCCCGAACTTCGCGGTGCCGGCGCTGTTCCTGCAGTACTTCCCGTCGTGGTTCGTGGGGGTGGCGTTCGCGGCCATCGGCATCGGTGCGCTGGTGCCTGCGGCGATCATGTCGATCGCGGCGGCGAACCTCTACACGCGCAACATCCACAAGGAGTTTGTCAACCGCAACATGAATCACGAGCAGGAGACCAACGTCGCCAAGCTGGTCTCGCTGATCGTGAAAGTGGGCGCGGTGGCGTTCATCCTGGGCCTGCCGCTCACGTACGCGATCCAGCTGCAACTGCTCGGCGGGATCTGGATCATCCAGACGCTGCCCGCCATCGTGCTCGGCCTCTACACGCGCATGCTCGACTGGCGCGGCCTGCTGCTCGGCTGGGCCGCGGGCATTGGCACCGGCACGTGGATGGCCATCTCGCTGCATCTCAAGGGCTCGATCTTCGTCGTGCATCTGTTCGGCATGGCCGTGCCGGGCTACGCGGCGGTGTGGTCGCTGGTCGTGAACCTCGTGGTGTCGGTGGTGGTGTCGCTGCTCGTGCACCTCGTCGGCATGCAAAAGGGCGAGGACCGCACGCGTCCCGAGGACTATCTCGACCCGCTCGAAAGCTGATCCGTCGCGCGCCAGGGCCCGGGCCCGGCGCGCGCCGCCTGCCCCATACGCAATGCCCGCAACGTCATGGTTGCGGGCATTTGTTTTTCTGGTGCACGATGTTCGCAGGGACGGCGTCCCCGGAAACGTCGTTTCCTGCCCCTCGCCGGTTTTCCGCCCACTTGCGTCACGTCCTGCAGGCTTCGAGCGCGCCATGGCATCGTCCGAACACGACACCGAAACCGAATCCGAATCCGCCGCCACCGGCGATGCCTTGCGCCAGGGCGCGAGCGCCGCCGCGCGCCGCAAGCCGGCGCGGCGGCGCTCGCGCGTGGCGCGTGTCTGGCGCGCGCTGACGTCGCCGTTCTATCGCTATCGCAATGCCGGGATCATTCATGGCGTGCGCGTCGGGCTCGCGATGCTCGTGTCGATCCTCGCCACCACCGGCGTCGACATTCCGCACGGCATCTGGGCGTCGGTCACGCTGCTCGTGGTGATCGGCGGGCTCCAGCATCACGGCAACATCCGCAAGAAGGCCGCCGAGCGGGCGCTCGGCACCGTGCTCGGCGCGCTCATCGGCCTCACGCTGATCGTGGTGCAGGCGGTCACGGGCGTCACGTGGCTCACGTATTTGCTCATGGCGATCGCCGCGGCCGTATGCAGCTATTACGCGATCGGCAAGGCGGGCTACGTGCCGCTTCTCACGGCCATCACGATGTGCATCGTCGCGGGCCACGGCGATAACCTCATCGACACGGGCCTGTGGCGCACGCTCAACGTGATGATCGGCATCGTGATCGCGCTGGCGTTCTCGTTTGCGCTGCCGCTGCACGCCACCTATTCGTGGCGCTACCGGCTCGCCGACAATCTGCGCGAGATCGGGCGTGTCTACACGCAGGTCGTGAGCGGCGCGCACGTGAGCGCCGATGAACAGGTGGAGACCTTTCGGCGCCTGAACGCGCGGCTCGTGCAACTGCGCGGCCTGATGCCTTCGGTGGCCAAGGAGATCGATGTGCCGCTCGCGCGGCTCGAGCAGGTGCAGCGCCTGCACCGTTCGCTCCTGAGTTCGCTGGAGATGATGTCGACCGGTCTCGGGAGCTACGAGCAGCAGCTCGTGCGGCTGGCGTTCGCGGGGCGCAGCGCGTGCGTGCGCGAAGCGCTGCTGACGACGGCCCGGGCGCTGCGTTTTGGCGGCACGCGGCATCCGGAGGCGGCGGCGCGTGCGCTGCGCTCGAGCGCGCTCGAGGCTGCCGCGGGCGGGTTGGGCGGCGTGCAGGGCGTGGCGGCGCGCGCGGTCCCGGAGGGTGTGCCTACGGCCGTGCCGGCGGGTTTGTCGGGCGTGCCGCCGCTGGAGCCGGGCGTTGCGCCGCTCGCGCCGGACATGCAGGGGCCTTACTGGCTCGAGCAGCGCTTCGAGGAGCAGGTGGGGCAGCTCCGTGCCTTGCTCCTCGAAACCGAGCCGCGATGGAACATCGAACGCGCGCATATGCACCGCATGGTGTGACGCGCGCGCCTGGAGCGGTCGCGGCTAGCTTGCCGGCTGTTCGTGCGGCGCCGAGACCAGCCACGGTACGCCGAACTGGTCGGTCAGCATGCCGAAGCCGGGCGACCAGAACGTCTTCTGGAACGGCATCGTCACCTGGCCGCCTTTGGCGAGCGCGTCGAAATAGCGCTTCGCGGTGGCATCGTCGGCCCCCGTGAGCGAGACGCCGAAACCGGCGAACTTGTCGTTCTGCGTCGTGCACCCGCCGTCGGACATCAGGATCTGCGCGTCGCCGATCTGGAGCGTGGCGTGCATGATTTTTTCGGCGAACTCGGGCGGCATCGGGCGCTCCGGGTCGGGCGGCGCGTCCTTGAAGCGCATCTTGAACAGCTCCTGCGCGCCGAGCGCCTCGCGGTAGAACGCGATCGCTTCCTCGCAGGTGCCGTTGTAGAACAGATAGGGCTGGATTTGCATCGTCAATTTCCTTGCGGAGTGGATCGGTGGGCGATCCCGCGCTGGGCGATCCGGGGTTGGCCGGTCCCATGGAGAAACGCTGCGCGGCCTGGGTGACGCGTCGCGGCAGGGCGGGGCCGGGATGGCGCGGCAGGTTGCGCCGCTGCCCTGATTCTAGGCGCTCCGGATAGGCGCATGCGCGTTTTGGGGGCGTGTGTCGCCAGGGTTTGCGAGCGCGCGGACGGGAATGGCGTTTGCGCAGCGCGGCATGCAAAAAGGGCCGCACATGACGCATGTGCGGCCCCGCTGGAGATGCCGTGGCGGCTCGCGAGCGAGTGTCGAAGCCGCCTGCGCTCGAGCCCTCATCGACTCCTTTAGTGCGCGCGCAATTCCTCGATCATCTTTTCGAGCTTGATCGCATCGGCGGCGAAGGCGCGAATGCCTTCCGCGAGCTTTTCCGTCGCCATCGCGTCTTCGTTCATCTGGAACCGGAACGACGGCTCGTCCACGGCCACGCGTTCGATCTGCGCGTCCTTGAACGCTTCGGGCGAGAGCTTGCGCTCGACTTTCTCCGTGCTGTCGTGCAGCTTTTGCAGCAGGTCCGGGCTGATCGTGAGCAGGTCGCAGCCGGCCAGCTCGACGATCTGGCTGGTGTTGCGGAAGCTCGCGCCCATCACCTCGGTCGTGTAGCCGAACTTCTTGTAGTACGCGTAGATCTTGCGCACCGACTGCACGCCCGGATCATTCGCGCCGCCGTCCTTCGCATCGTCCCAGTCGGCGCCCTTGGCCTTCTTGTACCAGTCGTAGATGCGGCCGACGAACGGCGAGATGAGCTGCGCGCCCGCTTCGGCGCAGGCGGCGGCCTGGGCGAGCGAGAACAGCAGCGTCATGTTGCAGCGGATGCCGTCCTTTTGCAGCGCTTCGGCCGCGCGGATGCCTTCCCACGTGGAGGCGAGCTTGATGAGCACGCGCTCGCGCGCGATGCCGGCCTGCTTGTACAGGTCGATGATGTGATGGGCCTTGTCGATCGACTTCTTCGTGTCGAACGAGAGGCGCGCGTCCACCTCGGTCGAGACGCGGCCCGGGATGATCTTGAGGATCTCGGTGCCGAAGGCGACCAGCAGGTGGTCGATGATCGATTCGACCGATTCGCTCGCATGATCGCGCACGGTTTTTTCGAGCAGCGGCCGGTACTCGGCCTTCTGCACGGCCTTGAGGATCAGCGACGGGTTCGTGGTCGCGTCCTGCGGCTTGTACTGGACGAACTGCTGGAAGTCGCCCGTGTCGGCGACGACGGTGGTGTACTGCTTGAGCTGATCGAGTGCGGTAGTCATGTCAGGCCTTGTGGGCGCATGCGCGCCGGCGTCGGTGGGAGTTGAACGGCCTCGCGCGCTCGAGCCGCGGGCTCCTGGCGCGAAGGGCGGAACGCGAAATGCAGCGCGCCTGCAACACGAAACGGCGCTGCGTCGCCGTCCTCGAGCCCGCCGACCCGCGGTACGGGGACGGAGCGCGGGCGGCGCGCGATGCCGTGCCGGTGAGCACGGCGTATCCCATCATTTTATGGCGGATCGGCCGGCGGTGCGATGACGTGCGCGAAGGCGGGCGGGAAGGCGGACTGGAAGCGGCCCGCGATCGGCCTTTCAGTCTCGCCGCGCGTTCAGGATCACCTGCGTCGTCACGCCTGCGACGAGCCCCCAGAACGCCGCGCCGATGGACAGCAGCGTGAGTCCCGAAGCCGTGACCATGAACGTCACGAGCGCGGCTTCGCGCTCCTTCGGGTTCTGCATGGCGTTGGTGAGGCCGCTCATGATCGAGCCGAACAGCGCGAGCGCCGCGATGGAGACCACGAGCGCCTGCGGAAACGCCGCGAACAGCGCCGCGATGGTGGCGCCGAAGATCCCGGCGATCAGATAGAAGATGCCGCACCAGACGGCCGCCATATAGCGCTTGGTTCGGTCTTCGTGGGCGTGCGGGCCGGTGCAGATGGCCGCGGTGATGGCCGCGAGATTGATGCCGTGCGAGCCGAACGGCGCGAGCACGAGCGAGGCGATGCCGGTCGTGGCGATGAGCGGCGAGGAGGGCGTGTTGTAGCCGTCGGCGCGCAGCACGGCGATGCCGGGCACGTTCTGCGAGGCCATCGCCACGACGAACAGCGGAATGCCGATGCTCACGATCGCCGAAACGGAGAACGCCGGCATCGTGAACACGGGCTTGGCCAGCGCCACGCGGAAGTGGCTGAAATCGAGCAGCCCGAGCGCCGCGGCGGCCGCCACGCCCACCACGAGCGTGCCGACGATCGCGTAGCGCGGCACCCAGCGCTTCAACAACAGGTAGGCGAAGAACATCGTGAGCACGAGCGGCGTCTGGACCTGCGCGGCGTGGAAGATCTCGATGCCGATCTCGAACAGGATGCCCGCGAGCAGCGCGGCCGCGATGCCGGCGGGCACGCGCTTCATCAGCGCGTCGAACCAGCCGGTCACGCCCACGGCCGTGAGCAGCACCGCGCAGACGAGATACGCGCCGATGGCCTCGGCATAGGGCACGTGCGGCAGCGAGCCGATCAGCAGCGCCGCACCCGGCGTCGACCAGGCGATCACGGTGGGGGCGCGGTACCAGAGCGACAGCCCGATGGTGGTCAAGCCCATGCCGATGGAAAGCGACCAGATCCACGAAGAGATCTGGGCCGGGGAAAGATGCGCGGCCTGGCCGGCCTGGAACATCAGCACGAGCGAGCTCGTATAGCCGGTCATCATCGCGACGAAACCCGCGACGATCGTGGCCACCGAGGTGTCGGCGAAGGGTCGCAACGGTCCGGGCCGGAACGTCGACGGCAGATCCGGGGACGAAGGCGTGCTCATGCTGGGAATCTCCTCGGTTTATGGTTGTGTGCGCAACGCTCACGCCACGCGCCGCGCTGCCGCTCTTTATTTGCTCAGCACGCGCATGGCCGTTTCGAGCCCGGCGACGGTGAGCGGATACATGCGATGCCCGAGTATCTCGCGGATGATCGATACCGACTGGCGGTACTCCCATAGCCGCTCGGGCTCGGGATTGAGCCACGCGAAATGCGGGAACTGGTCGGCGAGACGCCGCAGCCACACGGCGCCGGCTTCCGGATTGTTGTACTCGACCGAGCCGCCCGGCTGCAGCACTTCATAGGGGCTCATGGTTGCGTCGCCAACGAAGATGAGCTTGTAGTCGGGCGTGAACTTGTGCAGCAGGTCCCAGGTGGGCGTGCGCTCGGCATGGCGGCGGCGATTGTTCTTCCACAGGTAGTCGTAGACGCAGTTGTGGAAGTAGTAGAACTCGAGGTGCTTGAACTCGGCCTTGGCCGCCGAGAAGAGTTCCTCGGTGCGCTTGATGTGATCGTCCATCGAGCCGCCCACGTCGAGCAGCATCAGCACCTTCACCTTGTTGTGGCGCTCCGGGACCATCTTGAGGTCGAGCCAGCCGGCGTTGGCCGCCGTGCTGCGGATCGTGTCGGTGAGATCGAGCTCTTCGGCGGCGCCTTCGCGCGCGAAGCGGCGCAGGCGCCGCAGCGCCACCTTGATGTTGCGCGTGCCGATCTCGACCTGGTCGTCGTAATCGCGGTACGCGCGCGCATCCCATACCTTCACGGCGCTGCGCTGGCCCCCTTCGCCGCCGATGCGGATGCCCTCGGGGTTATAGCCGCCGTTGCCGAAGGGCGAGGTGCCGCCCGTGCCGATCCACTTGCTGCCGCCTTCGTGGCGCTCCTTCTGTTCCTCGAAGAGTTCCTTCAAGCGCTCCATGAGCTTGTCGAGCCCGCCCATCGCCTCGATCTGCGCGCGCTGCTCGGGCGTGAAGTCGCGTTCGAGCTTCTTCTTGAGCCAGTCCTCGGGAATCTCGAAGGCCAGTTCGGACTTTTTCTCGATGCCGCGAAAATACGCGCCGAACGCCTGATCGAAGCGGTCGAAATACTGCTCGTCCTTCACGAGCGTCATGCGCGCGAGATAGTAGAAGTCGTCGAGCGAGGGCGCGATCACGCGCTCCTTGAGCGCTTCGACGAGCGTGAGGTACTCCTTCACGGAGACCGGCAGCTTCGCGTCTCGCAGCGTGTAAAAGAAGTCGATCAGCATGCAGGTTCTCCGGCCTTGCGAGCTTGCCCCGCGCTCAGCGCGGGTTCAACGGTTATGGCGGTTCATGTAGATGAGCCGCTCGAAGAGGCTCATGTCCTGCTCGTTCTTGAGCAGCGCGCCCGCGAGCGGCGGCATGGACTTCGAGCCATCGGCCGCGCGCAGGGCGTCGGGCGGAATGTCTTCGGCGAGCAGCAGCTTGAGCCAGTCGAGCAGCTCGGAAGTCGAGGGCTTCTTCTTCAGGCCCGCCACGTTGCGCAGTTCGAAGAAGCTTTCCATCGCCGCGTTGAGCAGGTCGCGGCGGATGCCGGGGTAATGCACCTCGACGATGCGCTGCATGGTGGCCGGGTCGGGGAAGCTGATGTAGTGGAAGAAGCAGCGGCGCAGGAAGGCGTCGGGCAGCTCCTTCTCGTTGTTCGACGTGATGATGACGAGCGGACGCTGCTTCGCTTTCACGAGCTCGCGCGTTTCGTACACGTAGAACTCCATGCGGTCGAGCTCGCGCAGCAGGTCGTTGGGGAATTCGATGTCGGCCTTGTCGATCTCGTCGATCAACAGCACGCTCTGCTGCTCCGACTCGAACGCCTGCCACAGCACGCCCTTCACGATGTAGTTGCCGATGTCCTTGACGCGCTCGTCGCCGAGCTGCGAGTCGCGCAGGCGCGAGACCGCGTCGTACTCGTAGAGGCCTTGCTGCGCCTTCGTGGTGGACTTGATGTGCCACTGCATGAGCGGCATGTCGAGCGCCGCCGCCACTTCCTCGGCGAGCATGGTCTTGCCGGTGCCGGGCTCGCCCTTGATGAGCAGCGGCCGCTTGAGGGTGATCGCGGCGTTGACCGCGAGCTTGAGGTCGTCGGTGGCGACGTACTGCGAAGAGCCTTCGAAACGCGTGGCGCGCATGATGAACCGCTCGCTAAAAAAATCCCAGTATAAGTCAGAAGGGGTGTTGGGTCCGGGGGCGCTCGCGTATCGTTGGGTCCGCCCGATGCGGCACTTGTTTGCGACTCGCGGGAAGCGCGCGAGACCCATCAGGGATGACCCGCACGCCCTCAGGCCAGACCGCTCGCGAATTTTCCCATTCACGCCCGAGCCCCGTCCGGCGGGCCTGAGCGGGCGCCATACGGGCGGCAGCCCGGTGGACGCGTGGCGCGGCGTCGCGGTATACTCGGACCGATTTTTTTCGGCCTGCACGGCGACCCAAAAGTAAAACAGCAGTAATGCGGCGCAGGCCGTGGCCTGCGGTTCGGGCGTTCGAATCCCCTCAAGCCAGGTTGGATGCTATGAAAAAAATTGTCGGCAAGCACGTCATGTTCGGAGCATTGAC
>Ga0164242_10002514_pt1 | contig 21229 bp, 13 predicted proteins | sample OricomgcompostMG_FD_108783 | JGI IMG/M metagenome (GOLD analysis project Ga0164242, IMG submission 108783) | Miracle-Growth compost microbial communities from Emeryville, California, USA - Original compost - Miracle growth compost (MG) ... | reverse complement strand
CATGCTGGGAACCCGCGGCATCCAGCGGACCATCGAGTCCGTAGCCTCGAAGAAGACGCAGGACCAGCTCGGAAAGAGTCGAGAGGGCATGCGCATCATTCTCGAGCGGCTCCGCTACGGCAGCGTTATGGATATTCTGGAACATAAGAGGAGAACGGGAGAGCTACCTTCGAGTCTGGCGTGAAGGAATCCCGCCCCGAATGCACTTTGTGTGCTCGCCTTTCTGGACCGACGCCAATCCGTTTGGACCTTCTTATTTTATCCTATCATACGCCATCCCCACTCGAACCCACTCGCTTGGCATATTTGCGGAGGAAGAGAGTTATGAGGGACAGACGACGCTGACCTCCTTGTTTTGTACATTATTTTGTGAATGCTTCTAGCACGGCGTTATGGCACGGAAGGCAAAATCCTTGAGATTTTACGTGCGATGGAGTTCTTTTTGACCATGTCGGACACGTGGGATGGATCAAGTGCCAAATTGTGCCCTTGGGATTTTAAGGGGGGGGGGGTTGTTCTGATTCCACTCTCACTCACTTTGTTGTATCAATGAATCATGTCCTGCACGACCTGCAGAAAAAACCTACAAAAACGGACAGGCTGGAAACCAACTAGCAGGCTTAAAGTTACCGAGTAAAATTTAAATGATGATTACATTATTCTCTAGGTACTTATGTTTTCTCAACCTCCATGCTCACCAAACCGTCCTACTCCTTACTCTCTCCGGCCGATTCAAAGGCCGAGTAACTACTACTTCCTTATGCTCCTCATCCTACTGCTCGTCGACCTCTTCTTGCAGGTCCCCGCATCACTCCACCCCTGCGGCGCAGTCCCCAGCCCCAGCTCCTGCGTGCTCTGCGGGAAATGGGGATCCGTGGTGAACGGCTCCTTGCTGTTGAGGCTCGCGACGCGGCCGAGAAGGAACTCGAGGTGGCGGAACGCCGCGGAGGGCGCGTACTGCGGGATCATGTGACCCGAGAGGTCGACGCCGACGTAGGTGAGGCCGCGCTCGGTGTGGGCGGTGCCGAACACGCCGGCGGCGGCGAGGGTCCCCAGGTCCTTGGGGGTCGTGTGGTAGGGCACGTAGAAGGGCTCGTCGGGGCGGGTCTGGAAGCCGGTCTTGCCGGACCAGGTCATGTTCTGGATGCCGAGCAGGGTGCCGTTGGCGAGCAGGATCATGTCGAGGGCGCCGTGGCCGATGATGACGTTGTCGGTGCGCTCGATGACGGAGGGCAGCACGGTGATGCCCGAGGGCAGGCTGCCGTCCTTGCCGCCGACGAAGACGTCGTCGGACGAGCACTCCTCCCAGGTCATGTTGGGGGCGTTGATGGCGGCCTTGACGTCGGCGCGGTCGAAGTACAGGGTCGCGCCCTCGGGGAGGTAGGGCATGGAGCCCGGGAAGCCCATAACGTCCCAGAGCAACGGGCAGGTGGTGGCGACCTGGTAGATGTCGAAGCACGGGTTGATCAGGCTGATGGCGTCGAAGATGTCCCAGTAGATGTTCCAGCAGTCATCGAGGGTGGTACCGTTCGCGCTGGTGCCGGGCAGGGGCATGGGGATGTGGCCCTTGGGCGGGTACACGAGATACTCGTTCACCCAGTCGGTGTAGCCGCAGGCCTTGTCGCGGGCGTGGATCTGCTCGCGGAAGGTGTCGTTGAAGGGGAAGAGGCCGCTCCAGTAGTCGACGAACGGCACGACGGTGATGGGCTCTTGGACCTCGTCCCAGGTGATGACGGGATCGTAGATCAGCATGCCGGACATGTTAAAGTAAGTCGTGTCCTTCTCGTCCAGGAAGGCGCTGGCGATGTACGGGCAGTACAATCCACTGTCGATTTTAACATCCGTGTTAGCCGTGACAAGACGCTTTTAAGGGTTGGACCGGGGGCCCGGGGGGGGGGTTCTTACGCGTATGACTCTCCGGCAATATGGACCGTGTATCCCTGCATCTCAAAAGTCTCGACAAAGTTCTTCCAGAAGCCCTTGAACTGGGCAGCGATGTCCTCCTCGTTTCTGGCGGTAGGAGTTCCGGTCGAGAAACCGGTACCGACCGGCTGGTCGATCCACACCACGTTGGTCAACTTGTGCCAACTCCACGGGTTTTCAACGGGCCTGTAAGTCCCGTATTGCCAGAGGAAAGGGCCATTTTCTTGGAGGAACCCCTCGAACGAAGAACAACCAGGCTGTTTGGCAACCAGGTCAGCATAGGCACGTGCGAGATCAGCGACGGGCAACTTACACCGCCGTTCAACCAGATCAGGATCTCCTTCTCAGCCGCAGGGTTTTCGGACGGGAAGAACCAGAAGAAGAGCCTGTTCTTGTCGTCCGGGTCGCTGGAAATGGGCAGCTGGCCGGCGTATGACTCGCCAACGTCGAAGTCGACGTCGGGGATTGCGGAGCCATTGACGGAGAACTCTGGCGATAGGGCATTAGTCTCTTGTGGCTCAATGGTACCACCAACTTCGGTTTCGACTCACTCGAGGTATTCTCTGTCAGGAACAAAGGGGCGGACGCGTCGCGCTTCACGTTCTCGTTATAGGCGCGCTCTCCAACCGGCTTCGCAAGCCGCTTCGCCCGCTCCTCGAACTGCTTGCCCGCATGAAGCAAGCTCCGACCTGCCGAGACACTGGTCGCGGAGAGGAGGAGAGCAGTGGCAAGCTTTCCCCAGCGCATCGTATCGGCTTCCGAGGTCCAATTGACCTCGACGCAGTAGCTTCAAGAAAGTTCCGAGGGAGTTTAAAAAGGAAGCTTCACGAAACAGCTTCTCTCGGGCTTACCACAAGACACAATGTCGATCAACAGCGGGGGGGACGGGGGCCATTGTTTATTATTAAAGTGTATTGAGAAAAGCAAACCTGCCTTGGCTTACCCGTCTCTCCCACCCTCCGTGCCGCTCCATGGCGACCGAGAGATGGCACCAGTACGTGATAAGCAGGAGATGGGTAACATGAGCAGAGAGCAGCAGGGTCCAATGAGGGGCGTAGCACTGCCGTGGAGAGTGCCACGACGATCATCGCCGAAACGACGGCCAATTTTCCTGGCGCTGGGGGGCCCCATGCATGCAAACACCTGCCAATACAGGAAGCTGTGGAGGGGATGAGGCTACGTACCCCTCCCCCAGCTTGCCTAGCCGAGTGACCGGGAAGGGGAAAGGAAGGCGAGCATTTCGCAAGCGCCGTCTCAATCGTTCAATGGTAGGGCCCTGGGATCGGACGGGAGTGGATGTCTCGGCAGTGAGGTTCCGCAGAGAAGTGGGCCAAGGGGATATACATACAACGTCCTACAGTATGTTATGGGGCAGAGCGGGTGGTGTGTCTGCGCAAACTTTATGTGAGAGACCCGTGGACAGCAGCCTTTAACATGGCAGCATTTCACAGCTGCACACACCTAATTGCCTCGCTGCACGGCTGTTTCCGGCCGGCAACCTTGGTTCCGCTTAGCTTGCATGCTTGCACCGATTATGTACGCCACGCAATCGGTGCTTATGCGTATCTGGGAGGGAGCTAGCTGGCGAGCGACTTCCAATGCGGCAAGTCGTGAACAGGGTTTTGAGGGATGATCACCTTCAAATGTGGGGAAGCCGTCAAGGGGTGGGCCTGCAGTGTGCCTCGGCCAAGATTAGGATTGTGGAGGTGGGACATCAACGCGAGACTTTCGATGCTGACTTGTGTTTGCGAGGCAGAGTACCAAGTCAGGTGCTACTATACTGTGTTACGGACGGATCTATACAGCCCGGGAGACGAAGACATTGACCCGGATGCTTAGCTTGAGGGGCAAGACGGTCAATTACTAACGAATTCGGAACAGCTACATAGCTCTACCTTGGACACATTCTAGCTTCGTTCACTGGAAGAGGAAAGCGACCAGCCTCTGCAGATTAAACATGGATATTAACAGCCTCTTCGGCGTCAAGGTAAGCCAAGCCTCTCTTTCATGCAAAACCCCAGGCCCCAGGGCCCAGTCCCCAATGCTTCCGTGCCCCCCAACTTACCCCCCACACCCCGAACAGGGCAAGGTCGTCCTCGTAACCGGCGGCGCCAAAGGGATCGGCCGCATGATATCCTCGGGCTTCACAGCCAACGGCGCCAAAGTGTACATCTCCTCCCGCGACGCCAAGTCCTGCGCCGCCGCCGCCGCGGAGCTCAACACCGCGGCAGCCACCAAGGCGTCCGGCGGCTCGGCCGTCTCGCTCCCCGCGGACCTCAGCTCCGCCGACGAGTGCAGCCGCCTGGCGTCGGAGCTCGCCGCCCGCGAGCCGCGCCTGCACGTCCTCGTGCACAACTCGGGCGCCACGTGGGGGGAGGACTTCGCTTCGTTCCCGGACGCGGCGTGGACGAAGCTGCTCACGCTCAACCTGCAGCGGGTGTTTACGCTCACGCAGCTGCTCACGCCGCTCCTCGAGGCGGCCGGCGGGGTCGACCCGTCCTCGTCGTCGGAGCCGTCCTCCCCGCCATCGCCGGACCCGGCCCGCATCATCCACATCGGCAGCATCGACGCCCTGCGCGTGCCCGTCATGTCCAACTTCGCCTACAGCGCCTCCAAGGCCGGGCTGCACCACCTGTCGCGCCACCTCGCCGTCGAGCTGGGACCCAGGGGCATCACGAGCAACACCCTGGCGTGCGGGCCGTTCCCGAGCAAGATGATGGCCGCCACCCTGAGGACCTTCGGGGACGAGATCACCGCCAATAGCCCGGTGGGTCGTATCGGGTCCCCGCAGGACGCCGCGGGAGCGTGCTTGTTCCTTGCCGGCCGGGCCGGGTGAGTTCCTCCCTTTTTTCTCCTCCCGCCGCTGCACTCTGACGTTATCTCTTGACGGGCCTCTACGGCTGTCTCGACTATTCCCTCCCCACTCCCCTTTTTATGATACGAGAGAGGGGGGAAAGATACGCGACTAACTAGTGTCTCTCTCTTCTATAGTGCCTTTGTAAATGGTGCGACGATCGCCTTGGACGGTGGTATCTCGCTGTTGGCTAAACTGTAAGCGCGACGGAAGAGACTCGCCTAGGCGTTTAGGAACTTCGGAAGCCGCATATTCGCTCTGTCTATCTTCTCCTCACGCACCAGGCGCAGATCACATAGATGAAGGTTTCATTTGTCATTATTAATACCGAGGAGTGGCTTTCTCCTCTTGATATACCTCAAACCAACTACCCACTACTACTGGCCTTTCCGATGCAGCTAGACATCTAATGCCTCTCGATCCGAACTCTATCTACTTAGGTATCATACAGCTGCTCTGCCGCAGCTAAAGGGGCCACGTATTGATACAGATTTATATCCGCCAGAAAGCGAGGATGTGAAAACGAAACAAGAAAAACGAAAACCTCCCATGATCATGTTGTGCCAACTCCTCCTCCCCCAGAATAGTAGCTGTTCCATTCCCTACAATAAACTCCCAAATGCCAAAATCGCCAGCCCGTCCGTATTGCGCCAAAGAAAGTTCGTCCAGATAAGAATATTTCTGCCTGCGCAGCTTTCGTTTCTTTGCCCGCATCCGATCCTGATCCGTGACCGGTCTTTCCGAATACCCGGATGAAACCCCATTGTATCGCCAGATCGACCTTTGTCCACGTTTAAAACGGTAACCGTGCCACTGCCCCGACGAGAAAAGTCGCTAGAAGCCTCGAAGAATGTGCATCATCCACGAAGACCTATTGATCCCCCCTGAATTACCCCACCCCACATATGTTGACCTTTTTGCCCTCGGATGGACCCAAAAAAATAGTCCGCCAAGTCTATAAGTCGCCCGTAAACCATCCTGTAGCAGCCACAGTGCTCAAACAAGCCATAGGGTATACGTTGGAAATAGTCTCCCTCGACCCAGATCGAAAGGTCCTCGATCTTATTTTTCGCGGTCTATGGGAAGTAGCATCGGAGTTGAAGCCGGACTAAGACACATGGCGCGATAGTGTGTGCGTTTAATGGCGATTCACGAGGTGAGGGCGACACCTTCAAAGTCCCGCATCAAGACCGCCATCTGGGCCCGCTTCGCAGCTTCGGCAACGAGGGTGAAGTCTTTGAGGAAGACGTCTGTGGAGGACGAGTTGCCCTGCACTTGTGGAGGTGGCAACGGTTGGTTTGTCGGGGACTGCCTCGTGGAGGACATGAACGAGGGTTGCTGAGTCCTCGGGGACGAGATCGGAGCGTCCATCGTGAGTGTTCGGCTTCTGTGCGAGGGAAAGTGAACGACTAGTGTAAGTCCACAAAGCCCTTTTATGGTCGTCGGGTCGATTTAGGTACCGGCGACGTGATTGAAATACTGTTTGCTCCGAAGATGTTCCCTCGTTATAGAGATCGAATAGAGAGACAGGCTGGCTGCAAGGAGAGGCGGGTCTCGATCGAGCGCAGACGCCAAGATATATGATCTAGAGTCTGGGACGGCGCTACTTCTGCCAAGCTGGCCTTCTTTGAATCGGGATGGCGGTCAACAGGCTAAAATGGTGGCCCAATATGCAGATTTATTGTCCGGCGAGGAAGCGGGATGGGGGACGAGTTTTCGCAGCTTCTTCTATTTCTGCCAAATAGAAAAAAGGAACTGCAGAGAACAAAAAAAGGTCGATGAGACCGCCACTGATACGATACGGAGTGACCGCAGGGGGGGCCGCTTCGTCAGAAGGGAGCGAACTGGAGTGGTTCGGTCTGAGCCCAGCACGGAACAGGTTGCATGAGAAGGGCAACCAGGGATTTTGGAGGGGTGTGGGCGGTGGTTAAAGTAGAAGGGATGCAGGCTGCAGGTTTGACTTGGGGAGAGAGGGAGTAACGTGGGACAGGAACACCCCTCGTGGCGCCGACTCGAGAGATGTTGGAACTTTGAGGGGAAAGTCGCTTTGGTGAGACCCCCGGGTGACTGACTTGACGGTTTGACTCTCAAAGGGAGGGTGTTGAGAAAGATGGAGGGAGGGTCAGATTTATTTAATTAGGAGGGAAAGGTCTTTGGAGGGTAAGATCTTGGGAAGGAAGGATCGCGATGGAAAGGCGCGACTGGTGAGAGATAAAGAGACACACACGGAAGAAGTTGTCCCTATCAGCCTACCGGCAGGGCTCATACACTACTACTTTCGACGAGCCTTTCGGTCGAATATCAAGCGTCATAGGTTTATTCCCCCCTCCGCTACGGAAAATGCCACCGGGAAAGAAGGCCGAGGTACGTAAGAGGTACACACCGCGGACGCTGGCATTGAGCCGATGTGTCACCGGAACTATTGCGTGCAACGGCGAGGTCTCCGAGTACCTCCCAAGTACTCAATGCCGAGCCTGGAGAAATGGTGTGGGGTCGAGCTACCTGTTCGAACCCCCCACATGGCATGCGACTGGCCGAGGATGACGAGAGAGAAACTCCGTTGTATTGCCGATGGACAATCGCAACCGTTATCCAAGGGAAGGCGCAAGGGAAGCACTTGCTTCCGCAAGGAGATCCTTCTGCATGTTGCCCGGGCCCTTCCAGATTGCAATGTTACCTGAAGCAAGTTAAGCCAGGGTATTCAAGAGCTGGCGACCGTTCGTCAATCCCCAAGGGCCGCATGCAACCAACCCGTCGACATTCCCGTGTCAGGAGAGATAAAGGAAAATGTGCCGGTGAATTGCTGCCGAGTGTGGGTACGCTCCATTTGTCCGTCCTTCCGTTAGCCTCACCTGAAAAGATGGAAGGAGGAATAATGGGTTGCGGGACATCTCGGAACTGGACCATCCACCCTCGCTCCGGTGGGCTAGCAGCTTTGACACTAGATGCTACCGTATCAAGCATCCTTGGCTTTGGCGGTAAATATCGCCGACTCTCCGGCCTTATTCGAGATGATGTCGGCTCTCGTCCCATGCCCGTTTGCTATTTTACTCAGCGCCCACCCCGGCGACCTGCCGGAGACCCGGGTGGAAAAGAAACGCAGAACTAGATAATCGATATGGATAATATGAAGGTGGCAAAAGCAGTTGACAGTACCCATAAGCTGATGAGATTCGTGCGAGCGTCCCTTATCAGAACGAGATTGAGACCCCCAAAGTCAAAATATCCCGATCCACCCACGTGATTTTACATCGGACGTCGTCTGCCAGTGACGTTCTGTCTCCATGCCGAAGATGAGCGCAGAAGGACAACTTGAAAGGAGATATGGTAGAAGAGACCTACAGGTGCATGCCATGAAACACCGCGGAGGTTGGAGGACCTTCTACATAGGTACACTGAAGAGGGCATAGTATTATTACCAGATCCTCATCAGATGTGGGAATTGCAATTGGGGTGTCAAAATGCGTGAGCAAGAAAGCTTGGACCAGCTCAGCTGCTAGCCTCACCCGGAAGCTGCGCAAGGCCTTTGCGGCGAACCGGACCCATAATTCCGAGCCATCCCCATCAACTTTTCGGCAAAGATGGATCCTCGATATTAGTCCCCCATAGCTCGGGTCGGGTATCGTGTATCGTCAAAAGAGGCAAGGCGAGGAAGCACCAAGGAAGGAACCCGTGACCTGGACCACCAAGACAAGCCCAGATTAGCCCACAAGACGCCCAATCTAGGAAGTCCCTCCTCCCCACTACAAGGGAGAGAATTCCGACGGAAGAAGTGCAGGTCACGCACCGAGAGAGAGAGAGAGAGAGCCACAATGACGGAGCCGCGCTCCCGGTGGATGCCGCCAGTCCCCGGCCCACTGCAACGGCTCTTCGACCACTTCCCGCTGGCCACCTACCCGGCCAACGACCTCCCGTCCCGGTCTCCGGCTCCGACCGACCTGCCGACGCTATATGTGTTTGTGTCGGAGGAGGACGCCCGGAAGGGCAGGCCTAGCTTCAACCCTTCGTGTCTGAAGTGGCAGGTGAGTTTTAAGAATCCGACTGAGGTCTCCGGACCCCGGGCCACCCTCTAACTACCACCCAGACTAACACCTCCCGCCCACTCTATAGACCTTCCTCCGCATCGCCGGTGTGCAATTCCACCTCGTCTCCTCAACAAACCACGCCTCCCCAACCGGCGCCCTCCCCTTCCTCCTCCCGCCCACCAACACCAACCCCTCCCCCACGCCCAACTCCCCCGTAACTCCCATACCCTCCACCTCCCTCCGCAAATACGCCCTCTCCAACGGCGGCCGCAACCCCGTCCCGGACGAGGCCCCCCACCACCGGCAGCAGCAGGCCTACCAGGCCCTCCTCGACGGGCCCATCCGCGCCGCTTGGCTTCACGCGCTATACCTCACGCCGGCCAACGCGCCCCTCCTCGCATCTCTGTACGCTCAACCCTCGACCGCCTCCGCGCCCGTCCGCGCCGCGCTTCTCCGGCAACTGCGCCTCGCCGCCTCCGCCGAGGTCGCGCTCTCGTCTCCTTCCTCGTCGTCGTCGCCGACGGCGCTGTACGCCGAAGCCGCCGACGCGTTCGCCGCACTAGCCACGCTGCTGCAGCGGGACGGAGGACCGGCCGCGGGTCGTTGGTTCTTTGGCCGCGAGACGCCCGGCGAGTTCGACGCCGCCGTGTTCGCGTACACGCAGCTGCTGCTGGGACGGGAGGACGAGGGGGGCCTGCGCTGGGGGGATCCCGCGCTGGCGGAGCTGGCCAGGGGGGCTGGGGAGGGGGAGCTGGTGAGGCATCGGGGGAGGATATGGGATATGTTTTGGAGGGAGGCGGAGGTGGGAGAGGGAAACGGGGAGGAGTAGCGACTCGAGGGAGTAGCTTGACGGATCCTCGCAGGCCATAGAAGAGGCGGGTTCAGAGTGACCTAACGGAAATCAACTACTCATGTCAACTTGTAATATATTGTAAACCTTATTCATGCTCATAGACTTGATTAGATGGCTGTACCGCCGGAGCGCGAGAACTCGTACCATACAGTGGAGAGAAACACAGCCCATATAAGCACACACCAAAATATAACCGTTTCATAGGGCCCGTCTATTCACTATCTGGTTATATAACAAAGGAAACCCGTTCCGGCCCTATGCCCCTTTCCTCAACCCTGTAACAAGCTAAAATCGCCAACCCCCAGCAGCTAAACCATACCCACATCCCCCAAATCCGAATTGGGGAGAAGCAGAGTTTAGAAAATGGAAAGAAGCGAATAATGCCCGGTTAACCCGCTCCTTTCACCGTCCCGTCCAACCTCATCCGACCGACCCGTCCATCCGCCCGCCCCGTACCTTGCCTTCCGGGGGTTAGGTCAAGCCGGCAGACCATACACAAAAGAAATCCCCCCCCTGAATCCGGCTAGACTAAGGGGGCAGACATGTTTCCCAGTCATGGAAGTTCGAGGGGTAAGCAAAGATGGGGAAAAAAAAGTGAGAGGGAAGAAAAGGTCGAAAACCGGACGCCGGGTTGATGTATGCGCAGAGTTGAAAAATATAGTGGGGGTTGGGGCAATGAAGGGCTTGAGGGGTGGTGGTTCGATGGGTCTAGTAAGGGGTAAGAGCTGTAAACAAATCCAGACTGGAGTGAGTTGATGGGGTTGATGCATAATACAAGGACCGCTAGGAGGTCCATTCATTCATGGAAACAGCTGAGGCCGGGGGATATCGTCGATGACGCCTTTTAACGTGACAAACGCGCCATCACTGCCGTCTTGTCGGAGGTCTTCTAGCAGGACGTCTGTCTGTGCGTAGAGCGTCTCGAGGGCGGCGCGGGAAGACTTGCCGAGGGAGTCTTAAGCGAGGGTAGGTTAGTTTACTGTTCACGATATATCCTGGCCGGCCCGGCAGGGACATGGGGGTGGGTGTGGGTGACGGTGTAGTGTAAACAAGGTTGAAGCAAAGTAAGCGAATAAACTTACGGAGAATCGCAGAGTTTAGCTCCTCCGCGACCGTAACCCGTCCCGCGCGGTCAAGCAAGTGCGAAACCTCCTTCACCTTCAGCGGGTTCGGATATGCGATCAGCGCAAAGATCTGGTCCAGCTGCTTCGCCATCTCCCGCTGCTGCTGGCCGTCGAACTCGGCCCGCAGCTCCTGGCCGTACGCCAAGGCCTCCTCGAGGAGTTTCCCCACATCCATAACCTCGCCGTCCCTGTCGCCGTCCTCCGTGTCCATGTGCTCGCCCCAGTCGCCGTCGTCATCGTCGTCGTCGTCGACCATCTCGGCATCTTCGGTGCCGTGGTAGTGGCCCGTCCGCGCGGAGAAGCCCTTACGCTCCAGGTCTGGGTTAGCTTCGAGCCGGAGGTTCTCCTCGGCGTCCCTGCGGATCATCTCGATGAATTTGCGACAGCGCAGCCGGAAGTAGACTTGGTCGTTGTCCTTCAGCACCTGTGGGTAATACGCATTCGTGCACTTAAGCGCCTGATCGATTTTACCCTCTAGGACCGCCTTGCGGATTTCTGGATTGAGAATTAGCATTGGGGTACGGGGGGGTAGGCACCATAGGGCGTGGGGGCCAGTATTAACTTACGCTGTCTCCTGTTTGCATCGTCATCATCCTTAATGTTGATCCCCTCAATCTCTACATCTGGGTCTAGGCTTAGGGCTGCTTTCTGGTCGTGAATCTCTTCGGCAAACGCTCGAGCAGTCTCGATGTAGCCGTCGTGCTGGAGGAATTGGAGGACCTGTTCGCGGACATGTCAGCGGTGGTGTCCCTCTCTCTACATATTCAGTACTCTCTCCGAACGTCCGAAAAACCACTTACGAGTTGTTGGAGAAGCTCTGTTTCGCCCAAGGGCGGCGCAAGTCTCGCCGTGCTAGCACCCATATTAGCATGAAATAATGGAAAAGCATCACGGTTCATAAGGAGCCCATACTCGGCCTTGGCGATCTGATCTCGGATGATCCGTTTCTCCTTCTGTTTGAAAGTCAGCCCCAGTTCAATAGTATGAACAAACGACTGATGTGGTCGAACGTCCATCTTGGTCCGGAGAATCCAGACTTAGGGCAAAGGACACCACAAGTATTAGAGACATTTATGACAAGAAAGAAGCTACATTCATAACAGTGCAGGAGAGTGAAGGGGTTGAGATAGAGTGAATAGAGTTGGGCGTAGAGAACACTGGAAGTAATAACGAAGCAATACGGAAGTGGCAGCAAGAAGAATAAAAAGGTAGACGTGCCTCCATATATCGATCGATGTCGAATTGGAAGGGAAGCTGGCCAAAGTTGGCCAGGATATGGTCGCCGGCCTTTTTCAAGCCGATAATGGGAAAGAGCTTCCCCTTCACATCTCGAAAGTTTACATCGCGGAAGGCGACACCTAGAAGGGGAAAAGCATGTTAGTCTCACGCGCAGGTAAGCCGCTAGGAGAGGGCGAGGGGAAGGGGGGTGGATTCGGCCGCAGCTCGGGAGTCGTACCTAACTCATCACCGTTCTTGGTGAACATGGCAGTGCCCGTCCTGAAGTTGACTAGGCAACCCACTGCGTCCCCCTGGCCGAACTTTGGCCCGTATGCCTTTCCGACGTTCTGGGAGGCGTAGCAAAGGCCGTCGTCGCCGTGGTAGCCCCATGATTCCGGCTCCCAGCCAGGCGCCCTTGATAGCGACACAGACTTACTCGCGAATCCTATTACAATAGTCGTGCTATGCGGGGGGTTAAGCATTAGCGGTCAAGTGCTTGGAAATAAAACACAAGGCCAACGGGGGTTCGTCGGAAAGGGTGGGAAGGGGGGGAAGCGAGAGAAGGAGGTCCTACTCTTCTGGCCTCTTGTTGAGAATCAATATCTCAAAATAGTATACGCCACACTGTGGTGGCATGTGGTGGTCCGCCCGTACGGCATACGCCTCATGGTCCCTCTCGCTTGAATTCCGCTGCGATGTGTATCTCACCTCGCACGGGTCGCCCAGGACCTCGATGCCCGAATGCCTGTCGTCCTTGTTCCACCTCGACGGGAGCGGGCTAACGGTCTCGTCCTCCTCAAATGCCGGGGGCTTCTCGACGACGTCGAAGGTCATACCGCGATGTGACGGGGGTGACAGCTTGGTGCTGTGTAGACTAAGGCTGCTGCCGTTGCTCGGGAGACCTCCCGGGGCATGCGGTTGCGTGGAGTATCCTTCCCTTAGAGTTTGTATCCTGCTCTTGTGTGCATCCTCCAGCTTCTGTAGATATACCGAGCCCCTTAGGTATGACGGTGAAAGAAAGCCGGTGCCGGGGGTGTTGTAGTCGTCGCCCATCAGCGGATCCCTACTCATGTACATCTCGAAGGCCCGAGAGAACCACGGGAGCACCGACGTCCTCGACGGCCACGACGCCCCATTTACCTCGTCACCAGCGGCGCCATTCCTCGCGCCGTCAAGGCCGTAGCTCCGGCCGGTCGAATACAAGCTACTCGAGTGCATATCGGAGCCGTCGGAGGGCGGGTTGAGGATGTGGGAGACGGCGCCGGACCGGGGTGGGATGGGCATGGCGGACGAACCGGTGACTATGGAGGCGTAGGAGGAGCGGCGCTGGTCGGCACCGGGCATGGCGGACGAGGAGGCGAATATGGGGACGTAATTCCCCGGCGGAGGGAGGCCGTGGTTGGAAGGGTTCGTCATGATAGGGAGGGAGGAAGGGCTTCGAGGGAGGGGTTGACGAAGGTGTGTGTGGCGGGGCGGGAAGGTTGGAGATGTTGGAGGGGAGGTTGTGAGTCCCGGGACGAGTTCCAAAGCTGCCCGGGACCTTTACGTGTTCGTTGTTGTATTTTGCAGGTTTGACTACAGAGCAGAGTTAGGAGGAGGTCGGATGGCGTCGGGCCGGAGCGAAGGGTGGTCCAAGATGTAGAGCGGAGGGATTTGGTTGTGGTTGCCAAGTCAAGTTCCGTCAACTTGACTGTGCCCAAACTAGCGATGTCATCGGTTCGCTCTCTCAATCCAGCCAAAAGGGCCGTGTGCCACACAACAGTCGAGCAAGAGAACGGAGGAGTAATTACGGATCCGTAGTGCCCTTTTTTACGTATGCGGAAATGTTCTTGTCTCACCCCTTATTTTGCAAAAGGGCAAAAAGGTTGAACGTTTGGGGGCGAATAGTTTTGCTGGAATGACGAAAGGGCGGCGTCCGCGACCGCAGAGGATTCCTGAAAGATAGGGTATTGCTTGCTATCTCTCAATCACGAGGTTCGGGGATGTCGGACGTCGTTCATCTGCCACAGTACGGTAGGGATTGTGGTTGGAGACGCTACATAGTAGGTGGGTGGGCCCGCCGGTTCTAATCGATAGCGCCACTTGCGTGCTAACTCGGTAATGTACTAAGGCTTATTATTGCTGGTGGCCGGGGGGAGGGGGAACCTGCCTGACCCCGTGGTTCCCCCTCAATCATGGCCTGGCGTCACAGGCGCTTCCTTGCTAAATCGAGTTGGGTTTCAGCGGGCGCAATGGGGAAACGATGCGCTGAGAGAGGGGCCTATTGAGGGGTGAGGGGGGCTAGCATTGCCAGCCACCGAATTATGAGTGTCCACGCAACCGCCTGAGGAGCACAGCTCATGGAGCATGGCCTGGATCCTGGGAGTCTGTCTGGGTGCTTCCTTGGGGTGTTTGTTTTCCGAGGGCTACATGGCATGCTCGTAATGTTGTGCGTGCATTGCAGCAGAGATACCCGAATTACAACCCTTCCCAACCACGTCGATGCGTCTTGACTCATAAGGAATATACCTATACCCAACCCTAGGAAGCTTCGTGAACACACAGATACGAGGTAACTGGCACTATGTATGGTGCTGCATGGAGACCACTAGGAAATAGTCACATCTGGCATGGGGGGAGGTGCGCGAGCAGCATACCTAGGTAGGGAGGTGCTGTTCTACTTTTTCACAGACGTCTAAACAACGCTCGAGAATCAAGCTCAAAGCATCAGGGACATCAAAAGTATAGGGGCACAAGGGTCACTATCCACCGACCACTAATCACCGCCTGGGAAGATGCAAGACACCATAATGAAGAACCCATATCTATTCTCCCATCCAACCGTACCATACCATGCCATGCCTTATGTCCCCCTGTGCCCTGGTAGTGTACAGATGCCTGGAACCTAAGACCCTTTTGACGCCGAATTTCCTGCAGCTCCTGAGGCTATGATGCCATCCCTAAAACGCCTTTCCGAAGCCCGGCCAGTGACTTTGAGAAGCCGGCCTCCCTAAGACGAAGATGCCTCGCCCGTTTTATTACCAAACAGGAAATGATGAAGCAGAACAAAATGCGCTGCGAAAAAAAGTTCGAATCGAACCTGAACTCCGAGAAACCCGACCCTGAATGAAAGCAACAAACCGACAAACTGGGGTAGGCCTTTGTTGACATGGCCTGCGCTGACCTGCGTGATAGCCCAACAAGACTACACGACGGCAATGGCCATGGCCGCAGGGGAATTCTCAGCGGCGGCGCTATGGACGCTCTGCATCTCCACGTCCGCGTCGTGGTTGCTGCTGTCGCTCTTCACCTGGCCATTCTCCTTGTTCTCCTTGCTGCTCCCCGCCGCCGACACCGCGGCCGACACCGAGGCCGACTCCTCCGTAACGGGCTCGGGCGTCGGCTTGGGAGGCGCGGTCCACCGTGGGACCTCCCAGACAGTACCGGTGAAGCTCTTGAGGGTGAAGCCGCCCTTGGCCCATTTCCGGCAGGGCTTGCCCGAGCGGTCGAGGGCCCGGAGACCGGCGTTGATAGCACCTTGGTTCGCCTTCGGGCCAAGCCTGTGGCCGGCGCCTAGGCCGTTTGCTCTGCCACCTTCGAGTGTGCCGTCGTCCCTGTAACAGAGAGAGAAAAGGTTAGTTTCGGTTCGTAAGATGCAAACAACTTCGGGTAGATAGGTGTAAGTGGTAGGTGTAAGAGCCGGGAAGGGATGGGCACATGCGTCGATTTGTAGTAGCGACGGGAGGGCATTAGAGCGCCAAGTACAAGGGGACAGTAACTTACAATCTCTGCTTCTTCTTCGGGCCGGGCTTGCCTCTGGCTTTAGGTTCGCCGTTGAGGTTTGCAGCACCGGCCGCTCTCTTGGCCCCCTTCTTCTTGGGGCCCTCCGTCGGCGGTCCCATCGGCTGCGGAGCGGGCGTCCCGCCGGCGGCCGGGGTAGCCGGGTTGGAGTCTGAGGCATTCTCGGCGCTCGACACGGGCGCGGCAGGGAGGGTCGTCGACGTGGCCGGGGAGTCTTTCGCGTCCTTGGGTGTGGGCGTTTCTTCCTTCACCAGCAGAGACTCCGGGTCGACGATGGCCCTGAGCTTGTCTGTCGGTACGTGCAACGTGACAGTCAGGCTGGACTTGCTGGCAGGACTAGTGCTCCGGCGGGTACCGTTGCTGGTGCCGTTGACTTTGCCTCCCGACTTGCGGCGGTCCTTGGCCAGGACGGCACTCTTAGCCGAGGATCCCATGGGGTGGTTGTTGGTGTTGTTGGAAGGGGGCAATGAGGAAAAAGGTAGGCCGGTTTGGCGGGCAGCAAAAATAGGTGGGATAGGGATGGCGGTGTTGATGATGATTGAGGTTGATGGGAGGGAAATGAGGCAGAAGAAGAAGGTTGTTTTTGCTTTGTCACCGGGAAGGCTTTGATGGGATCTCGTTGGTATTTAGGGTCTGGGCTTGGGGCTGTTGTCTGACGGAAGGATGATCCACTGCGTTGGTGGCTCCGAATTCTAAGGGGGGCCGGGCAATCAGCCTGGGGGGGAAGTGGTGAAGATTTATTGCTGCGCGCCAGCGGTGGCGGGCACTTTTGACCTTTGGCGATGCGGCGGTGTCATGGGTTTTAAATGGAAGAAAGTGGTGATGGGGTGTGGAATGGGAAGGGGGAAGTGATTTTATTACGGGGGGGGATCCCATTCTGGTGAAAAGTTTGGGGCCATCTTGGGAAACCTGCAACGTGCGCCATTGAGCAGGCGGGCGGCGTGTGAGTGACAAGAGTTGCTCTCTCATGCTGAGAAAAAAGCGTCGAGCTTTCTCGCGGGCGCGGGCGCGCGGTCCAGTCCTTGGGAAGCGAGGGGGGACTTGCCCCGTGTGTTTGATTTTTTTTTGGGTTGATGGCCGTCAGGGATTATTGGGGGGGAGACATTTTGGCCTCAGGCCGCCAGGTGGACCCACCCAATCGAGCAACTTCTCATCAGCTGAGAGGGTACGTACTATATCGACCTGATTCTGGTGTGGTCAGAGGTACTGGGCCCGTGCCATGCCGGTCAAGCTCTCGTGATGTGCAATTAAGCGAGGCATTTCATTGCCCGAAATGGCAAAGACCCGTCACAGGCAATTCTGGCATTTCTGTCATCTCCAGTGGCTGGCTGGCTCTTGGCACATCTATTTGCCTGGCCTCAAGCGTGGTGGATGCCTTGGCTTTGGGATCATGAACCTCGCCGCCTGTCCACAGTGCGACGATGCTCTGAGACAAGCTTTCGCCCGCGAGCCACACACGAACGAGTACCTCCAGGCCGCAAGGAGGATGATGCGTCACCGCATCAGCAGCCGTAAAACTATTTGTCTAGTGACTCGATACAAGAAAGCACAGCCGGAATAATCATCCAAATTTTTAGAATGACAGCTATTATCTTGCTCCCCAACGCAGTACGGATACCCGGCAAACCAAGTCCGAGTTAGCAGGGGTAAATAAATACTCAGTCGCCACGCTCCTCGGCCGTCGGTGTCTCGGCTAGAAAGCAGAGAGACGTGCCTCGATAGCGCCAACATCCGCCGACGGAAATGCGCAACGCTACCAACGCCGGAAATTGCTGCTCTCCCTGTCCCGGCTGGGCAAATCATTAATCGCGGAAACGGCTTCTCCCCCAGACATATCCCCACATTCGCAGCGCACGTCGAGCAAGACCCTCCAGCCCGTTTTTTGACGCTGCTGCCACATGTCATTGGGCTCCGATGTCATCCGCAGTACCTTGACGGACCTAATACCTGCGTCACAACAAAGGTCACGAATCTTCCCCCATTCAATAATCCACCGAGGCAATATGGGCACGCGATTAGTACAGTGGTCCAAGACCAAGCCGCAAAGGATTCCAGGAGACTCTAAACTACGGCCACAAACAATGGCAGATATAGTCTGCCGGCATATATGACACAGGAACTTTGATAATACCCAGGACCGTGTCCAGTCCTTAGGACAATTTGATTGTGACCGAGTCCGATGCTTTTTCGTCGTAGACAATGGTCCACCCGACTCTCAGGAGATCAATACGTCCATGTAAAACTGGGATGGCTTACGCTTGTCAGTTAGCTAAACCTTGATTTAGGTATCGTAAGCTGTTGCTAAGTTGTATCTTAGCACTAAACTACTAGTCAGTCCGATAGTCAAAGCTCATCTCCAGGACTATCCTTCCAATCCGGCAAACAGGGAGCGCGGGTATACCGATGAAGAGTATAGGGAGAAGTTTGGCAAATAGGAGTATAAAGATATGATGGCTGAAAGGATTCGGCGGAAGAAGAAGTATAGTCTCAAGCTATTCCCAACTGACCATACGTTTATAGAGACTTACCCCGGACTTGTTGACGAGGTGTGATGAAGTTGACTTGTCCGAGTGGGAGAGAAATGATGACGTTGAGGGGGCACGCGCAAGAATGCAGTAGCCAGAGACAGCGAAGATAGTCTCCTGCAGCATACGCTCGGTCCAGACGATCCAGTTGGATTTTCGAGGCATTGGAACCGCTAGAGCGCCCTCTAGCACGCCTGGGAAGCCCAGAACAATCATTCCTGCTATGTTAGGTGCGTTATGCGCCCAACTGCTTGAGAAGCCCTATGTATCAGGACGAGATAGTTGTGTTCCTATAGGTTGAATTCGAGGTCTTGGTGACGACCTTCAACCTATAGGAACACATCAACAGAGCCCTGACGTCGATACTCTAGTCTCAAATGACTGTACGTCGTATTGTACTAGAGAGAAACGCAAGTCTACAGGGCTTTTATCAATAGAAAATATTGCCTTTTTGTTCCATTACCTTATACATTGACGAGTCTGGATGTAGCAACCGGGTTGGGTTTAGGCGGACTGGATGGTTGCCCCTGGGAGTGATGCCGGCCTAGGTTACTCAACTATACCGCACCTGTATCATTCAGACAGAGTTGAGCATCTGTGTTCTAACACTAGGGTGAAACTGCTATGCCTGCTGCCCTAACTCTCCTGACCTAAATCCCATCATGGACTTTTCTGCGGAGCTAAAGAGGTTTCAACCGAGACTGGTAGCTCAATGCCTGGTCTTCTTAGGCAAGAGCTTGAAGCCTTTCTCGACTAGTATGTATATGTTGTAGGGGTGTAAATTAAGTGTAGAAATCTACTTGTGTCATGTCGGGGTTTTCATTGAGGAATTGTAAATGTAAAGGCGACATTCACTTTTATCTTAGAAAATCACAGTCTACGCCGAAAGACCAACCCGCTACCAGTGTAGTTGCCTGCCAATACCTGTTTCCTCAATCAAACCCTATGTGTTCCAGCTACTCAAGCTATTCAATTCAGACTACAGGCGAGTTCCCATGGCACGGCCGTCTGTCCTCTCTCTACGTCTTTCTCAGTGCTATTCATTGCGAACAAATTGTTCTCGTACCTCAAGCGGACCTATCGCTTGCAAACCATTTCTCCGTCAACTGGCGAGCTAATTGTGACGGCTTATTGAAAACAGTAGCCGGTTTTTCATCGGATCAGCCATATCCAGATATTTGTAGTTTTGTTTTGTTTGGCTGATACGCCGCTGAGCGCTCAAGTGAAGAGTGACCTGCTACTCGGCTCGAGCGACAACGGCACCCACAGGGACCCGGTATGGCTTCGTTCTCAAGCCTATCATCTCTTAAGGAATCCATGACCAAAACCCTCTCATTTTCTACCTACTACTGCCCTTACGCATCGGGCGTTCCTCGTTCTGTCTGAAATTCTCGGAGGCCACCACTCTCCGCGGGATGTCGGCTTCAAACAACTGACTCCGGTTTAGTAGCTTACCCAGGAAATTGTATGCTTGGAAATGCCGCACAACGCAACCGAACAAGCAAGTGGCGCCGGAAAAGCGTTGTGAACGCGCCGAGTCGAACGGAGGTGCACAGGCCAAGTGGCCGGAATCCTTCCGGCCAACGAGGCCGGCTAAGGCCGGAGAGAAGTGGGGCTGCATTGATTCTATTACTTAACGGCCCACCCTTTATCGGCTTGGACCTCCTCCCAGGATTGCCAAGATGGTCAGCAAGCCAGGACAACAGGATCATAATGAGCAGCCCTCAGTCTGTTAAATCAGCTCCTCTGGCACTGAAGCGAGCGCCGTGGGAATTCCGACTTGTCTAAACATGGCACGGCTTGACACTGCAAGTTTGTGGCAGGAATAGAACTTACGCATCTGTACTTTATAGGCCTAGCTAGTTGCGTGGCCGTTTGGCTACAGTTCTAGATGAAGTGTGGCGAACCAGTTCGACGACATGTCGATGTGCATCGACACTGACCGACACTGATTCCATGCTAGAGCATTGCGTTTCGCTCCTGGCTATGACAAAGAGAAACGTTTCGGCTGGGTCAGGAGGGGAAGGAGCCAATTTTCCACGATGCATCTCCTAGTTTGTGTGGCCGGAAGCATTCCGGCCACGCTCTATATAGGCGAGCCGCTCGACGGCCGTCCGGAGCCGTGGTTTTTCATCTTTTCAACAAACAGCACCTGATCCCTCCTGAATCACGTGGAACTTCTCAGTCTACTATATACCCCCTTATCATAACCCATACTACAAAGAACACTAGTACTTATCCAAGTAAAGATGGGGTCTCTTACACGTGCGGACAACACCTTCCAGGTCCTGGAGGATACCAGGCCGGATGACATGTCCCTCCCTGCCTTCATGGTGTCGACAACCAGGGGCTTCCTACCCAGGATGCACCCCATCGTCGACCTACCCGCAGAGTTCGCGCCACTCGAGTCCATACTCCAGAGGATGCCCGTCCAGACGTTATCGGGGGAGCCCGGCCTGCTAGCTGAGGGCAAGCTCGGCGATACCGTAGCCCAAGACTTTCCCGACCTCACCGACTGCATTGACGCGTACAAGTCCAACCTACCACTTATGAACGCCCTCTACCGAGACTACTCCTTCTTGGCATCGGCATACCTCCTAGAGCCTTGCCATATGAGGTTCATCCGTGGGGAGTCCTATGGTCTGGGCAGGCAAGTCTTGCCCGCCAACATCTCGAGGCCCATTGCCCGATGCGCCGAGCTGTAAGTTCCCCCTTTACCAAATGGAGTTATGTATAAGCCCTCGGCTCACATCCTTTTCTTCTTCTAGTACCGGATTCCAACCATTCATGGAGTATGCCGGGTCCTATGCCCTTTTTAACTATCGCCTCGTCGATAAAACTGCGGGGATGGACTACTCCAATCTACGACTGATCCGCGCGTTCGAGAAAGGCTTGGACCCGACCTCGTCCGAGGCGGGCTTTGTCCT
>Ga0164242_10002513_pt1 | contig 21237 bp, 22 predicted proteins | sample OricomgcompostMG_FD_108783 | JGI IMG/M metagenome (GOLD analysis project Ga0164242, IMG submission 108783) | Miracle-Growth compost microbial communities from Emeryville, California, USA - Original compost - Miracle growth compost (MG) ... | reverse complement strand
GGCGACAGCCACCTGCAGCGCGGCGACCGCCAGGGCCGCGTCGTGATGCTCACCGATCGCGAACCCGACGATTCGACGAGAGCCCATGTCCAGCACGCTGTCCAAGAACAGCTTGCCCTCGTCGGTGTGGATCTCGGTCCCATCCCCGTACCACTTGTGGTTCAGCCGATCGGTGCCGAACTCGCGGTTGATCAGATCCGGGGCACGCCAGCGTCCCCGACCCGGCCGGGTGGTGGACCGGCGCCGCTTCTTGGGGCGAGCGACCAGGCCCAGCTCGGCCATGATCGCCGCGACGGTGTTGACGCTGACTGTCCAGCCCGCCTCGCGCAGGTCCGCAGTGATCCTGGGTGACCCGAACGTGCCGTGGTGCTTGGCCGCTACCACTGCGGTGCCCCCTTTTGGTGGACGCCGTCTACCGGGCTATCGGGCTATCGGCAAGGTCACGGAAGGCGGCGGCTGTTGTTCCGACAGTCACATGGTAGCGACGGGGGTAGTCCATGGAACTACCCCCGTGATGTTCACGAAACCCGGCCCAGGAGCAATTTGGGGCCGGGCTTCGCGGTTCGCAGGCGTCCGCGATCGGTGACCGTACGAGTTCGGTAGCCTTCCGGCGTGCTCTGCCTTGTGTCGCGCGGTGAATTCAGCCCTCGCTGCTTCCCCCTGTTAGGGCCCGCGGCAAATTAACGCCGGTTGGTCACGGCGTGTCGGGTGGGGCCAGTGTGTAGTTCCAGTCTCCGTGGAAATCTGCCGGGTCAGGCCGGTGGTCGTGGTGGTGCTGCTGATCAGGTTGACGATGACCTGGTGAGTGCGCAGCGGGCGGCCGCGCCAGTTGAGGGTGATCTGGGAGAACAGCTGGTGCTCGACCTTGTTCCACTTGATGATGCCCGGTGAGAGGTGGCAGACGGTCGCGTGCAGGCCTGTGTCTGCGGCGAACTGGGCCAGCTCGATCTTCAGGCGCGGATCCGGGAGCCGTTGGACCCGCCGCAGGTCAGCAACCGGCGGGAGCCGGAGTACCGGTCGTCCCCGACGACGTCCCACCAGAACCTCAGGGTGGCGACCGCGAATGCGGACGTGTCGTGGTAAGTGCCCACGCTGACCCAGCCGGTGCTGGCGGACACGTCGTCGATGCCGTACGGGATGGCATCACCAGGTCCTTGTCGGGGAAGTCGTGCACGTTGACCCGCTCCGGATGCCCAGCGGGTTGGTACTCGCGCCCGGCGTTCTTGAAGTCCCCAACCAGCACCTCCTTCTTGGTGTCCACGCTGACCAAGGGGTCGCCATGGCCACAAGAGCCGCGGTTGAGTCCCCGTGTGAAAGACGCGCGGCGGTTCCGTTCCCCACGCACCTTGTTATCTCGTGGTGTGGCGGCTACGCGACTGAGGAAACGTGCTCGGCAGCCCTCGCTGTCGTGCCCACCCGTCTCGAGAGCGCGTTCGCTGAGACCGTCCGTATCGACCTTGAAGTGCTCCGATTCAACGTTTAGCATCTCCGGACCGTCGATGAATGACTCTCCGCGGTGTGTGGACACACTCTGTGCAGGACATGGCGGACTGGTGCACCCGAAAGCCGACATGGCTCGCCGCGATCACGTCAGCCCGCGCTGCACGAGATCCGTCAGCGCGGCGGTAGTGACGCCGGTGCTGATCGCCGCAGCGGTGTGCTGACACCAGCTCAGGATCCGCTGCCACCTATCGGGTGTGTTGGGCCGGTCGAGAAGGTCCCCCAAGTCGGCTACGTCATCGCGCCCGACACCGATCTCTTCCAGTTGTACCGCCAGCTGGCTCCATCGTACGGGCTCAACGACGAGTGAGTTGTGAGACGCGTGGTCGCCGTTGACCTGCATGTGGTGGACAGGTCCGGTGATGTTGACGTCCATGTCAGTGGCCGTACGCGGTCTCGATGATGGTGACCTGCTCGGTGGCGCCATCGAAGTTGACTGTCACTCCGGTGCCCAAAATCGGACCGACAAGCGTCCCCTGTCCTGAGCAGCCGTGAACGTTTGGAGCCCGGCCTCACTGAAGCGGATGTACCATTCGCGCGCCAGCGCTGTGTCGCGAAGCAGTACCGCGAGCACGCACCGCCTCCAGCCGGCCCGGAACTGATGCTGCTCGACGAAACCGGCTCGCTGAGCGAGCGTGAACACACTATCGAAGTGCGCACCGAGACCCGCCGCGAGCGCCACGTCGCGACGCTTGACGTCGTGTAGCTGCCTGTTCGACAGCGCGCTCAACGCGGTGAGCATCGCGGTGCGAGCCTCCGCGTAGCCGAGGTCACCCCAGCGTGCCCGCTGGCGCATTCCCACTGCCTTCTTGCGGTGTTGTCGAGCAGCGGTAACTAGCGCGAGGACGACGAGTCCAACGATTGCGATGCCGATCCCGAGCATGATGCGTTGCTCGGCTTGGGCGATGTCGGGGACAGAGGCGAAATTTCCGATGGAATTCATGGTGTTCTTCCGTGTGAGTGTTGATGAGATGCAGAGGCGCCGCACTTACTGCGACGGATTGCCGCGTGTGACTTCCCACCGGGACAGCCATGTGTCGGCCGACGGTGCGTGCAACCGCTTCGTCTGCGGCGTGTGGCCGAACGGCCCGGCCACCAGTCGACACGGGCCGGACCGTGTCAGCTCCTGTTACGCGGCTGCGCCCGTGGCGCTTCCTGCGTTGTCACGAACGTTGGCTGCTGCCCGCTCAGCTGACTGTTGACTGGAGAACGACTGGCCGGATGATGCGACCTTGTCGGAGCTTCGCCATGCTCGCCAGCGCCAGCAGTTGGCATTGTCCAAGTACACGTCATACCGAGCGGTTGCTGCGCCCGCCCGGAAGGCAGATGCCGCCCGACGAGCGTTGGCAAGTGACGCGAAGCTCTCGCCCGACCATGCGACGAGTTCGTTGTTCGCTGCGTAGAGCCACCAGCAGGCGTCGCCGCGCTGATTCGTTCCGATCTTGAACCTCAACATGAGGTCCTCCCATCTCGCGCAGATGCGCGGTTGCGTTGCGCCAGGCACGAGACGGGTGATGTCATAGGTCTGCGGTACGTAGACATCTTGTCTCGTGCACCTCAGCGCCCGGCTTGCAGGCCGGGCGCTTTGGTTTGTGCGCCGTTTCTGCGTCACCACGAAGCGGGTGACGAATCCAGTAGTACCTACGGGATCCGCCAAGAGCACGCAGCGCACGCGGCGTGTTGCCAACAAATTCGCGGTTCTTCGCGCCTAAAGACGCGGATGTAGTTCGGCGTGTTGGCGTCGACTGAACCGAATCCTGTGTGATGCTTTGACTGTTTGGTCATATATTCGCGCGGAAAAAAGGCAAAGGGATGAGCGGCATCGATCAGATTGGCACAGAGCAGGAGGATGAGATTGCGCTGTACTGCGGTCGGCAGTCGTGCGGCAAGGTCATCGTGCAGGCGATCGGGCGTGGCCGACGCAAGGAGTTCTGTTCGGAGACTTGCCGGCGGGCTGCGGACAGGGAGTACAAACGCGCCAGGTCCCACGCTGAACTCTTCGATGAGCAACTCCGTCGGGCGCGGTACCAGGTCGCTTCCTACGGGCGTAAGGCCGACCCAGGGGTTCTCACACCAGAGGAATCGAGGCAGGCTCATGAGAATGCGAGAGTCGCTTTGGTGCGGGCATCCACCGTCTTGGAGCTCGGAGCAGGACCAGAGCGAGTACTCGAAGAGCTGGCCGCCCTCGTGGCGGCCACACGGCCCCTGCTGGACCAGGGAGCTTCATGGCAAGGCGCACAGACGGCTTGACGAACGCGCGCGCCCTCGCATCTGCTAGCGGACACGGCAAGATCCCTGTAGGCGGACAGGGACTTCCCTGCTGACGGACAGTTCATCTCCCTTTCCCGTCGTCGTTTTGGGGCCGTGTTGGTTCCGTGGTGAGCGCCCCTCCGGGGCTTGGCTCGTGGTTGTGATGGCCAATCGAGTCGAGCCCGGCGGAGGGGACGCGTGAAGAAGTCTGACAGGGAGATCATGGAAATTCTTGAGGCGTTCGACACCACGAACAGCGCGCACTCGGCTGCCGCGCTGGCTGGGGTCGATCCGAAGACGGTGCGCCGGTACGTCGCGGCCCGGGACGCGGGGACGCCGGTGACCGGTCCGGGTCGGCGGGAGCGGATGATCGATCCGTTCGTCGGCAAGGTCGAGGAGTGGGTCGATCGCTCGAAGGGCAAGATCCGCGCCGACGTGGTCCACCAGCGGCTCGTGGGGCTGGGCTTCACCGGGACCGAACGCACGACTCGCCGGGCGGTCGCCGAGGCCAAGCGGGCCTGGCGGGCCGGTCGCCGGCGCACGTACCGGCCGTGGATCACCGAGCCGGGGTTGTGGCTCAGTTCGACTGGGGCCAGGGCCCGAATGTGCCTCCAGGCCGTAGACGTCGCCGTGGGGCTGGCCCTCGTGGCATGCGGGTTCGTCAATTCAGGCGAAGTGCCCCTCCCTCCTCAGGTTGGGCTACCACAGACACATGATCACCAGACAGCCACTGATGACAGCCTCCGCTCTGTACGCGCTTCGCCCTGGGCACCATGACAGTCGTGGGCACGACGGCATCATGAAAGGTTGGTGGCGAGATCAAGATCGCTGTAGCGCACCGTGGTCAACTGCGGAGTCGAAGTGGACCCGAACGAGCAAGTAGTAATTAATTACTGATAATCTCGCTGCTATGCGTGCCGGCCGACCACCAAAGGACGCGACCACGCCCGTAGCGCTGGGCCAGGCTGTGTCGATCAGACGTCATGCTGCGGGGATGACCAGGTCAGCCCTTGCCCAGAGATCCGGCCTATCGGGCAACACCCTGATGAAGGTCGAGCAGGGTCACACCCGAGACCCGGGTGTTCTGAAGGTCGCCGCCATCTGCCGGGCGCTGTCTGTCTCGATTGACGCACTGCTCCGCGACGCCGAACGCAACCACGGACCTGGGGAGGTCACCGCCATGACTCACGGAATCGTCTCTGTCGGGTACGAGGGACGCACGATCGACGAGTTCGTCAACGATCTCGTGCGCGCGGGTGTACAAACGGTAGCTGACGTCCGCCTCAACGCGATCAGTCGCAAGGCCGGCTTCTCAAAGACTCGACTGCGTGAAGCACTCGCCACGGCAGGCATCGACTACCGCCACATGCGAAGCCTCGGCAACGCCCGGAAGAACCGTCAACCTTTCTGGGAGGGACGAGTGGAGGAGGGCCAGCGGGTGTTTCGGGAAACGCTTCAGTCGCCTGCTGCGGAGTCATCCCTCGGCGAGCTATCGGCGTTGGTGCGTGAGCAGGTCGTAGCAGTGCTCTGCTACGAATCCGACGTGGAGCGGTGTCACCGCAAGGTGATCATCGAGGCGGTCGCTGACGGGCCCGAGGTTCCTGTTACCGCTCTGCCGACTTAGACCCCCTTTTGGGGTAGTAGAGACCGAGGATGCTGAACGTCTGAGGACGCTTTGCCTGATTGCCGACGTAGAAAGCGACGTCACGGTCGGGTGCGCACATCTCCTCATAGAACCGCTTACGAATCGCGGCCCGAGTCTCCGCATCTGCGTGGTTACGAAGGTGCCGTTGCAGTGCGACGAACTCCCAGTCGATGATGGACTGCTCATGCGTACCGCACTTCGGATCGGCGCACCGCCATTTGTAGAAGCCCTTGAAGCGCGGCGCCTCCAGAGGCGTCTTGTCCTGAACTTCCTCGAAGACGTCGAACCCGAGCTGGTTGACATAGCCATCGATCTTGGACTGCTCGTCCTTGGTCCATCCCGGGTGCTTCTCCAATCGGAAGCCCAAAATCTCGGTCGGTCGCACAAGGGCCAGCGACCTGGCTGTTGCGTCGGCGGCAGCACTTCTGCGGAGGCGGCACATCGAGTCATCGATGATCGGGTCAAGTAGTTCGCGGCGTTTCCGCCATGGCGGGAGGTTAGTCTCGACGTGGAGGGTCGTCATCTTGGGTCGCCATGACTCGAATCGCGCCTCGCCAGCCGGCGTGCAGTCAACCGTGACGATGTCGTACTTCTTGAACTGCTCCGTCGCCGCGGGAAGGTGCCTGAAGTTGATCGGGTAGAGCCGGATCCAGCCCGTGGGCCCAATTTCTCCGAGCTGGACCCCTGCGACACAGACCGTCTCGCCGTATGTGACAGACGGGTTCGGAGCAGCCTTCACTGTGATCAGGACTCGAAGACGTGCTAGCCCGCGCGGCTTCTCGGCTGGATGCTCGACGGTGTCTCCGAACAGCGTTTCCATCGCTTACCCCTTTGTCCGCCTCTTCCCCGAACGTACCGCGCTCCGGGACCGTGGAGCGTTGGTCCACGGACAGGAACCGTCCGACTGTGGTGAATGGTGCGCGCCGTGTCGTGTGGAGGACGACGATGTCACCCCGTCCCGGCCCCACCGTGTCTATGGCCCGGGGTCTGCTGGGGCATTTCGCGGACCGATTACGGCCTGCGGAGACTCTCCGTGGGGTAGGGGCCATTCTTTGTTCAGGTGGGGGCGGCCGTTGCGGGTCTGTCTGAACATTGGTGTTTCTGCATCGTCGAGGTGACGTGGCTATAGATCTGCATCGTTGTGGTGATCGTCGAGTGGCCGAGGCGTTCTGGACGACCTGTGGGTCTTCGAGGGCGACTGAGCGACGATAAAAGTTCGACTCGGTGCAATAGTTCGCTGATCCAGCGAAGTTTACTAATCTGCCGTAGTATTGGCACATGGATGCGGTCATGCTTGAGAGGCTCATGGCGGACGCCTTGGGCGCTCGCGTCGACGTGCGTGTCCAAGGGGTCGGGCATGGCCGCAATCGGTTTCGAGCGATGATCCAAGCTCAGTCGGTCGAGGTTGAGTGGCTGAGTGCGGGGTGGCCGCGCCAAGTCCGGGAATTGCTGGAACGGCCCGATCGCCCAGACGTTGTGGTCGCACCAGAGCTGTCACCAGGGGCGCTGAAGTTGCTTCGCGACGTCGACATGTCGTGGATCGACCTCCGCGGGGTGGCCGACGTGCACATGCAAGGGCTGCTGGTCCTCGTCACAGGGCGAGTCGCCCCAGCGCCACGAGCCCACACAGGTTGGACGCCGGGCGCGCTTGCAGTATGCGAGGCGCTCCTGACCGGCGCAGGTGGCACGGTGGCCGAACTGACGAACACGACCGGGCTGGCCGCGTCCACGGCCGCAGCTGCGCTGAAGTTTCTGCAGAAGCAGGGGCTTCTGGCGGCCGAGGCCGCCAGAGGCCGCAACGCTCGGCGCACGGTGACGGATCGCGGCGATCTGCTGGCTGCCTATGCCACTGCCGCGGCCCGCCTGCGGAGGCCCGAGTCCATCCGGGTCGGAGTGCTGTGGCGAAGCGCCGCACGCGGAGTGGCCGACCTCGGATCACGTCTCAACGTGAACGGCGTGGCATGGAGCCTCACCGGCGCGCTCGCTGCTGACGCGTTGGCTCCATACCTGACCGAGGTTGACCCTTGGGAGATGTACGTCGACGGCGGTTCGTTGGGCGAGCTACGCCAGATTGCGCGCGAGGTCGGGCTGCAGGAAGAAGGCGGTGGGCGGCTGCTGCTGAGGTCCTTCCCGACGCCCGCGAAGGACGCACTCAACACTGACGTAGCCGGGCAACAGATTGCAGCGTGGCCGCGTGTCTTCTCGGACCTCCGGATGATCGGTGTCCGTGGCGAGGAAGCAGCCGAGCACCTGCGTGAGCAGATGGAAGTAGATACGTGAGCGACGAATCGGAGCGGACCGGACGAGCGAGACGCGCCGCCGAGCTCGCGCTCGTGCGGGTGTGCAGCCACTACGGCGAGCGGCCCAACTTCGTGCTGCTCGGCGGCCTGGTGCCGGCGATCCTTTGCTCGGACAGCGGGCGCCTCCACGCGGGAACCACCGACGTGGTCGTCCAGGTCGACCTGGAGATCGCTGACGGCGCCGAGCACGCCCGTCGTTTGGAGATCGCGCTGAAGAACGCCGAATTCCACGTCGACGCAGAGCGGATATGGCGCTGGGAGACCGTTCAGGGTGGCGGCTACAAGGCCGTGATCAAGTTCGAGTTGCTCGCCGACCTCGACGATCAGCAACAGGGCGCGAGCGTTCACTTCGACAACACCGAGAAGCTCGGCGCGGTGAACCTACGGGGCACGGCATACGCCAGCCGCGACTACACGCCGCGAACCCTGACCGCTTACGACCAGGGCGCCAAGCCCCGGTCTCGATCCGGCGACTGCTGCCGCCGACGCCCGGCTCGCCGTCGCGGCGTTCACCAGCGCCCTGCTCGCGGCCATCACCGGCTGACGTCGCCAGGCACTCTCATGTGCCAACTCATGCGCTACCGGTCGTGTAGATCGGCGTATCCCAACGATGTTGTTTGCCGCACCAGCACGGGGCCGACGCTCAGTGTGAACGTGAATCGGGGTCCGGAGATGCGAGGGCGTCGAGCCAACACCGACAGTTCAACTCCACCCGCACGTATATGTCCTGAGGACGTCTTTCGGGTTCAGGTGGGGTGTCCTGGAGGTCGCGACCGACCGGCTCCGTGCAACATCGAAGATCGAGCCCACAGCTGCGGCGTGTTTCGTCGTTAACGCATCCTTGTCACCCGCATCTTCTCGCATGCCGATGGAACGTTTGACGATCTCCGAAGACAGGGGCCGAATAGCGTGCCCGAAACGTTTGGGCACCGTCCGTGGACTGTCCGAGGCCTCGTTGGTGGGGTCTCGCCGGTCAGATCCGGCTACCAGAGATTCAGCGTCCATTTGTGTGGTCGAAGGCCAAGATCGGGTCAACGATCACCGGGCTTGGCGGTGGTGGTGGGCCTTGGCGCGAGTTCGCGCGAGCGTCACTGTGAGCACGATGAAGGCGGCGAGCACCGCGGCGACCCAGTAGCTGACGCCGTACAGACTGCTGGCGGCTACCTCGGTAGTCGAGCCCGAGACCGGAAGGACTGACGCGCTGAGAACACCGGTCACCAGCGCGGTGCCGAAGGCGAAGCCGACCGCCATCGCCGTGCCGGCAACGCCGGCCGCCATGCCTGCCTTGGTCTCCGGCACAGCGAGCTGAACGAGTGTGAACCCGGCGGCGTATCCGATGCTGCAGCCGAGACCTACAACGGCTGCTCCGACGAGGTACTCCCATACTCGGTCGTGAGCAAAGGCCAGGAAGCCGAACCCTACGATGCAGATGCATGCTCCCAGGATCAGCACCGGACCTCCGTTGCCGCGGTTTGCCGGGCCGTCTGCGATGACGCTGCCCACCAGGAAGGTGAGGGCGAACGGCACCATGAGCAGGCCGGTCTGCAGCGCGCTGAGACCGAGACCGTAGCCCGTTCCGATCGGCAATGTCGAGGGCGCGACCTGGGCGAAGGCACTCAGGAGCAGCAGGAACGCGGCGTTCACCGCTGCAAACAGGCCCACGCAGACCGAGGCTGCGACGACGAACGGCGCCTTCAGTACGGTCGCGTCGAACACCGCGGCCCGCGAACGGCGCTCGACCCGCATCCACGCGACTCCACAGGCGATGCCGAGGACCAGTGGGATCAGTGCACCGGTACCCCACACGAGGCCCTGGGTCAGCGCCAGCAGGATCGCCGCGACCCAGGCGATCATCCACACCGTGCCGAGCACGCCGATGCGGCCCGTCGGCTCGGCAGGTGGGGCGTCCGGGATGGCCAGGAAGGCGATCAGCGTGGTCGCGACAGAGACCGCAGCGAGGAAGATGAAGACGTCGCGCAACGAGAGATGTTCGACCGTGTAGCCGCCACCGATCATGCCCAGGACGATGCCGATTCCCGTGGCGATGACCAGCACGGCGACCGCGATGGTCAGACCGCTGTCCCCGAGGTTGCGGCGGAGGAAGCCGAGCGGGAGCAGCTGCGCCGCACCGCCGAAGCCCATGATGACCGATCCGATCAGCAGTGCGGGATAGGAGTCGCCGACTGCAGGGATGGTGGCACCCACCACGAGAAGGGCCGAGGCGATCACCGATGCGGTGCGGTCCCCATGGATGTCCGCGACCCGCGGCAGCAGGATGAAGCTGGCCCCGCCACCGAGGGTGAGCCCGGTATACAGCCAGGTCGTCTCGGCAACGGTCGTGAGGCGGTACTGGTGCTCGATGGTGGGGAGTAGCGGCGGAAGGAGGAAGACGATCGCGTTGGTCAGCATGACCAACAGCGCCCCGACTCCGATCATCGCTTGCTTGTTGACGGGGGCACGAACGTGCAGGAGGGGCATTGCCTCATTCGTCGGCTGGACATTGGTCATAGCGAGCCCTCATATATTCGGTCGAACGACTTAGTCGATTGATCGTATTGGTATGGTGATGTGGATCACAAGGCCCACGTGCAGTGAGTTCTGCCGACCGGAAGCACACGTGACAAGCGGGGTGGTGACGGCTTCGCGTCACCACCCCGCTGTCGAGCAACCCGTTGTCAGCGGCGCCGCTTGCGGAGGTAGGCCGTCAACATCGCCTCGGCCGTTTCCACCTCGCGCAGGATCCGCTTCTCGTCGCCGTGCGTGAACAGCTGCAAGGAGAGGCCGTCCAGCATGGCCACGATCATCCGCGTCACCGTCTCGAGCTCGTCGTCCGGAAGCGCGCTCCTTGCTCCAGCCAGGTAGCCCTTCCACGTCTTGAGGAACATGTCGTAGACCCGGACGGCGAATGCGTTGTCGTTCCGCTCGGCCCACAGCAGAATCTCAATCTGTGCACGGGTGGCGGCCGGGTTGTCGAGCCCCCATCGAACGGCCTCGGTGAGCAGCTGTGTAGCGATGGCAACGGTTGTCTGTCCAGGCCCGGTGACCTTCTCCACGTTGATGCGCACGACGTCCGCGAGATGCTCGAACACGGCCCAGAGCAGATTTTCCTTGGTCTGGAAGCAGTAGTGCAAGGTTGCCAGGGGCGCGGCCGCCTCGTCGGCGATCCGCCGAGTGGTCGCGCCGTCGACGCCGTCTCGAGCGATTACGGCGATGGCCGCATCGATGAGCTGCTGGCGCCGGACCTCCGTGGGGACGTGTGCCACGCCGCTTTTCTCCTTCGACTCAGTCAGATGAACAAGTCGAAGACTACCCGGTTCTCAGCGACGGTTGAGCACCCTCGAGAGCGCCTCGGCGGTCGCCTGGACGTCGGACACAGAATGCGTCGTGGAGAGGAAGATCTTTCCTGAGGGCATGAAGAGGAAGCCCTCGCGCACCATGCCGGCGAGGATGAGCTCCCACAGCCCCCCGGTGCCGTGCAGGCCGGTCCCGCCGCCGTCGGGAACGTACTGGAGCAGCGATCCGACCCGGTTGAGGCTGCCGCTGGCCGACGCTCCGGCGAGCACGCCGCCGACGGCCCGTTCGAAACCTGCCGAGATCGCCTCCAGGGCCTCGTAGAGACCGGGCTCGGCCAGGGCGGTCATCGTTGCCGCGACAGCGGCGAGCGCGATCGGATTGGAGTTGAAGGTGCCGGCGTGGACCACGCCGGCAGTGACCTGATCGACCAGATCGGCTCGGCCGACGACGGCGCTCTGGGTGAACCCGCCTGCCATCGCCTTTCCGAAGACAGACAGGTCCGGGCGCACGCCGTACCTCTCGGCTGCGCCGCCGCGAGCGATCCGGAAGCCGGCAATCACCTCGTCGAAGATCAGGACGACCCCGTGGCGGTCGCACAGCGACCTCAGGGTGGACAGGAAGTCCGGAGCGGGGGCCTCGACGCCGCCGTTGCTGAGGATCGGGTCGATCAGCACTGCCGCGATGTCGCGCTCTGCCGCCTCGGTGAGGATCCGGTCGGCCATCGTGACGTCATTGAAGGCCGCGACGAGCAGATCGTCGAGTGCGCTGGGTGACTGACCCTTGCTGGCCGGCACTGCCGGCTTGCCACTGTCAGACTCATCCAGGCCGGCGTACACACTGTCATGCCAACCGTGGTAGCTACGGGCGAACTTGAGCACCCGGCGTCGACCGGTGGCTCCCCGGGCGAGGCGCAGGGCGACCTGCACGGCCTCGGTCCCGGTGTTGCTCCACAGCAACCGTTCGCCGTGAGGGACCGCCGCGAGCACGCTTTCGGCGGCGAGGTACTCCAGCTCGTGGCTGGTGCCCACGACCTGCATCCGGGTCGCGACGTCGCGGACCGCCTCGACCACACGAGGGTCACCATGCCCGAGTAGGAGCGGACCCCATGCCATCACGTAGTCGATGTACCGATCACCGTCGAGGTCCCAGACGTATGGCCCCTGTGCCTCTCGGACGAAGAGCGGGTGAGGCCTCATCGAGGCCCGTAGGCCCGATCCGACTCCACCACCGATGCTGCGCCTCGTTCGCTCGAGGGCGAGCCGTGAGCTCTCCAGTGCCACCTCGATCAGCCTTTCGCCACTGCTCGCCCGACTTATTCGATTGACTCGATCATTCGAGCAAGTATGACAGGACGTCGTTGTGCACGGTGCACCGCATCGTTCCGAACCGGGTGCGCCGTGTCGTTGCCCAGCAGACCAGCAAATCGCGACAGTGGCGTACATCACAATCGCCTGTGAGGAGCGCGAAGTGGCGCTGCGCGAACCGCGAGTCGACCCAACCGACGGGATGAGTAAAGCCGAGACGTCAAGGCCCGAGCGAGCCATCAAGAGTCGCTGGTCGGTGATTATCGCGTATGCCGCGATGGCGGCCGCCTCGCAGGCGATCCTGGTGAGTTACGCGCCAGTGACCGTTGACGCAGCCCATCACTTCGGGGTGTCCGTCACGGCGATCGGCTGGCTCTCGCAGGTCTTTCCCCTTCTCTATGTGATTGTCGCGATCCCGGCCGGTCTACTTCTCGATCGGTACTTCCGTCCGGCTCTCGTCGCCGGTGCGCTCCTGACGGTGGCCGGCAGCCTCGTGCGGCTCGTCGCTGATGACTACTCCTGGGCACTCATCGGGCAGATCGTGGCCGCCGTCGGGCAGCCCTTCGTCCTCAACGCAGTCACTGGCCTCGCGGTCGTCTACCTCGTCGCGAAGGATCGAACCACGGGTATCGCCGTCGCCTCATCGGCAGTGTTCGCCGGTATGGTCGCGGGCAATCTGCTCGGTGCATTGCTGCCCGGCGAGGAGCGCATCCGGACGTTGACGATCGTCACGGCGATGATCGCGATGGCTGCCGGGCTGTGTCTCCTTGTCGCGCTCCGCTTCGTCCGATCGCTGGCCGGCGCCAACGCCATTCCCGCGACGAACGGCCTGCGATCCTTGCGCGCCGCCTTCGGCAACCGCCATCTGCGGAGGCTCTGCGCCGTCGTCGCAATTCCCATGGGCGCGTTCATGGCGCTCACCACCTACGCCCAGCCGATGCTGGAGCCTGCGGGCGTGTCGGAGTCCAGCGCCGGACTGATCCTGGCCCTCATGATGGTCGCCGGCGTCATCGCCAGCGCGATCGTGCCGGTTTGGGTTGACCGGCGCCGGCGCGAGGTTCGGTTCATGAGTGCCAGCATCGCCATGACGGCGGGTGCGTGTCTGTTTCTGGCCTGGGTGCCGAGCACGGCGATGGCCTACCTCATGTTGGTTGGCGTCGGCCTCGTCCTGCTGCCGGCCCTTCCGATCGTGCTGACACTCACCGAGCGGCACGCCCCGGAGGCCGAGGGCACAGCGGCCGGACTCATCTGGTTGTCCGGCAACCTCGGCGGGGTCGTGATGGCCACGATCATCGGCTTGCTGGTAACGCACGCATCGACGGCCTTCGTCGCGCTCGCGATCCTCGTGATCTTCGCGACGCCGGCGCTCTCCAGGTACCGGCGCCTGGAGCGCCAGGTCGACGTCGAGGCAGCCTAGGACGTCGCTCGCGTCGCGATGTCGGGCGCCACCTCCAGCACGAGTAGGGCCGCGGCGACGTGGGTCGGGTTGTCCTCGACCTTGACCGCCGACAGCTTGTTCGCGCGAGACACCCTGCGCTCGACGGTGTTGCGATGGGCGTAGAGGGTGGCCGCAGCGCGCGTGGTGTTGAAGCCGCACTGCACGTAGGTGAGGAGTGCCTCCCGTAAGTCCTCGTCCGCCGTAGCCAGCGAGCCCAATGTGTTGGTGACGAATCGTTGCGCGGTGGCGCGGTCCCGGGTCAGGGTGTCGATGAGCTCGACATCGGCGTACGCCGTGAATCGACGACCCGAGTCGAGCCGGATGACCATCGCCTGCGCGGCGAGGGCCTCCTGATGGCTGGATCGGAACCCGTCGATCCCGTGGCCGGCCCGTCCGACGGCGGTCTGGACCGTCTCCGTCTCTGCCAGGGCCCTCTCGACGGGACTCAAGTCCAGGCCGCTCGGCCCGGAGAGCCAGACCCACCTCGACGTCGTGCTGGCCCGCGCCACCAGCGCGCGCCGGCCTGTGGTCGTGCCTCGTATGGCCGCGACCGCGGTCTCGAGGGCATCGACGTGTGCCGGATCGTCGGTCCACAGAACGAGAGCCTGGTGGCAGCGCGCGAGCCGGTAGTTCAGGCGTCCCTCAGCGAAGTCCTGCGGGATCGAGGCGCCACTTGTGATCAACTGGATCATCGCGACCGCGTCGGAGTCTGCGTTCGCCATCGCGTCGGCAATGCTGGCCTCCCGTGCCGCCGCCACCCAATCGATGGCGTACTGCGCCATCGATTGGGCGATCACGTCGAGAATCTCCTCGAGAAGGGCTGGGTCGGCGCATTGCGCCAGGCACTTCCGTAGCCAACGGCGCCAAGCGATGGCCAGGGCTACGCGCCATCCTTCGGAGAAGTCCGGAGCGATCCCGCGCGAGGTGAGATCTCGGATGTAGGCCGTCGTGCGGGAGCTGAAATAGAGCTCCACCCGGCGACCCGGATGCTGGATGTTCGAGGTGAGCCACTGGATGAGGTCGGAGTGACTGATCTGGCGGTCCTCGTTCGTCAGCGAACCATCCGCGAGCAGAGCGGGATCGTTCTGGGCGGTGAGGGCCGGACTGATGACGGCTGCAGCCAAGCCCTCAGCCTCGGCCAGCAGCTGCTCGGACACCGACTGGATCACTTCGGCGGCCCCGGCTGAGGGCACCGGCCACAGTTCTTCCATGACCGCAGTCTGCACCGATCCGATCAAGAAATCTCGACGTGAGCTCCTCCGGCGGTTACCCGGTCCGCGTGACCGCAGATATAGCGGGTGATCGGGTCGACCAGAGTCTCGGGGATGTGGTGGCCCATCCCGGGAATCACGACGTGTTGCGCCGAGGGGATCGCCGCGACGGTCGCGACGCCTCCGCTGGGGGCGACCATGAGGTCGCGGTCGCCGTTGATGACCAGGGTGGGTGCCGAGATCCTGCGCAGCTGGACGGTGCGATCGCCGGAGCGCTGGATCGCCTCGATCTGGCGCGCCACTCCGGCGGTCGGGTCGCCGCAGGCCCGGTCCCATCCCCGCGCGGAGATGACGGCTTCCGCCGCGTCGTCGATGGGGTATGCCGTGCCGGCGATGTGCTGGGTGATCCGCAGATGCGACCGCACGGCATCGGTGCGGGTCCTGGCCTCCGCGGACAGGACGAGGATCCGGATCGTCGACTTCGCGGGCTGGCCGACCTTCGTCGAGCCGGTGGTCGAGTAGATGGACGTCAGTGACAAGGCCCGCTGGGGCTCCGTGGCGGCGATCGTCTGGGCGATCATGCCGCCCATGGACCGTCCGACCAGGTGGATCCGGTCGATCCCCAGGTGGTCGAGGACGCCGACGCAGTCCTGTGCCATGTCCGCCAGCGTGTAGGCGTCATTGCGGGGGCGGGCGAAGATCTGCCGCCAGATGGCCGGCGGCGGGGTCGTCGCGAAAGTGGACCGTCCGGCGTCGCGGTTGTCCATCGTGATGACCCGATACCTGCGGGCGACGAGTGCGCCGACGAACGAGTCGCCCCAGAACGTCTGATCCTCGCCCAGGCCCGCCACGAGCAGGACCGCGGGGTCGCTCTTCGCCCCGTGGTCGCGGAAGCAGATCGTCATACCCGGGGCGAGCTGCGCGAACTGGTCCATCTCCTCGGTCTCCTTCTTCTCAGACATCGGCGGTGCTCCGCTCCTTCGGCGTCCGCACGGCCGGTCGGCCGGCGCCGAACCGAAGGTGCTCGTCGAAGACGGGCCCCCGCAGTGCCCTGGCGTCCTCCTGGTACGACATCGCCATCCGCCACGGCGCCGACGCTCCCTGCTTCGGCAGGAACTCCGCGCCGCGCTTGGCGTAGCCGGACTGGAGGTCCATGACCGGGCGGTGCTCCATCTCAGGGGCGACCGGGACCGCCTCGACGTAGCCGTGCGCGTCCATGTGCTTGACCAGGTCGATGAAGTAGTGGCACATCAGGCTGACCTTGAGGGTCCACGACGAGGTGGTGTAGCCGATCGCCATCGCCCAGTTGGGGATCCCGCTCAGCAGCATCCCGCGGTAGGCGACCGAGTCGGTGATGTCCACCGCGTTGCCGTCGACCGTGATCGGCATGCCGCCGAAGAGTTGCATGTTGAGCCCGGTCGCGGTGACGATGATGTCCGCCTCCAGCTCCTCACCGGACTCCAGCAGGATGCCGCGGTCGGTGAACCGCACGATCTTGTCCGTGACCACCGAGGCGTCCCCCTGCTTGATCGCCTCGAAGAAGTCGCCGTCGGGCGCCAGGCACAGCCGCTGGTCCCATGGGTTGTACGGCGGGTTGAAGTGCTTGTCGACGTCGAAGCCCTTCGGCAGCCGCTTGCGGTTCTCCCGCCGGATGAAGCGGCGCCCCGCCTTGGGGAAGCGCCGCAGCCACACCACCCAGCCGCGTTCCAGCCAGATGTTCTTGAACCGGGTGGCGGCGTAGCCGCGCTTCTCACCGAGCACCTTGGTCAGCGCGAGCGCGACACTGTCGACCCGTGGCATCGACATGATGTAGGTCGGCGTGCGCTGCAGCATGGTCACGTGCGCGGCGGCCCCGGCGCCCTTGAGCATCGCCGGCACCATGGTGACCGCGGTCGCGCCACTGCCGATGACGACGACCTTCTTGCCGGTGTAATCGAGATCCTCGGGCCAGTGCTGCGGGTGTATGACGGATCCGCCGAAGTCCTCGCGCCCGGCGAACTCCGGTGAGAAGCCTTCGTCATACCGGTAGTAGCCGGTGGCCGCGAAGACCCAGCGAGCGCGGATCGTCCGCGTCGTCGTCCCCTCGGTATCGGTGACCTGCACGGTCAGGGTCCACCTCGAGTCGTCCGACGACCAGTCCGCCCGGACCACCCGGTGGCCGTACCGGATCAGGCGGGTGAGGCCGTTCTCCTCGACGGTTTCCCGGAGGTAGTCCTTGATCAGGTGAGCGTCCGCGATGGCGTTGTCGTGGAGCCAGGGTTTGAACTCGTACCCGAAGGTGTGCAGGTCGGAGTCCGAGCGGATGCCGGGGTAGCGGAACAGGTCCCAGGTGCCGCCGATGTCGGCGCGGCCCTCCAGCACGATGATCGACTTGCCGGGGAGCTCGCGGGTGAAGTACGTCGCCGCCCCGATTCCGGAGATCCCGGCTCCGATGACGACGACGTCGAACTCCTCCACCGCCTGCGACACCTCAGTTGTCATGACCGCTCGCTCCTCGCTGTTGCATTGCTGATTCCGACCACTGTCACGGTCCGTGACGGCCGTCACAACGACAGCGCGCACCTGCTTCGGCCGGCCCGAGTGCACCGTGCACCGACTTCGTCCGGACCTTGCTCGAGTCCCCCGTGAACCATTGACAGAGGGTGACGCCCATCACAAACTCGTTCAATTGATCAAGTCAAACGAACGAACCAGAAGAGGAGTCAACCCATGAAGGACCTGCTCTTTCTCGCGGCGGACCTGTGGTTGATGGCGACGACATGGGTCTACGGGGCCAAGCTCTGGCGCAACTACCGCAATCAGTTGCTGACGCTCGAGTACTTCGTCGTGGCGGTGTCATCGACCAACTTCCTGCTGTGGTCGCTGCTCAGCGGAAAGAAGTCCAGCCCGATGTACTACTTGGCCTACGACCTGGACGCGTTCTCGCGGTGCTTCGGCATCACCCTGCTCCTGGTGATAGGCCTTCTCGCGGTCACGCACGGCTACAAGCCGCCGACGGCGGTCAAGGCGGGCGCCACGGTGCTCGCGGTCGCAGGCGCTGTGATCTTCGGACCGATGCACAGCGACGACCTGCCGCACGATTTCCCGCACCTTGCGCTGGCCACGTTCTACGTCGTCGGCAACCTGCTCACGACGTGCTTCCTCCTCTATTTCGCGATGCGCCTGTGGCAGGCCGGCGCGCAACGCCTCGCGGCACTGACCGCTGTGGTATCGCTGGCGGCGACCTACGTGGCGCTCACCTATGACTTCTTCTACCACTTCATCCCGGGCGCCAACGGCGACGCCAACCTGAACCGCTACCACACCTGGCTCTACACCGATGACTCGTCCCGGACGATCTTCTACACCATCGCGCTCACCGTGTGGGGCTTCCAGGCCATCACCTACTACTTCGGCTACAAGACGATGCGCGCGCACCACAATGCCACCGGCGTCGTGTCGGCGCGGACCGTGGGGGTCGTGTCGTGAACGCGCCTGAATCAGTCGATGTCGTGATCGTCGGCGCTGGCTTCGCTGGGCTGACCGCGGCGCACGACCTCGTGAACCAGGGCTACTCGGTGGTCGTCCTCGAGGGCCGCGACCGCGTTGGCGGGCGCGTGCTCACCGGCGAGATCGCCGGGGTCAAGGTCGATCTCGGTGGGACGTGGGTGGCGAAGGAGCACGACGCGATCCGGGCGATCGCCGACCAGGTCGGGTGCACCACCGTCAAGCAGTTCGTCGAGGGACGCAGCACGCTGTGGCTCGCCGGCAAGCGGAGCACCTACAAGGGCACCATTCCCAGGCTTTCGCCGGCGGCCCTGGTGAACATGACCCGCATCCAGACGGCCCTCGACAAGTTGGCGAAGACCGTCGATGTCGACGCCCCGTGGAACTCCCCTCGCGCCGCCGAGCTCGATGCGATCACCCTGGAGGAGTGGCTCGATCGCAAGCGCGCCCGCACGACCACGCGCGCGATGATGACCATCGTCACCAAGGTGGAGTTCGGGTGCCAGACCAGTGACGTCTCGCTGTTGCACATGCTGCGCACCATCCGCGCTTTCGGCGGCGTCGACCACATGCTCGACGCGGAAGGCGGGATGCAGGACGCGCGGTACGTCGAGACCACGCAGGAGATCGCCGTCCGGTACGCCGCACTTCTCGGCGACAGGGTCCACACGAACTCCCCCGTCCGCCGGATCACCCAGGACGCGGACGGCGTCACGGTCGACACGGACACCGCTCAGTTCCAGGCCAAGTACGCGATCGTCACGACTGCCACCGAGCACCGCGCCGGCATCAAGTTCGAGCCCGCGCTGCCCGGGACGGCGCAGTCGATGATCGGGTCGTGGGGCCTCGGCGCCCTGAGCAAGGCCTTCGTCGCCTATGACAAGCCCTTCTGGCGAGCGGAAGGGCTGTCGGGCGAGGCCCTGACCGACACCGGGACGGTCTTCATCACCTTCGACGTCTCGCCCAGGCCGAACGGTCCCGGCATCCTGATGGCGTTCTGCGACCCCCGCGTCTTCGATGCCCACTCTCCGGAGGTGCGCAAGGCCCAGGTCGTCAAGCAACTCACCGACCTCTACGGTGCGGAAGCCGCCAGCCCGATCGACTACATCGACCAATGTTGGCGCACCGATGACTTCGCGCCGGGCGGCCCGAACCCCGTCGTCGGCCCCTACGCCTCGGTGCGATACGGCAGTGTCCTGACCGAGCCTCACGGCCGGGTCCACTGGGCCGGCACGGAGACCGCGGGCGAGTGGACCGGCAGCATGAACGGCGCCGTCCTCTCCGCTCGCCGCGTCTCCGGCGAGGTCGCCGAGCTTCTGACCGACTCTCTCGCCACCACCAACTGACGTCCCCATCGAAGGGCTCACTCATGAAGCAGGACATGAACAAGATCGAGCTGCACACCTTCAGCGGTTGGATCTACCCGCCGACCGACCTCCAGCCCGCCGTCAGCGGTGAGGTCACCGTCGACATCGCGGTGATCGGCGGCGGTGTGGGCGGTATGGGCACGACCATGCGGCTCGCGGAGCGCGGCCAGGATGTCGCCCTGATCGAGGCGGAGTTCCTGGGCTACGGCTCCAGCTCCCGCAACGGCGGCCACATCTCCGGAGCCCCCGGTGGCGATCTGAGGATGCTGAAGCTCTTCTATCCCAAGAAGATGAAGGGCATGGTCGTGCTGGCCGACCACGCTGCGGAGTATCTCCAGGGCAAGATCCGCGACGACGAGATCGACTGCGACTACGTCCCCAACGGGCTGTCGTTCGCGGCGATCTCACCCATTCAGATGATGCGAGTCAAGTCGTGCGCCAAGGTCCTGCAGGGCGCCGGCGGTCGCGGGCAGGTGGGCACCGCTGAAGAACTCGGCATCCCCCGAGCCTTCGTCGGCGGCATGCGCGAGGGTGTCGGCGGCATGCTGAACCCCGGCAAGCTCTGCCGCGGGCTGCGAGCGGTCCTCCTCGCTGGCTCGGCCCGCGTCTACGAGCAGAGCAAGGTCACCGACGTGCGTCGTGAGAACGGCAAGGTGGTCATCACGACACCGGGTGGAACGGTGATCGCGAACAAGGTGGTGCTCTCCACCAACGCCTACTCCGGCGAGTGGGACATCACCCCCAAGCGCCTCTCGATCCCCGCCTACATCATCGAGGTCGAGACCGAGCCGATCGACCCATCCCGCATCGAGGCATTGGGCTGGACCAGCCGCACCGGCGTGCTCAGCCAGCACCAGATCATGGAGCACTTCCGCGTCACCGAACGGAACACGATGGTCTTCGGGGTGCGCCGACTGGAGCGGGGGACCAGTTATCCACTGCCCACGAACAAGGCACCAGACCCCGGCCTGGTGCAGGAATTGGCGGATGCGTTCCACACACGCTTCCCGTCGCTGTCCGACGTCAAGGTGTCGCAGGCCTGGGGTGGCTGGATCGCCATCACGTCCTCGTGGGTCTCTCTCGCCGGAATGATCGATGACAACGTCTACTACTCGTGCTGCTGCAACGGGCACGGCCTCGCCCAGGCGCCATACGTCGGATCGCTGATCGCCGACCACATCGTTGACGGCACCATGCACCCCGACCTCGAGTGCATCTGGCTCAATGAGCCGAAGTTCCCGCCCTTCATGATGATGAGCCCCGCCGGGCTGCGCAGCGTCTGGGCCTTCGACCGCATCGGCGACTTCTTCAACGGCAGCAAGCGCCGGGCCCGGCGCGCCGCCGCGGCGGCAGCCGTGCCGGCCAGTCGAAGCGCTCAGCGAAAGGCGCAAGTGTCATGACCGTTGAGTTCAGGGCCGCCGTCTTCAGGAAACCCGACGCGC
>Ga0164242_10002512_pt1 | contig 21240 bp, 27 predicted proteins | sample OricomgcompostMG_FD_108783 | JGI IMG/M metagenome (GOLD analysis project Ga0164242, IMG submission 108783) | Miracle-Growth compost microbial communities from Emeryville, California, USA - Original compost - Miracle growth compost (MG) ... | reverse complement strand
GGTGTGGTGAAACCGCCCCGCTTAGTAACCCCACCACATGACCGGGCCCTGGGTATCGCCCTGCCCCGGCTTGGCGACGTTGGGGACGACGGATTTGCGCACGTAGTCGGCCCCGATGCCGACAAGGCGGCTTTTTTCCAGCACCAGCGGAATCATCTTGGCGTTGGCGGCCTTGCCCTGGCAGACGGTTTGCGGCGTGTTGTAGAGCAGCAGCTGGGCGGTGCTGTCGTCCTTCATGCGGTAGGCGACGATGTGCGCCGGGCGGCCGAGGCGGGCGACGATTTCAGGCTGTTTCATGCCCGTGTGGATATCGCCAAGGCCCTGGGCGAGGGCTTGCGCCTGCTGTTGCGCGGCGGGCGGGCAATCCTGCAGGGTTTCTTCCGCCACCTGGGGCGTGGGCACCGCGGTGAGCGGGCCGAGGGCGCCGACGGGGCCGGAAGACGCGCAGGCGGCAAGGGTGAGCAACGCGGCGGCGGCGAGGACAAGGCGGGCGGTGTGCATCAGGCGCGGCTCCTTTTTTCACGCTCGGTACGGATGAGGCGGGCGGCTTCCGCCACCGTGTGGTCGAGGACGTCGTTGACCAGCACGGCGTCGTAGTTTGCGTAGCTGGTGCCGGCCATGTCCGGGTTGGTGAAGGTGTAGTTGGGATTGTGCAGGTTGCCGAGATCCGCCTCGATTTGCAGGAGGCGCTGGCGGCCTTCCACCGCCATGTCCGGGTTGCGGCCGGTGAGGCGTTGCTCCAGCCGTTCGCGGCTGGGGGGCAGCAGCAGCAGCTTGTAGATTTGCTGCGGCAGGGCTTCCTCGAACAGGCGCACGCCGATGGCGTTGATGTCGGAAATCACGTCATACCCTTCGCCGAACAGGCGCTCCACCTCCCATTTGGGCGTGCCGTACATGTTGCCGTTGTAGTTGGGGTTGTGCTCAATGAAATCGCCCTCTGCCACGCCTTTTTCAAACTCGTCACGGGTGAGGAAATAGTAGTTCTTGCCGTGCTCCTCGCCCGGGCGCGGCGTGCGCGTGGTGGCGGTGACAAAGCGGCGGATGGCAGGGTCTTGCGCCAGCACGCCGCTGATGACGGCGTCCTTGCCCGTTCCCGAAGGGCCGGTGACGGTGATGAGCATGGGGGTGGCGGCGGTCATGGCTTGCTTTCCGTTGGGGTTGCGGCGGCTTCCTTCTGCTCCTGCTTCTTCTTTTCTGCGAGGGCCTTGCGTTCGCGTTCGATGGTTGTCCAGTACTTCTTCACGTACTTTTCATGCTGCGCGTAGGTGGCGCTGAAGATGTGCATGGTGCGGCTGGCATCGGCCACGAAGAACAGATCGTTGGTATCCGCCGGGTGGGCCGCCGCCTGCAACGCCGCCTTGCCGGGATTGGAGATGGGCGTGGGCGGCAGGCCCGCGTAGATGTAGGTGTTGAAGGGCTGGGCCTCGGTGAGGTCTTTCTTGCGCAGGCGGCCGTCGGATTCCAGGTCGGCACCGTAGCGCACGGTGGGGTCGCTCTGCAGTTTCATGCCGCTTTTGAGGCGGTTGATGAAGACCGCGGCGACCTTGGGCATCTCCTCATCGTTGGCGGCCTCCTTCTGGATGATGCTGGCGAGGATGAGCAGGTCTTCCGGGCTGTTGAGCGGCAGGTCGGGGTCGCGGCCGTTCCATGCCGACTGCAGTTCGGTTTGCATGCGCTCTTCCATGCTTTGCAGCAGTTTTTCACGGTCGGTGCCGAAGCGGAAGGCGTAGGTATCCGGGAAGACCGTGCCCTCCGGCGGGATATCGCCCTTGCCGGTGAGGCCGGGGTCGGCATCCAGCCGTTGCATGACCTGCTTGACGGTGAAGCCTTCCGGGATGGTGAGGCTGCGGTTTTCGGTGTCGCCGATGGCGATTTTGTTGATGACCGCGCGCAGGGAGATGTGGGGGTCGAAGGCGTATTCGCCGGCTTTGAGGCTGGAATCCAAATGCATGAGGCGCACCGCCCAGACGAAGGCCTGCGGGTTGCGGATGACCTGCCCCACCGCCAGCTTTTGCGCCATGCTGCGGCTGCCTTCGCCGGGGTTGATGACCACCGTGGCGGGGAACTCCAGCGGGCCGGGTTGCGCGAGATAGCGGCCCCACAGGCCCGTGCCCAGCACCACCGCGGCCACCAGCAGCATGGCCAGAACCAGAACCGTACCCGATATTCTCATGCCGGTACTGTGCCAGCCGGGGGTGGCGGCGACAAGGCTTGGAGCGTTGTGAGTGCCTGTTTGCAAGACATATGTTGGCGGTGTTTTTGATGACTGTGCACCAGTAAGCTTTTTTACGCTGCGCGTCGTTGCGGCGCGCTACCGGGCCGCGCGCGCTTCGCCCCGCTCCGCCGGCAGGGCGGCTACGCCCCCTGCACCCCCCTTAGAGTACGAGGGGGAGGGAGTGTCCTCCCTCCTCCCTCACACCCCCTCCCTCCGCACTTCGTAGCTAAGTTGAGGGTATGCGTTCAGGGCTGCGGCATGGCTCCGGCAACGGGTGGCTTCGATAAAGACCGTGGATTGATGAAGGTTAGGCCGTGAGCACGAGGCTGGCGTTGGTGCCGCCGAAGCCGAAGGAATTGCTGAGGACGGCGCGCAGGTCTTGCGCCTCCAGCGCCTTGCCCTGGATGAGCGCGAGGCCTTGCACGCTGGGGTTTTCAAGGTTCAACGTGGCGGGGAGCTTGCCGGTGCGCAGGGCCTGCACCGCGACCACGGCCTCCAGCGCACCCGCGGCGCCCAAAAGGTGGCCGGTGGCGCCCTTGGTGGAGCTGACCGGCACGCCCTGCCCAAACAGAGCGGCGATGGAGGCGGCCTCCAAATCGTCGCCCTGCGGGGTGCTGGTGGCGTGGGCGTTGATGTAGCCGATATCCGCCGGTTGCAGGCCGGCGTCTTCAATCGCCAGCCGCATGGCGCGGGCGCTACCCTTGCCGTCGGCCAGCGTCATGTGCCCGGCATCGGCCGTCTGGCCGAAGCCCGCCACGCGGGCCCAGGCTTGTGCGCCACGCTTGGCGGCGTGCTCTTCACTTTCCAGCACCATGGCGGCGGCGCCTTCGCCCATGATGAAGCCGTCGCGCGCGGCATCGAAGGGGCGGCTGGCCTGCGCGGGACTGTTGTTGAAACCCGTGCCCAGCGCGCGCATGGCGGCGAAGCCGCCGAGGCTGGTGGGGGTGATGGCGGCTTCCGCCCCGCCGACCACGACCACGTCGGCCTCGCCCCACTCGATAAGCCGCTTGCCCCAGCCGATGGCGTGGGCGCTGGTGGCGCAGGCGCTGACCGGGCAGACATTGGGGCCTTGCAGGCCGTAAAGGATGCTGATTTGCCCCGCCAGCATGTTGGGCAGCATGGCCGGGATGAAGAACGGGCTGATGCGCGACGGGCCGCGTGCGGCGATGGTGGCGGTGGCGTCCTCGATGGATTGGAGGCCGCCGATGCCGGTGCCGAAGATGACGCCGATGCGCTGGCGCGCTTCATCCGGCATGGATTTAACGTCCACAAGGCCCGCCTGCGCGAGGGCCTGCCGCGCGGCGGCGAGGCCGAGCAGGCTGAAGCGATCGCACTTTTTGTAATCCTTGGCGTCGAGACCGGTGGCGGCGGGGTCGAAGCCCCTCACCTCGCCCGCGACCTTGCAGGCGTAGCCGGAGGCATCGAACTGGGTGATGGGGCCGATACCGCCCCTGCCCTGCACCAGACCGTCCCAGAGTTGGGCCACATCAAGGCCAAGGGGGCTGAGCGCCCCCATTCCCGTTACGACTACAGTGCGTTTTCCGGCCATGAAACTGCGTAAAAAACTTACGCGGCGTTTTGCTCGACGTATTCGATGGCGGCCTTCACCGTGGTGATTTTTTCCGCCGCGGCGTCGGGGATTTCGATGCCGAACTCGTCTTCCAGCGCCATCACCAGTTGCACGGTGTCGAGGCTGTCGGCACCCAGATCATCCACGAAACTTGCGCTTTCCACCACCTTGGCGCTGTCCACGCCGAGGTTCTCCACAACCAACTGTTTTACGCGACTTGCGACATCGCCAGCTGTATCAGCCATTAGCTTTTTACTCCTTCATTTGGTGCCCCATGGTTAGCGCAAGCGCGAAAACTTTGCAACAAATATCTAACTTATTGTTTTATCGAATAATTCAAGCGTGCGGGCACGTGCGAGGGCGGCCGCTTCGGCGTCCCATGTGACGCCGTCGTCGCGGTTGAAGCCGTGGTCGGCCTGGTAAACGTACACCTGCGCGGCCGGGTGGTATTGGGCGAGATTGGCCTGTGCGGCCTCCACCGGGATGTATCTATCGAGCTTGGCCAAGTGGCAGATGGTGGGGCATAAGGGCTGCATTTGCGTGGTGAGTTGCTCGATCATGCCGCCGTAGTAGGACACGCAGGCGGCCACGCCCGGCAGCTGCGCCGCGCTGTAATAGGCCACGCTGCCGCCCCAGCAATAGCCGATGGTGGCGACCTTGAGGCCTTTTGCCTGCAATTCGTCCATGCAGGCCTTGACCATGGCGAGCACGGTTTGCTGCGGGATTTGCGGGATTTGCGCGCGGGCCTCGTTCAGGCCGTTGATGTTGTAGGGATAGACCGGCGCATTGGGGCCGTGCAGCGCGGAAAACAGCGCCGGGGCGACGACCGCGTAGCCGTCGGTCGCGTAGCCGTCGCAGGTGCGCTTGATGTGCGGGGTGATGCCGAAGGCCTCATGGATGAGGACGAGGCCGCCCTTCGGGCTTTCCGGCCATGCCTGGTAGGTGCCGAAAGCCATGCCTTCGGCGGTGTTGAGGACTTTCTCCGTGGTTTGCATGTTCTCCCCCTTTCCCTGTTCCGGCTTCGCTCACCGATGGACTGGATTGCCACGTCCGCGCGGCGCAGAGCTTATGGCTCCCACATCGTTGGTGGGCCGTGCTCCTCGCAATGACGCCCCATAAGTTTGGGGGCTTGCAGGGTCATATCGTGCCATAACCGTGTCTTAGACGTACATGCCGCCGTTGACGTGCAGGGTGGTGCCGGTGACGTAGGCGGCCTCCCTGCTGGCCAAAAAGGCGATGGCGGCGGCGACTTCGTTGGCCTCGCCGAAGCGCTGGGCCGGGATTTGCTTGTTGAAGGCTTCCTTGATGTGGTCGGGGATGGGCGCGGTCATATCGGTATTGATAAAGCCCGGCGCCACGGCGTTGACGGTGACGCCCTTGCGCGCGACTTCCTTGGACAGTGCCTTGGTGAAGCCGCTGATGGCGCTTTTGGCGGTGATGTAGTTGGTTTGCCCCACGTTGCCCATGTGCGCGACGATGCTGGTGAGGTTGATGATGCGGCCGTAGCCCTTGTGCAGCATGTGCGGCAGCAGGGTGCGGGTGAGCTCGATATTGCGGGAGACGTTGACCAGCATCACTTCGTCCCACTGTTGCTGGTTTTGGCGCACGAAGAGGACGTCGCGCGTGATGCCGGCATTGTTGACGAGGATATCCACCTGCCCGGCCTGGGTGGCGATTTTCTCCACGCTGCCTTCATCAAACAGGTTGGCGGCGATGCCCTGCACGCCGAGCTCCGCCGCGGTTTTCTCCACCGTTTCGCCCGTGCTGCCGTGGATGATGACGGTGGCGCCGAGTTCCTTCAACATTTCCGCCGTGGCGCGGCCGATGCCGCGGCTGCCGCCCGTGACCAGCGCGGTGTGGCCGGTAAGATCCGCAAAGTTCATATGTGGTTTTCCTCTTTCTTAAAACTTATGCGGCGGGGCCCTTAAGAAGCCCGCCTGACGGGCGGCACCTTGGCGCATGGCGCGGATACGGTCAACCCGGATGGCGCGGGAGGGGGCAACAGAGAAACTTTTATGCTAATCAAACTTGAAAAACAGCCCCATAGGCGCACCATGGAAGCACCTCAAACGTTCAAACCAAGGGAGGGCATACCCTATGCACAGCCCCGCGATAGACTGCATGGCCGCCAAGGCCGCACTGGAAAAAACCTATGGCGGCATGGCGCCGGAAGCGAATGAAAGCGCCTTCTTCCTGCGTTTTGCCCGCGCCTGCCGCGACCATGACGGCCTGGTGCTGGAAGGCATGCCCACGGACATAACCCTTGCCGGGCGCCCGATGCCGATGATGCTGAGCGTGGCGTGGTTCCGCCAGGGGCCCGACGATGCGCTGCTTGCGGCGTTTTATTCCACCGCCAGCGGCGATTACGGGTTCATCAGCGACAGCGACGAAGCGTGGCCGGAGTGGATGGACGCGCTGATTCGCCCGGTTTTGACCGGAATCCGCCACGCCGAGGCGTTGGCCGGGCGCGGGGAATGGAATACCACGCGGCAATAGACAATTCTTTTGTGAATCCCTCTTGAAAAACGCCGGGAACGGCCCACCATGAGGATACTTTTGTGTTGTTTCATTGAGGAGGGCCATGATGGCTCGGAATCCCACGTTTGATTGCAGGGCTGCCAAGGCGGCCCTGGTGAAAGACTATCCCGGCATGATGCCGGAGGCGAATGAGGATGCGTTCTTCTCGGTTTTCCGGCTGGTGGTTACCAACCACGGCGGCACGGTGCTGCCTGCGCCGCCGCCCACCCAGACCGGCGAGCGCGAACCGATGCACACGGCCATTGCCGTGTTCGAGCAAGGCGCCGAATACGCCGCGCTGGCCGCATTCTACATCCAGACCAGCGGCGAGTACGCCTTTGCCGCCAGCGAGGACGACGAATGGCCCGCATGGCTGGACCGCTTCCTGAGGCCCATCATGGCCGGGCTGCAGCGCGCCGACGCCATGGGCGGACGGGTGCAGGGCACCCTTTCGCGCCATTAGCCTGCTTGCGACCTCCTCCCCGCCCCGGCCTGTCAGGCCGGGGCGGGATTTTCTTTTGCCGGGATGCATAAGGGGTTGGACTCAAATCCGGGACATCTTTTCATTATCCAACCACAAGGAGGGTATCATGTCGTTTTCTTCGAAAGTTCTGGCTGCTGCGAAAGAAGCTGCACCGTATTCTTCGCTTTTCGCGGAGGATGTTCTGACCCGTGAGCTGAAGGCCCGCGGGCTCGACTTCTCCCTTTCTCACGTCCGTGAGGAGGCTCTTGAGGCTCTCTGCAAAGAGCAGCGCAAGATCGAAGCCGAGCCGACGCCGGGCCCGAGCTCGCGCATGGGGCGCGTTTGGGCTTTTTGCTAAGCCCAGGCCCTGCCCTGCAAAGGCCCGCCGGTTTTCCGGCGGGTTTTTGCTTTTTTCAAAGATTGGTTTCCAGCCACGCGTCCACGTCGGCGCGGGTTTGCAGGCTGGTTGCCTGCAGTTTGGGGCTGCAGCGCGTGGCAAGGCCGGAGAGCACCTTGCCGCTGCCGAGTTCCACCACTTGGATGGGTTCGTCTTCGGTGGCTTGGGTGGCGAGGTGCTGCATGCTTTCACGCCAGCGCACGCGGTTGGTGATTTGGGCGATGAGGCCTTGCGTGACGGCATCGGGAGCGGATTCCGGTTGGGCGCTGTGGTTGAGGATGCAGGGCACGGCCAGCGGTTGCAGCGGGTTTTCGCTGAGGAATTGCTGCACCGCCTGCGCCGCCGGTTGCATGGCGGCGGTGTGGAACGGGCCGCTGACGTTGAGGCGCAGGCAGCGCTTGGCGCCTGCGACCTTGGCGGCCTGTTCCGCCCGTTCCAGCATGTCCAGCGGGCCGGAGAGGATAATCTGGCCCTCGGCGTTATCGTTGGCCAGCGTGATGCCGGTGGTGGCCGCGACCTGTTCCGCCGCTTGCACGGAAAGGCCGAGGACGGCGCTCATGCCGCCGCCATGGACCTGCGCCATGGCTTGGCCGCGCAGGCGCACCAGTTGCGCGGCCTCAGACGCTTGCATGCCGCGGGCGGCGGTGACGGCGGTGTATTCCCCCACGCTGTGGCCCGCGACCGCTTGCGCCATGGCTTCAATGGGCTTTCCGGACTGGCTTTGCAGGTAGGTGAGCGCCATGAGCCCGGCCAAAAGCAGGGCGGGCTGGGTGTTTTCGGTCTGGGTGAGGGTTTCCGCCGGACCTTCCCGCATCAGTTTGAAAAGATGCGTGTTGAGGGCGTCATCCACCTGCTGGGCGAGGTGGAGGGAGGCGGGATGGTGGGCGAAATCGGCGGCCATGCCGACGCCTTGGCTGCCTTGGCCGGGGAAGACGAAGATGCGATTTTTCATGCTGCAAGGGGTTGCATATTTTTGAGGTGTGTGCAATAGCACCCTCACCCTTGGTTGCGCAACGACGCAGCCTGATTGTAACCCAAAAGGAGTTCAACGCTTATGGCGTTCTACGAATTGACGTATATCATCCGCCCCGATGTGCCGACCACGCAGGTTGATGCCGTGGCCAACAAGGTGGGCGACCTGGTGAAAAAGCACAAAGGCAAGGTGGCGAAGGCCGAACAATGGGGCCTGCGCACGCTGGCTTACCCCATCAAGAAGCACCGCCGCGGCTATTACACCATGCTGGGCCTTTCCAGCACCGGTGCCGAGGCCATCAACGATATTGAGCACCAGCTGAAGCTTTCCGACGACGTGATCCGCTTCATGACCGTGAAGGTCGACGAGCTGGGCAAGGAGCCTTCCGCAATGATGAAGGCCAAGAACCGCGCCGCCGAAGGCGACGGCGACAACGCCTAAGTTTTGAAAAGAGAGGATTAAGACCATGGCTATGGCCCCCACCCCCGATCGCAAGCCCCGCGGCCGCCGCCAAGACGGCGAAGGCCGTCCCGGCGCCAAGTATACCCCCAAGCTGCTGGGCAAGGCTTATTTCCAACGCCGCCGCGGCTGCCCGTTCAGCGGCCCCAAGGCGCCTAAAATCGACTACAAGGACGTGCGTTTGCTGAGCAAGTATCTTTCCGACTACGGCAAGATTCTGCCCCGGCACATTACCGGCGTATGCGCCGAAAAGCAGCGCGAACTGGCCCAGGCCATCAAGCGTGCGCGCATGCTGGCGCTGCTGCCCTACACCTCGAAATTTGAACCCGCCCACGCGAGCGAGCGCAGCAGCCGCCCGCCGCGCGACCGCGAACCGCGCGACGTGCGCAGCGAGCCGCGCAACCAAGACGCGCAGAGCGAGTAACGGAAAGGATTATAACGATGGCTCACATGCAAGTGATTCTGCTGGAAGGCATGCAGGGTGTCGGCAAGATTGGCGACACCGTGCGCGTGAAGGCCGGTTTTGCCCGCAACTACCTGCTGCCGCGCAGCAAGGCCCTGATTGCGACCAAGGCCAACATGGAGAAGTTTGAAGCCCAGAAGGCCGAACTTGAGAAGAAATCGGCCGCCGCGCGCGCCGAAGCCGAAAAGGTTGCCGCCAAGTTTACCGACCTGACGCTGAAGATGGAACGTCACGCCTCGGAAACCGGCCAACTGTACGGCAGCGTGAAGGCCAAGGACATCGCCGACGAACTGACCGCCAAGGGTCTTGAGGTCGAAGCTTCGCAAGTGATGATTGCCGACGCCCTGAAGGACATTGGCGAGCACAAGGTGAAGGTGGTTCTGCACCACGACGTGGTGCTGGACGTGACCGTGGCGATTGAACGCCAGAGCGCCTAAGGCAACCCAGACTGCCAAGCCCCGCCACGGCGGGGCTTTTTTGATGGCGCGTTTTTCGGCAAGGCGGTTGATTATGCATACAGTTGTGGTAGAAATAGTGGGTTGACCCCCCACTCCAGCATTAGGAGGAATCATGCATAACGTTTCAGCCTCTGTTGAAGATATACGTTCCGCCCGCCTTCGCCTGCGGCCTCCCGTTGAGAAGAGCGAGCCCAGCCTCAGTACCATGTCGGACGAGGAGGTGCGCCAGATGCATGCGCGTCTCGTCAATCGTTCATTCCTCGGCTTTGCCGGCACGCCCTCTCAAGGGCACGCCTGAGCCGGCTTTCTGCTTTCCTGTTTCGCGTTCCAGCCGCTTCCCTTTTGGGAGGCGGCTTTGGCTTTTGGGGATAAGGCTGGGGAAAAAAATGGATTAAAAGGGTGTGTGGAGGAGATGGGAGTGGGTTAGAGTGGCGGCATGGCAGCAGCAGAGACAGCACTGGCGAAAAACGGCGAAGTAGTAGCCCTGAAAGGCCGCGGCGCGGGCGAGGGCGCGGTTTCGGCCGGGGTGCAGGTGCCGCACAGCGTGGCCGCCGAGCAGGCGCTACTGGGCCTTTTGATGGTGAACAACAAGCTGCTGGACGACCTGGGCGGTAGTTTGCTGGCCGAGCATTTTTACGTGCCGCTGCATGCGAGCATCTTTGAAAAAATCGACATCCTGGTGAACCGCGGGCGCGAGGCCAACCCGATTACCGTGCGCGAGATGCTGCGCGGCACCCCCTACGACGACGAGCAGACCCTGCTGGGCCACCTGACCCAGATGTTTGAGAACGCGGGGCTGGGCGGCGACGCGAAGAGCCTGGCGGAGGTGATTCACACAGGCTACCTGCAGCGGCAAATGATGGGCGTGGGCGAGGCCTTGCGCGCGCAGGCGGTGGCCGCGCACCGCGCCGACGAGGCGCAGCAGCTTTTGGAAACCGTGAGCGGCGAGTTGTTCAAGCTGGCCGAAACCGGGCGCAGCGGCAACAGCGCGCGCAACCTGCGCGACCCGCTGATTGAAGTGATTACCCGCGCCGAGCAGGCACGCAAGGACGGCAGCGGCGTGACCGGAATTTCCACCGGCTTTGTGGACATGGATAATCTGCTGGGCGGGCTGCACAAGTCGGATTTGGTGATTCTGGCGGCGAGGCCTTCCATGGGGAAGACCTCGTTCGTGATCAACATCGCGCAGAACTGCGCAGACCGCCTGCTGAAGGGCGGCGAGCACGGCGCCGCGGTGGGCGTTTTCAGCCTGGAAATGAGCGCCGACCAGATTGCCGCGCGGATGCTGTCTTCCGCCGCGGGGATTTCTTCCTTCCAGTTGAACAGCGGGCATTTGAGCGATGCGGACTTCCGGCGCATCACCGAGGCGGCGGGACATCTTGCCGAGCTGCCGCTGTTTATTGACGACACGCCGCAGCTGAGCATCAACGCCATGCGCGCGCGGGCGCGGCGGATGAAGCGGCTGTACGGCATCGGCCTGCTGGTGGTGGACTACCTGCAGCTGATGCAGGGCAGCCGCACGGGCAGCAGCGACAACCGTGTGCAGGAGGTTTCGGAAATCAGCCAGGGCCTGAAGACGATTGCGCGCGAGCTGAACATCCCCGTGATCGCCCTTTCGCAGCTGAGCCGGGCGGTGGAAAGCCGCGACAACAAGCGGCCCCAGCTTTCGGATTTGCGGGAATCGGGCAGTATTGAGCAGGATGCCGATTTGGTGATGTTCCTCTACCGCGAGGACTATTACCTGACGCGCCAGCTGGGCGCCGAGGAAAGCATGGATGAAAAGACCATGAAAATGCGCGAAAAGCTGGAGCAGGTGCAGGGCAAGACCGAGGTGCTGATCAGCAAAAACCGCAAGGGCCCCACCGGGGTTGTGACGCTGCGCTTCCACCCCGAGACCACCACCTTCCACAGCGTGGCGAAATACGACGCGCCGTTCGAGGCGTAGGCGTTCCCCTTGAAAAAGGCCGGTTGCGGCTCCATATCTTCAGGCATCATCGGGGATTATCAACACGTTTCAGGGACGACTTACATGACAGTACTGGTTATGGAGCTTGAACGCCTGCACACGGCCGAGAAGGCACTGGATGCGCTGATCAACGCCGCAAACTCACTGCAAGCAGCCAAGGAAGCCCCTTGTGCCGCCAGCATACGGGTGGCACGTGATTGGTTCCGGCGGGTGCCGAAGGGCTTTGGCCACGACAGGGAGACACGGGACGGGCTTGCCGCGCTGGCGCGGCTGGAAGCCGGCCTGCACTGACCAGACCTGATTGCGAAAGGGCCGCGCGGTTGCGCGGCCCTTTGCCTTGCGCCAAGGCTTGGGCGCAATAAAAAAGCCGGCGACCCCCTCAAACCGCCGGCTTTCCTTTTCTTCCCCCCACTGACAAGAGGAAGCTTCTTTCAGGGACTTATCCCCCGAAACTTATGTGGCTCTAGAACTTGTAAGTAAGGCCCGCGACCACGTTGTTGCTGCTGTAGTTGACCTTGGTGTTGGTGCCGCCCGACGTGGTGACGTGTGCGTCGTTGCCGCCGAGGTAACGGTATTCCACGTTGGCCGACCAGCACGGGTTGATGTCGTACGACACCCCCGCCATGCCCTGGTAGGCGAACACGCCATCGTTGTCGTCGAGGAACGTGGCGCCGGCGCCGCGGTAATTGTTAAGCGACACGCGGGCATAACCGACACCCCCGCCGATGTACGGGTGCAGCGGGCCGATATGGCCGACATCGCGGTAGATGTTGGCCATGGCGGCATCGACGTGCATGTCGCCATCGGATCCCGGCAGTGTGGCGCCAGCGACGATGTGGCTGTCCACATCGTTGTGCTGGTGAATCCCTTCGATTTCAGCCCTCCACGGACCACGGCGGGTACCGAGCGCGGCGCTGGCCAGGTAACCGTTATTGAGTTCGGTGTGGGTTCTTCCGGCACCGGTGTTGTAGTCCTGGTCGTCCTGAACCGACCAACCGCCGCGCACACTGACGTACGGGCCGTTGCTCATATTGCCGGTGCGGTTCCAGCCCATGTAGCCGCCGTCGTAACCGCCGTCCTGGGCATGGGCCAGTGCGGGAACCGCCGCTGCGGCCGCCAATACGGCGGCTGCTGTGAAGGTGGTGGTTGCTTTCATAAGGAATACCCCCCGTTGCTTAGGTTTTCCGGGCGCTGGTGGTTTGCGCCACATGAGAAACGCTACCATGGGTGGTATAAAGTTGATGTAGGTTTTGCTGCCGGTTGGCATGAGGAAAGAAATAAAAAAGATTCGTACGCGCATGGCGGCACACCAAGGTGACCGCCGCAGGCAACTAGGCCTTGCGGGTATGGGCGACGAGGAAAATCTCGCGGCTTTCCGCCCGGCTGGAGGACGGCTTGAACAGCTGCGTGCGCTGGAACAGCGGTGAAAGCTGTTTTTTTACCTCCGCTTCGTAGCCGTTCATGAACAATTTGGTGACGAAGTGGCCGCCGGGACGGACGTGGTTGAGCGCGAAATCCACCGCCAGTTCGCTGAGCGCCTGGGTGCGCAGGCCGTCGGTTTCCTTGTGCCCCACGGTATTGGCGGCCATGTCGCAGAGCACCACATCCACCAGTTTGCTGCCCATGGCGGTTTGCACGGCGGCGAGGCCCCGCTCCGTTGTGAAATCATCCTGAATAAAGGTGACGCCTGCGAGAGGGTCGCAGGGCAAAAGGTCTATCCCTACCACGCGGCAGTGGCGGGCGGCGGCGATCTGGCACCAGCTGCCGGGGGCGCAACCCAAATCCACCACGCTCTGACCGCCGGTGAGGATATGGAACTTCTCGTCAATCTCAAGCAGCTTGTAGGCGGCGCGGGCGCGGTAGCCTTCCGCCTGGGCCTTGGCGACGAAGGGATCGTTGAGCTGGCGCTGCACCCATGCGCGGCTGCTTTTGCCCAGCGAGGTCTTGCGCACGCGTTGCTTTATCTTTGGGCGGCTGGTGACGGTTGGCATGGTGCCTGTGTTATAGAACGGGTATGGCGGCAATTCCACCTTTAAATGAGCCCGTGGTGCACATGTACACCGACGGCGCGTGCAGCGGCAACCCCGGCCCCGGCGGGTGGGGTTGCGTCATCAAATACGCGGACAAGGTGAAGGAGCTGAGCGGCGCCGAGCGGGAGACCACCAACAACCGCATGGAGCTTGTGGCCGCGATTGAGGGCCTGCGCGCCCTGACCCGCCCCTGCAAGGTGGTGGTGCATGCCGACAGCCAGTACGTGGTGAAGGGCATGACCGAATGGATGGCCGGGTGGCTGCGGCGCGGGTGGCGCAACAGCCAAGGAAAATCCATACTGAACAGGGATTTGTGGGAAGCCCTTTATGCATCGGCCGAACATCACAACGTGACGTGGCAGTGGGTAAAAGGTCACGCAGGGCACCCGGAAAACGAGCGTGCCGATGCCCTTGCCGTGGCCGCGCGGATGCGCCTGACGAAGGCCTGACGTCTTTGTAAAAAGGTTATGAGGGATGGAGGCGCGCGCTTGACAGCGCACCCGCCCCCGGCGCAGGCTGAAACGCATGGGGACGGAAACTCGCAACGTGATTACCAACCTGCGCAACCACCTGCTGGTGGCAACCGCGGAGTTGAACGGCAGTTTTTTTGAACGCGCCGTGATTTATCTTGCCACCCAGAACGAGGACGGCAGCATGGGCTTCATCATCAACCAGCCCATGAACAAGGTGATGTTCACCGATATTGCCCGCAGCATGGGGATTGAGGACATGATGGACGCGCGCGCCAGCGAAGGTGCCATGCCCATCATCTACCGCGGCGGGCCTGTGGAAAATACCCGCGGCTTTGTGCTGCACACCCCCGATTACAAGCTTGAGAGTACGCTGAACCTGAGCGACGACATCGCCCTTTCCGCGCAGGCCGATATTGTGGGCGACATGGCGCGCGGGCACGGGCCGCGGCACGCGAATTTCTGCCTTGGGTACGCGGGTTGGGACCAGGGGCAACTGGAGCGCGAGATGCACAGCAACAGCTGGCTGGTGGTGCCCGCCAACCGCGAATTGCTGTTCACCCTGCCGCCGGAGCAGCGTTATGACGCCGCGACCAGCATGCTGGGGCTGAACGCGCTGAACTTCTCGGTGGATGTGGGGCGGGCTTAGGTACCGGTTTTAGAAAGCGCCCGAGGGCGCTTTTTTTATCTGACCGGGTTGATGCAGATCCACAGCGACAGGCGGCGGCTGACGGTGTCATGGTCTTCCACCGCCAGTTTGTGCCACGGGCGGCAGCTTTGGAAAAAGGCGGCGATTTTGGGCGGCAGCGCGGCCTGTTCGCTGACGTAGACCACCACGCGGTTGTGCATGTCCGGCAGCGGCCAGAGATCGTATTCGTTGAGGCGGCGGCCTTCCGCATTGATATAGGCAACCTGGTAGGGCCCCGGCGTATGGAACATGAGCGGCGCCAGCGTCTGGTAACGGCTGGCCAGTACCACGGGGTTATTCACGTCCTGCAGCACGCGGCCGAGCAAGGACCCCATTTGCGGCCAGCCGAGGAGATCCTTGGTGGGGTCGTTCTTCGGCTTGACGGGAAAGAGGCCGATCTGGCGGAAGGGCGCGGTGTCCATCAGCATGGTGCCGAGCAGGGCATTAAGCGCCATGGCGGCCGCGGCCAGCCACCAGAGCCAGCGGCGGGAGGGGGTGTTTTGGGCGAGCCAGACGCCGACGAGGATGAGGCCCGCGACAGTGCCCAGCAGCGGCCAGTTTGCCTGCACCTTGCTGTGCAGCGAGAGCGCCGTGAAGCCGAGAAATACGGGGAAACCGAAGGCAAGCAGCAGCGCTTTTGCGGCAGTGAGACCGCGGAGGCGGGCCGTGCCTGTGCCCCAAGCGGCAAGGATGAGTAGCAGGATGATGGGGCCGAGAAGAAGCTGGCTGGCGAGGAACTCGGACAGCATCTTCAGGCTTTCGCCGGCGAGGCTGGCGCCGCCGTCGGCTTGCCAGAGCACGTGGCCGAGGCCGACCCAGTGGTTGTGGAGGTTCCAGAGAATCACCGGCGTTTGCAGGGCCAGCGCAATGACACCGGAGACCCACGGCGCCGGGTGTTTGAGCCACTCACGCCGCCAGCCGAGCATGAACAGGCCGAGGCAGGGATAAAAGAATGCGGCGGAATACTTGGCGAGGCCCGCCAAGCCGACGAGAACGCCGATGCCAACCCAGCGCGGCCAGCAGAGGGCCTGCTGCGGAGTGGCGGCTTGCGTGGCGCGGGTAACCATGAGGAGCGCGCCGAGGTAGAACGGGAGGAGGATGGCATCCGGCACCATGAGCAGCCCGCCCGCGGCGATGATGGGCGCGGTGGTGAAGGCCAGCCACGCCCACCAGCCCGCCGCGCGGCCCCCTGCCCTTTCCGCAATGGCGAAGGCCAGCGCGGCGCTGATGACCTGCCCGAGCAGGGCGAAGATTTTCACCCCGACAAGATTATGCCCCAGCACCGCCATGGACAGCCCCGCCAGCCACGTGGTGAGCGGCGGCTTGGTGAGGAAGCTCCAGTCGTTATGGGCAAGCCAGCTGATGTACTGGGCTTCGTCGGGGCTTAACCCGTAGGGCGTGAGCCACAGGAGGTAGGCGACGCGGGCCAGCAGCAGGGCCGTGCTGAGAATGAACAGCAGGCGGGCATCGGCCCCGGTGGCGGGGTGGTCAAGTTGCGGGGCGCGCTTTATCATGCCCGGCATGCTGATGAATTACACCCCCACGGTCAAGGCCTTGTGCCGCGAACAAGGGCTTATTTGGCTGGTTTGTGGCGGGCTTGCGCTGCTGCTGTGGGCGGGCGGGCTGGACACGCTGGTTGCACGCGCGGTGTACGACCCGCACTTCGGCGACGGGCTGACCATGCTGGCGTGGAAGCTGCGGCTGTGGGGCACATGGCCCGCAGGGATTTTATGCGCGGCCAGCCTTGGCGCGGTGGCGTGGCCGGGGCTGGCGCGGCGGCGGCCGGTGCTTTACCGCGCCGCCGTGGTGGTGGTTGTGACGGCGCTGCTGGGCGCAGGGCTGTTCAACCAGATATTGGTAAAGAACTTTGCCGACCGCCCGCGGCCGCGCGACGAGGTTTTGCTGACCGCCGAGCAGGCCGTGGTGCATGACGAGGGCTTTCACGGCAACAGCATGCCTTCCGGTCACGCCGGCATGGCGTTCGTGCTGGCGGCGCCGTTTTTCGTGCTGCGCAGGCGGCACCCGCGCGCGGCCCGGGCGGTTTTGGTGGGCGGGCTGGCATACGGCGGCGTGGTGGGCCTTTCACGCATGGTATTGGGCGCGCATTTCGCCAGCGACGTGCTGGTGGCTGCGGCGATTGACCTGAGCGTGGCGCAGGCGGCCAATGCGCTGCTGGAACGCGGTTTCCACGTGCGGCCCGTGGTGGTGCTGGGGGCGATGTTGGCTGCGCTGGCGGCGTTCGTGCTGGGCAACCACTTCGGCAATTTGGTGCTGACGCGGCAGGTGGACGGCAATTTCCGGCAGATTCACCTGCCGTGCGTGGTGCAGAGCGTGCCCGATGCGGCGCATACCGGGCTTTTGACGGTGCACGTGAGCGGTTACGGCGTTCCGGTCAGTAACCTGAAACTTGAGGAAACCGGCGGCATGGTGCGGCTGCAGCGGCACCATGGGCTGTACCACGGCCTTGATTGCACCGCGACGCTGGCGGTTGCACCTGCCGAATAGCCCCCTGCCCGCCCGGAAAAGTGTTGACAGGGGCGTGCGGGCGCGGTATTGCCTGCCCCGATTAACAGATATTACTGAGGGAAACGATTATGTCTCGCGTATGTGAACTGACCGGCAGCAAAGTGGGCGTTGGCAACAACGTGTCGCACTCCAACCGCCGCACCAAGCGCACCTTCCGCCCCAACCTGCAGACCAAGACCCTGCAGAGCGATATTTTGGGCCGCAGCGTGAGCGTGACGCTGACCGCGCGCGCCATCCGCACCCTCGACAAGTACAACGGCCTTGACGGCTACATGCTGCAGGTGAAGAACCGCCACGTGCGCGAAAGCTTCAGCCCCGCCATGCGCAAGCTGCGCAGCGCCATCATCAAGAAGACCATGGCCGCGGCTTCGTAAAAGATTATGGATATGAAAAAGCCCGCCGATGGCGGGCTTTTTCGTTGTCGCCAGATTGCCGAAGGAGGCGGCCAGACGGGTGGGGGCGCAACTTCTCACGCGCCCGGAACGGCAAAACCCCCAACCAAGTGGCTGGGGGCTTGCGCGGGCTTAGCTGCCCTTGATGATGGCGCGGATGAGGCCGTCATCGGTGAGCTTGACCGCCGTGTGGTGTCCACGCGGGTTGCGCGTGGGCACCGGAGCGGTGGCCGGGGTGATGGGCAGCGGCACCTGCTTGAGCAGGGGCACCACCGGGTGGCGTTCCGCCGAGAAAGCCGGGGCACCATTGGTCAGAAGCAAGGCGAAACCGGCTGCAGCAGCAATGAGAAGAAGCTTGTTCATTTTTCCCTCCTCGTCGGGATGGGCAAGCACGCCTGCGTCCGCCGCGGACGCATGAAAACGATATACAGATAGAGCGTGTGCCTCTGTTGGAGGATATGGGGCGGGGGTTGAGACTTTACAAGGGGGCGGAATTTTACGCTGCGCGTCGTCGCGCCTCACTGCGGACTCGCTTCGCTCCGTCCACGTTCCGGCGGCAGGGCGGCTATGCCCCCCGCACCCCCCTCTTAGTACGAAGGGAAGGAGAGTCCTCCTTCCCCTCAAACCCCATCCTCCGCACTCGTAGCTGGTGCAGGAGACGCATGGTTAGGGCTGCGCCATGGCAGCGGCAATGGGTGGCTTCGATAGAGGCTTGGTGACTTTTATCGGGTTACGGCGTAGAGCGCGATGCCGGCGGCGACGCTGACATTGAGGCTTTCCACCGCCGGGCTGATGGGAATGCGCGCGAGCACATCGCAGTTTTCCCGCGTGAGGCGGCGCAGGCCTTCGCCCTCGCTGCCGACCACAAGACACAGCGGGCCCTTGGCTGCGGCATCGGCCAGCGCGGCCTCCCCTTCCCCGGCGAGGCCGATGAGGGTGAAGCCCTGCTCCTTGAGCATCTTCATGCTTTGCACGAGATTGACCACCTCCACCAGCGGCACCGTTTCCAGCGCGCCGGCGGCGGCCTTGGCCACCGTGGGGGTGACGCCCGCGGCCCTATCGTGCGTGGTGATGACGGCATCCACCCCGAAAGCCGCGGCGCTGCGCAGCACCGCGCCGAGGTTGTGGGGGTCGGTGACGTGGTCGAGCATCAGCAGTTTTTGCGGCTTGCGCGAGAGCATATCCGGCAGGCTGGGCTGCGACAGGTTGCCGACCAGCGCGGCAATGCCCTGGTGCACCATGTCGCCGAACTGGGCATCGAAATCGGTGCGCGCCTTGAGGGACACCGGCCATTCCGGATGCGCGGCGAGGAGGGTTGCGAGGTCGCCCCTGGCTTCCACCGCCAGCCAGATTTCGCGCACCTTGCGGCGGCCTGCGCTGAGCGCGGCCATGACCGCGTGATGGCCGACCAGCCAGCCGTCTCCCGCCGCGGCGGTTATGTAACGCGGGCCTTCTTCGCGCTCGAAGCGGCGCGGGGGGCGCTTGTCGCCGAAATCCTTGCGCGGACGGTCACTGAATTCCTTGCGCGGGGCGGGTTTGTCGCCGTAGTCGCGGCGCGGGCGATCGGAGAACTCTTTACGCGGGCCGTAGGGTTTGCGCGGCGCGTCCGACTTTTCGCCGAACTCCTTGCGGGGGCCGTAGGGCTTGCGCGCGGGCTTGTCGCCGTAATCCTTGCGCGGGCGTTTTTCCCACGTTTTGCCGCCTTCACGCCCTTCACGCGAAGGTTCGCGCTTACCGGCAAATTCGGCGCGGGGGGCGCGCTTCCTATCGCCGAAGGACTTGCCCGACGGCCTGCCGCCTGCGCCTTGCGGGCGCTTGGCGCCGAATTTCTTGCCCGGAGCGGGTTTGCGTTTGTCGTCCATGACCTTCACCTCATCTTTAATTGCCTCACCCATACGCAGCTTTGGCCGAAAACGCCAGCAATTTTTGTGCCGGCACGGCAAAGGGCCCCGCGGGGCCCTTGCCTGTTTGCGGTGCCGCTATTGAAGTTCGGCCAGCAGTTCCTTGGCCGGGATCTTCTTTTCCGTGACCTTGGCGTTTTCAATCAGCCAGCCGGTGACCTTGTCTTCCAGCACCGGGCCCAGCAGTTGCTGGCGGTTTTGCGGCTGCGCGAAGTAGGCGCGCGCCTGCTCCTGCTGCGGGCCGGCGGCGGCGATTTGCGTGTTGATGGCGGCGTTCAGCTCTTCATCCTTGACCTCGATCTTCTCGGCCTTGGCGATGGCGGCCAGCACCAGGCCCAAGCGCACGCGGCGCTCGGCCAGCGGCTTGAGGCTTTCAATCGCCTGCTCGATGTTGTCGCCCAAGGCGGACAGCGGCAGGCCGCGTTGCTGAAGGTCGTTCAGCTGGGCGCGCCAGAGGGCTTCGTGCTCGCTGCGCACGAGGCTTTGCGGGATGTCGAATTCCTTGTTGCCTTCCTCCAGCTGGTCGAGAAGCTGGCGCTTGAGGCGTTGCTCGGTGGCGGTGGAAAGATCACGCACCGCACCCTTCTGCAGGATGTCCTTGAGCGCGTCGAGGTTTTCAAAACCCAGTTGCTTGACGCTGGCGTCGGACAGCGGCTCGTCGGACGGGGTTTCGATGGCTTCCACCTTGAGCTTGAACACCGACGGCTTACCCGCGAGTTCCTTGGCGTGATAGTTTTCCGGGAAGGTGACGTTGACGTCGACCTCATCGCCCGCCTTGCTGCCCACGAGGCCGTCTTCAAACCCCGGGATGAGGCTGCCGCTGCCGAGCACGACCTTGAAATCCTTCAGGTTGCCGCCTTCAAACGGCTTGTCGTCGGCATAGCCCTGACCGCTGATGGTGAGCTGGTCGCCTTTTTCCGCCTTGGCGCCCTTGGCCTTGGGGGCGTATTGCTTAAGCTGGTCTTCGAGGCGAGCCAGCGCGGTCTTCATCAGGTCTTCGTCCGGTTCGGCAGTCTCTTTGGTGAGCTTGAGGCCGGTATAGTTCTTCGGCTCCACCTGCGGATAGAGTTCCACGTCGGCGACAAAGGTGAAATCGGCTCCCGGCTTGGCGGCAAAGGTATCCGCCGCGCCGGCGGTGTGCACGCTGGGCTGGCCGGCAATGCTGAGCTTGTGCTCCTTGAGCGCCTGGGGCAGGAATTCGTTGACCAGGGCCTGGGCGACATCTTGCGCGATTTGCTCGCCCATGCGCTTCTGCACCACGGACGCGGGCACCTTGCCAGGGCGGAAGCCATCGACCTTGGCGGTTTTGGCCAGCTGCTCGGTGCGGGCTTGCGTGCGTGCGTCCACCGTGGCGGCAGGCACCGTGACGGTGACGCTGCGGACCAGGCCTTTGCCGGTGGTGAGTTGTGACTGCATGGTTTCCCTTCCCCTCTTTTCTCTCAAAATAAGGCATACGTTGCCCGGGATGGGCAAATGGGGCGAGCGACGGGTTTCGAACCCGCGACACCAGGATCCACAATCCTGTGCTCTACCAGCTGAGCTACGCCCGCCATTCGGTATGCCGGGTTGATTTGCCTTAATTTGCCGGATTTGGCAAGGGGTTTGGTTCGATATAAGCGCAGGTGACAGCCCACCCGGCCCTGTGGCATAAGCATGCCTGTGCGGATGTGGCGGAATTGGTAGACGCGCTGGGTTTAGGTCCCAGTACCGCAAGGTGTGAAGGTTCGAGTCCTTTCATCCGCACCATGGGTT
>Ga0164242_10002511_pt1 | contig 21241 bp, 25 predicted proteins | sample OricomgcompostMG_FD_108783 | JGI IMG/M metagenome (GOLD analysis project Ga0164242, IMG submission 108783) | Miracle-Growth compost microbial communities from Emeryville, California, USA - Original compost - Miracle growth compost (MG) ... | reverse complement strand
TCTTCAAGAATTATGTCATTTCGATAGAGCCGGGGAAGCAATGAGCGTGGTGCGACGGAGAAATCTTATACGCGAGGAAATGCCGGCCGGTATTTCGTATAAGATTTCTCCTCACCCGTACACACAACCCCGATCGGTTCGTCGAAATGACATTGTTTTTTGTGATTTTAGCTATAAAACTGGATTTAAAAACATCAAAAAATGTGTCCACACAGTAGCCCTCGGAGCGGGATTATTCGTGTTTTAATCGTTTTCAAAGGTATTCATGAGGGCTTCGCCGTTTAGGGTGAGGCTTCGGGGATTATTAATATCAGATTGTTTTTCAAGTGGCATTAATGAGCTCCCTCCGGTCGGTTGTCCACGCTGCGCTCGATTGACGTTTTTTTATTTTTAGACAGCCTCTGAGAAAATATATTTTGTTATGCCGGCCCCGAAAGCTATCGGGGCCGGCATAACGTTTATATACTCCTTAAAGCTCTGTAAAAATAATTTTACAAGTATAATTCCCTCTATCTCAAACAATTTTGCGTTACTTGTATTTATTACGACTAACTAATACAGGTAGTCCTATTAACCGGACTTTAGCACAGATACCAATTATATGAGAACCATCCGATATGTTTTTCTTGCCCTGATCTGTACTTTCTTCAGTTCGGCTTTGCTGGCGCAGGATAGTACACTTATAGGCATACCGTTAAAATGGGACATTCAGAAATGTATTGAATACGCAAAACAGCATAACATCCAGATCAATAGTTTACGACTGAGCCAGAAGATCAGCGAACAGGAATCACTGTTATCCCAGGCCGCGCGCCTGCCCGATCTGAGCGCTTCGGCCTCGCAGAATTTCACGCATGTAAATTCAAATAATAATGGCTCAACAAACGGCAGCGGCCGTTCAGGTTTCGGCGCGTCAGGCTCTTATGGGGTAAACTCGTCCGTAACATTATATAATGGCAATTACATTAACAATGATATCAAGCAAAAAAATCTGCTGCTGCAATCAGCCAACCTGAATGTCATACAGCAGGAAAACGATATTACCCTGCAGGTTACCCAGGCTTACCTCACCATTTTATTAGATAAGGAAAACATTATTTATAATAACGATGTAATAACCACCTCGCAGGCGCAACTGAAACAATACCAGCAAAAATATGACGCGGGGGCCATTTCGCGTAAGGACCTGGTACAATTGCAGGCACAGGTAGCAACGGATAAATACAACCTGGTAACCGCCCAAAATGCCGAACGGCAGGATATACTTACACTTAAACAGTTATTGCTGCTGCCCACCGAAGCCAGCTTCGACATTATAAAACCGGATACCATTGCTCCCCCTGCTACCCTGTCGCCGCTGCGCGAGGCTCAGCAAACGGCTATGCAAACCCGCCCGGAAATAAAGAACGGACAGTTAGGTGTAGACATTGCCCAATATAACGTAGCCAAGGCACAAGCGGGTTATAAGCCGTTTTTAAGTGCTGGCGGTTCGCTTTCGGCAGGATATAATACCGGGGCAGGTAGTTATTTTTCGCAGCTGAACCGTAGTTTTGAGCAGCAGATAGGCTTAAATCTGTCCATCCCCATATTTACTAAACGCCAGGTACTAACGCAGGTTAACGAAGCCAAAATAAATGTAGATCAGGCTAAGCTGAACTTTGACAATACCAAGATCACGCTTTCGCAGGAAGTTGAGCGCGCCTATATCAGCGTGCAAAACGCGCAGGGCCAATATAACGCGGCACAGGAAGAGTTTACCTATAACCAGGAAAGTTACCGCATTGCCAACGAGCAGCTTAAGGTAGGCGTAGCTAATATTGTAGAATTTTTACAACAAAAAAACTTATACATACAGGCACAGCAATCCTATATACAGGCCAAGTACAATGCCCTGCTTAGTTTAAAAATATATGATTTTTACAAGGGACTACCCATTACATTATAACATCAACCTGACATGAACGCGAGTTATAAAAAAATATTGATTATTGCCGGCATAGCAATTGCGCTGGTACTTATCTGGTTTCTGTTTTTCCATAAACCAGCTAAGCCTATAGTGCTGCAAACCGAGCAACCTACCCACGGTTATATTGCCATCAGTGTTACGGCTACGGGGCGTATTCAGCCAGTGGATACGGTATCAGTTGGTTCGCAGGTATCGGGCATTATCAGTAAGCTATATGTCGATTTTAACTCGACCGTTAAAAAAGGGCAACTGTTAGCCGAACTGGATAGATCATTACTACAGGCGCAGGTAGACCAGGCAAAAGGCAATTTAGCCAACAATAAAGCACAGGAAGCGCTGCAGGCCGCCAACTATGGCCGGCAAAACCTGTTATACAAAGCCGATGCCATCAGCAAAGCCGAATATGATAACGCGGTGGCCACCTACAACTCTGCTAAAGCAAGTGTAGCAAGTTCGGAAGCCCAGTTGCGATCGACTGAAAAAAACATGTCGTACACTAAAATCTATTCGCCTATTGATGGGGTGGTGCTTAACCGTAATATTAATGTCGGCCAAACGGTGGCGGCCAGCTTTAATACACCTACCCTGTTTGTAATAGCTAAAGATATTACCAAAATGCAGGTACAGGCCAATGTGGACGAAGCTGATATCGGCGATGTAAAGGCCGGCCAACGCGTGGCTTTTACTGTCGACGCTTTTATCAACGATCAGTTTAAAGGGACGGTTGAAGACATCAGGCTGCACCCTTCTGTTTCGGCTAACGTAGTTACCTATACCACAATTATTAACGCGCCTAATGATGACAGAAAATTAAAACCCGGTATGACAGCCAACATTATTATTTATACCAAAGAGGTGAACAATGCCATGCTGATTCCGGCCAAAGCTATAAGCTTTACACCCGATTCATCGCTGATGAAGGATTATGAAATAGTGGGCAGGGTTAAAAAAGGCAGGAAAAAGCTGGCAGGCGGCGACGGCGCAGCCGCTGGCAGTGGCGCGCAGGCCTCAACCCATACCGTTAAAAGCCGGAAGGACACCAGCGGCGTTGTATCTCAAACCAGTATAGTTTGGGTGCTGCAGGGTAAAAAACTGATTGAAAAGAGAATTAAAACCGGCTTAAACGATAACACCCAGGTAGAAGTATTATCGGGCCTTACCGATAGCGATATGGTAGTTACCGGGATGCCAATAATTGCAGGCGCCCCTGCACCGGAAGGTAGCGGGCAGGCGGGCAGTCCGTTTATGCCGCAACGGCGGCGTGGTGGCAGAGGAGGCGGCCGCCGATGAACACCAAAAAAATATTAGAACTGCACGATTTAAAACGTGAGTTTAAAGTAGGCAGCGAAATTGTGCGCGCGCTTAAAGGCGTTTCATTTGATATTAACGCGGGCGAGTTTGTAACCATTATGGGCAGCAGCGGATCGGGTAAAACTACCATGCTGAACATATTGGGCTGCCTGGATAAGCCCACCGATGGCAGTTATACGCTGGATGGCGTGGATATTAAAAAACTGAACCGCGATGAACTGGCCACCCTGCGCAACCATAAAATAGGTTTTGTTTTTCAGGCTTATAACCTGTTACCCCGGACATCGGCCCTGGAAAATGTGGAATTGCCGTTGCTTTATAATAAAAACATTAGCAGCAGTGAGCGCCGCGACCGGGCTATACGCGCGCTGGAAGCTGTAAAATTAGCCGACCGGCACGATCATACCCCAAATCAACTATCGGGCGGGCAGCAACAGCGTGTGGCCATTGCCCGTGCACTGGTGAACGAACCGGTAATGATACTGGCCGATGAAGCCACCGGTAACCTGGACTCGCGTACCTCGTACGAAATAATGGCCTTAATGCAGGATTTGAACCAAACACAAGGCAAAACCATTGTTTTTGTAACGCACGAACCTGATATCGCTTCGTTTAGCAGCCGTACCATTATGCTGCGCGATGGTATTTTACAAAAAGACACTTACAATAAACATCCAAAGTCGGCGAAAGAGATATTAGCCGGTCTGCCCGTAACGGAAGATTATAATATTAGCTGATGAATATACTTAACCTGATACGTATTGCCTTCCGCGCTCTTTTACGCAATAAACTGAGAGCTTTTTTAACCATGCTTGGTGTTATCATCGGCGTTGGCGCGGTAATTACCATGGTGGCTATTGGTCAGGGTTCAAAGGAAAGTATCCAATCGGCGCTATCCAACATGGGTTCAAACATGATCACCGTATCCCCGTCCAGCAATATAAATGGCGTTCGTATTGCCGGTTCCAGCTTTCAAACACTTACCGAAAAGGATATTGTGGCACTTAAACGGGGCACACAATATGTTAGTGATCTGTCCCCTTACGTATCTGCCAGGGGGCAAGCTATTAATGGCGCGCTTAACTGGCCAACGCAAATGCAAGGGGTTAGTCTGGAATATATGGATATCCGTAAACTCACTTTAAAGGACGGTATTATGTTTACCAATGAAGATATTGCGGTATCGGCCAAGGTATGTTTAATAGGGCAAACCGTTATTGATAACATTTTTCCGAATGGCGAAAACCCCATTGGCAAGATAATTCGCTTTAACCGTATCCCCTTCCAGGTTATCGGGATATTGAGCCCTAAGGGCCAAAGCACATTCGGGCAGGATCAGGATGATATTATCATAGCGCCCTACACCACCGTGCAAAAGCGTATACTGGCTACTATTTATTATCAGAATATTTATGCGTCGGCAGTGTCAGCCGAAATGACTGATCCCGCTGTAAATGAGATTACGGATATCCTGCGCACATCACATCGGCTGCGCGATACGGAGGATGATGATTTTCAGGTTCGTACACAGGCCGAGCTGATCAGCACATTAAGTTCTACCAGCGGATTGTTAACTACTTTACTTACCGTTATTGCCGGTATATCACTGGTAATTGGCGGTATCGGTATCATGAATATTATGTACGTATCGGTTACCGAGCGTACTAAGGAGATAGGCTTACGTATGTCCATTGGTGCAAGGGGCATTGATATCTTGCTCCAATTTTTGATAGAAGCTATTATCATCAGCATTACCGGCGGTATTATCGGCGTTTTTGTGGGGCTGTTATCTGCCTGGCTGGTTACATTCTTTTTAAGCTGGCCAACCATTATTTCCGATACTTCTATTGTAGTTTCATTTATTGTGTGCGGTATTACCGGGATCTTCTTTGGTTATTACCCGGCACAAAAAGCCTCGCGGCTTGATCCTATTGAAGCATTACGCTACGAATAAAAGTATGCTGTTAACCCACTCATAAAAAAACGCCCCGGTTATCCGGAGCGTTTTAGCATTACAATAATTATAAAATTAAAAGCTAAATCCTAAACGCGCGGCAACCTGGCTAACCGTATTGCCACTGTGCGACCATCCTTCATAACGAACACCTAAATCAATGTTCTCACTAAATTTGAAACCGATTCCGGGTGAATAAGCAAAAGCAGTTCCGCCACCGCTTTCAGTGCTAAATGCGGCGCCTAACTGAGCTTCTCCATACAATGCGTCGGCAATACCGAATTTCAAGCCAGCTTTTGCGGGAATAAAACCGGCTGCAGGGTATTTTCCGCTAACCCCCAAAATCGTAACAGTTTTTCCTTGAAATGATGAGTAACCTGCAGTAAGAGTTACAGCTAAAGCATTAGCTACGGGTTGCTCAAATTTTAATGAACCGCCAATAACAAAATTGTAACCATTAGAGATATCACCAACCGGAATACCGGCTTCAACGCCAATGCTTACTTTACCGCCATCATTTGAGCTTTGCGCAAAGCTGTTTACTGCAAAGCCACTCAATACCATTAATGTAATTAGAACTTTTTTCATGAAATTAAGATTAATTTAAGGTTGAAATTATTGTTAGTTAAACAATAATAAACAAATATTATAAAGGTTATATTTTATTATATTGTTTTTTACAATAATCAGCTGTAGTATTAAACATATTGGCGAAAGCTATTTTTATCAATCATTAGCTCATATCTTTCGTGCCCGGCTAAATGTTAATATGTTAAAAACATTGCCACCCATTTATTATGCCGGCCTGCTATTTTTATAGCATGAAGTTGAAACTATACTACACCTGCACATGGCTATTATTAAGCGCGGTTATGCTATCTTCCTGCCACTCCAAAAAGGCTGTATTGAAAGGCGAACCGGGCGAAGTAGTAAAACCACAAAGCTTTATCGCGGATAAATATGCTGACATTATGCAGGTAGATAAAGATGCCATACAGAACGGCAGATTGTATGCCTTTATTGATCAGTGGATGGGCGTACCTTATAAATTTGGCGGACAGGATAAAAATGGCGTTGATTGCTCGGGCCTGGCGCAGCTACTGGAGCAGGAAGTGTATAATATTAATATTCCGCGCGTTACCAGCCAGCAGGTAACAACCATAAAGCGTAAATACGAAGATGAGTTAAAAGAAGGTGATCTGGTGTTTTTTGATTTCGATGGTAAGCAGTTCAGCCATGTAGGCATTTATTTACAAAATGGTTACGTAGTGCATGCCAGTTCAAAAAAAGGCGTAATGATTGTGCGCCTGCACGATCCTTCTTTATATAAATATTTTTCCAGGGGCGGGTCTGTAAATCTGGCCGACCAAACCTATCAAACGCAATTATCGCAATAGTATATTTAATTATTAAATACTATTTTTGGGGAAATACGTTTAAAAGATAAATCTTTATGAAACGCGTTTCCCTGATATTACTATTTAGTTTAATGTATTGTTTTGCCCATGCGCAGGTAAAACAGCTGGATATGCAGCATCTGCAAAAGCGCCTAAGCCATTCCGATACCGTTTATGTAGTCAATTTTTGGGCAACCTGGTGCGCGCCCTGTATTGCCGAATTACCCAATTTTGAAAAGCTGCAAAAAACCTATAAAAACCAGCCTATGAAAGTATTGCTGGTGAGTATGGATTTTCAATCGAAGCTAAAAACAGCGGTTATCCCTTTTATTCGTCAGCATAAATATACGGCAGAAGCTTACCTGGCTACCAGGAAGAACGACCAGGAATGGATAGACCAGGTAGATAAAAACTGGAGCGGCGCCTTGCCGGGTACACTAATAGTTAATAATAAAAAAGGCATACGCAAATTCTATGAGCAGGAATTTACGTATGACGAATTGAACAAACTATATCAAACCACTAAATAATATTAAAATGAAAAAGTTGATTGTATGGGTACTGATCGCCGCCGCAGGGCTGTCGTTCAAAACCGCCGGGGGCGGTTATAAGGTTGGTGACGCGGCTACCGACTTTAAGCTGAAAAATGTGGATGGTAAAACCATATCATTAACAGATTACAAAAACACAAAAGGCTATATCGTAATATTTACCTGCAACCACTGCCCTTACGCGCAGGCTTATGAAAGCCGAATTTTAGCGCTGGACAAAATGTACGCCGCTAAAGGTTACCCCGTGATCGCTATCAGCCCCAATGATCCCGTTGCTATTCCTGAAGATTCATACGCCAACATGCAAAAACGCGCCGCCGAACGGAAATATACTTTCCCCTACCTGATAGATGAAACACAGGATATTACCCGCGCTTATGGCGCCACGGCTACTCCGCACGTTTACGTGCTGCAAAAAACAGCATCGGGCAATATAATACGGTATATTGGCGCTATTGACGATGATACCGAAGGCAAAAATCCCAACAAAAACAATTATGTGCAAAATGCCGTTAACGCCTTATTAAACGGAACAAAGCCCGAAATTACCAACACCAAAGCCATTGGCTGCAGCATTAAATGGAAAAGCTGAGTTAGTTAATTAGAGATTAGTTAATTAGAGATTAGTTGATGAATGCTTTTATATTCGCTAATCATTGATCAACTAATCTCTAATCTCTAATTAACTAATCTCTAACCAACTAATCTCTAATCTCCAATTAACCAATCTCTAACCAACTAATCTCTAAAATTACAATTTCTTGATCTACATTAATTGCCTGGATTAAATTAAATGACAACATTTGCATGTTTAAACATTTAATTTAAAAACAGACAATGAAAACACTAATCGCTTTATTAACTACCGCCGCTTTATTATCTTTTAAATCGGTAGCCCCTGCCACCTGGACAAGTGACCCGGCGCACTCTAAATTAGGCTTTACGGTTACCCACATGATGGTATCAGACGTTGAAGGAACCTTTAAAAACTTTACCGCTACTGTTACCGCGTCAAAAGATGATTTTAGCGATGCTGTTATTGAAATGAATGCGGATATCGCCTCGGTAAGTACCGATAATGATCAGCGCGACACCCATTTAAAAAGCCCCGATTTTTTTGATGCCGCTAAGTTTCCTAAAATGACTTTTAAAAGTACCGCTGTTAAAGCCACAAGTGATAAAACTTATAAAGTTACCGGCAACCTTACTATTAAAGGGGTTACCAAGCCGGTTATTTTTGATGCTGCCCTGCGTGGCACTTATGTAAACCAGGCAAAAAAAACTGTGGCTGGCTTTAAAATTACCGGCACTATTAACCGTAAAGATTTTGGTGTTGGCAGCACCTTTGGCAATGCCATGGTAAGCGAGGAGGTTACCCTGATAGCTAATGCCGAATTAGTAAAAAACTAATTATATACAAGCTTATAAATGGCGGCGCGGATCGGTATCGGTTTGCGCCGCTGTGTTTTATATAATCTTAATCTCATTATATACGTTGTTATATTAATGATTATTTAAATTTTATTTAACATTTAAAACCAAAGGCTTATTTTTGCGCTGCAATATCTAACACGATTTTGAGCAAAACAGATACAATATCCCTAAAAAACAACTGGAAAGTTATATGGAGCTCCTCTACCGCCAGGTTCCAGATGATTGCCGGATCCGTGTTTTTGGCTGTTACCCTGGCCATATTACCTTTCTTTTTCAGTTATATTGAAAAAAGAAAGGGTATCCAGATTAATGATTGGTTACTGGCTCATATACCGGCTCATAATGTATCGGTATACATATTCGCTATTATATGGGGTATGGCCGCCCTGGCGTTTTACCGTGCGGCAAGCAAACCCTCCATGTATGTTACTTACGTTTGGGCTTATTCCTTTATTGTGCTTATCCGCATGTTTACCATAAGCTATATACAACTGGCCGCCCCTGCCGGATTTATACAACTTACCGACCCGCTAACAGGTATTTTTTACGGGCATGCCAACATTACTAAAGATCTTTTCTTTTCGGGCCATACCGCCACATTGTTCCTCATATTCCTTACCCTCGAAGAGAAATGGGATAAAGTGCTCGGTTTACTGGCGGTTATAGCCGTAGGCATATTACTGCTGATACAACATGTGCATTACACCTTTGACGTAATAATGGCCCCTGTGTTTGTATACCCGGTTTATAAACTGGTGGTGTCTATGCTGGCTGTTAAATCAAAATAAATAAAATATCTTTTAATACCATTTCGGATTTCAGGCATCATTGGCCGAAAATTTGTTACCTTATCAACTGATAAACATTAACGCCAATGGTTTACTGGTTAATGAATTTTCTGATAATCGCTGCATTCTTTGCCGGCATGGAGGGCGTAGCATGGCTGTCGCATAAATATATTATGCATGGTATTTGCTGGTCGCTGCATCAGGACCATCACCATAAAACGCACGATGCCCACCTGGAACGAAATGATTTCTTCTTCCTGATCTTTGCTATCCCCGGGATAGTTTGTCTGCTGGCAGGAACCGCGGGGCATATCCCTTTCTGCTTATTCGCGGGGATTGGCATTACGCTGTACGGAGCTTGCTATTTTTTTATCCATGATATTTTTATTCATCAGCGGTTAAAGGTTTTACGCCATTCCCAAAACAGGTATCTGGCCGGCATCCGGCGGGCACACAAAATGCACCATAAGCATACCAGTAAAAAAAATGGGGAATGTTTTGGCATGTTGTGGGTACCCCGCAAGTATTTTTTGCCGGCGAAGAATACCGATAATTTAGGTTGAATCATTTCCCCATCATCCCTTAATAGTCTTTTTTGATGTGCTTAACCGGCACTTTCATCATTTCCTGTAATTCCCCATCTGTAAAATTTTTAATATTTGTGTTTGGGGATAGTTATAATGTTTATATTTCAACCCATATTATAAACCAATAAACTGACCAAATCTTAATCAGTTGCTACCAACAGCTGATAAAAACCATTTCTGATGAAATTTAAAATCACCCTCTGCCTGGCTGTCGCCTTATTGAGCGTAATTACGTTGAAAGCGCAGCAAAACGACACCAAAAAAGCTATCCAGGATCTGGTTGCTACCGTGTGCAAGCAAGGCAGCGTACCTTTAACCGCCGAACAAAAAACAAGCATGGCCGACTGGCTGGCTGTTAACGGCGAAGCCATTAAAAATGTGCACCCTTCGGAATTTAAAGGCGAAGGCCCGCCAGCCAATGGCGCTGCAACCATTTCCCGGGATCAGGAGCGGAGAAATGCTAATGGTATGCCGACGTTCAATCCTTCTTTAACTTATACCTCTCAGGATTTCAGGTTTGCCGAATCAAAGGATGCCTTGTATGTTTTTTGCATGGATGTGCCTAAAAGCGACATGAAAATTAAAGAGCTATGCACCCGCATAGGCGGCAGGATTATTGGCACAGTTAAACTGCTCGGCTCAAATGAGCGCATGTCCTGGGAACAGGAGGAGCGGGAACTGAACCTTGAAAAACCACATGTATTGCCTAAAGATGGGGTAACGGTTTTCAAAATCACCTGGACTGAATATTACAAAGAGAAACCGGTTGATAAAAGCATCAAAATACTGGAACCATAATAACAGGAGCAATTCGGGCCCTGCTGTAACACAATAAATCCTCTAAAAATATATCAAGCCTGTACGCTACGCGCGAGGCACAAAAATTTAAGTATGAAACCAAGATATACTGTTTTATTCATCGCTTCAATGCTATTATTGGCGAGCAATTCCCTGTTTGCCCAGCGAATGATGGAGAAATTAAACCGTGGCATAATAGCCGTGCGTAAAAGCGCCGATTCGGTTTACGTTGGCTGGCGGATGCTGGGGACCGAACCAGAATCTATCGCCTTTAATTTATATCGCACCAGCGGCAATGGCGCGCCGGTAAAACTCAACGCGCAACCCATTACCCAAAGCACCAACTACGTGGATACCAAGGTTGATATTACCAAAACGACCACATATATGGTAAAAGCAGTGCTTAACGGGCAAGAGCAGGAAGCCAGTAAACCATTTGTACTGGCTGCTAACGCTCCGGTTCAGCAATATTTAAACATTCACCTTCAAACCCCCAAGGGATATTCTCCTAACGATGTTTCGGTAGGCGATCTGGATGGCGACGGGGAATACGAACTGATTGTACACATGACCGGCCGGGGCCGAGATACGCCTTCAAATGGTTTTACCGACCCTCCTATTTTCCAGGCTTATAAAATGGATGGCACGCTATTATGGGAAATTAACCTGGGCGTAAACATAAGGGAAGGAGCGCATTACACCCAGTTTATGGTGGCTGATCTGGATGGCGATGGCATAGCTGAATTTGCTTGTAAAACCGCCGATGGCACTAAGGACGCTAAGGGGAAAATAATTGGCCAGGCTAACAAAAGCTGGGTTAACGATCGGGGTAAAATTGGCGATGGCCCCGAGTATTTTTCTGTTTTTAGCGGAAAAACCGGCGAGGTATTGGCTACTACCGATTATATACCAAACCGTTACCCTACCGGCGGCTGGGGCGGATGGGGCGGCAATGCCGGCAATGACGACAACCTGAACCGGGTGGACCGTTTCCTGGCCTGCGTGGCTTACCTTGATGGCAAACTGCCAAGCGTGGTGATGTGCCGTGGCTACTATGGCCGTACAGTTTTAGCAGCCTGGGATTACCGTAAAGGTAAACTTACCTCGCGCTGGGTGTTTGACAGCAAGGATGGCAAAAACTATTTCTCGGGTCAGGGCTACCATAACTTAAGCGTGGCCGATGTGGATGATGATGGGAAAGACGAGATCATTTACGGCTCGATGGTGGTTGATGATAATGGCAAGGGGCTATATTCAACCATGTTAAGGCACGGTGATGCCCAGCATGTGAGCGACCTTGACCCAAGCATACCAGGCTTGGAGGTATTCGGTATCCATGAAAATGAAACCAATAAAAGCGGTGCCGGGGCAGCATTATATAGCGCTAAAACAGGCAAGATTTTATGGGAAGCTTCCATGGGCGTTGATATTGGCCGTGGTGTGGCCGAAAACATAGATGCGTCCAGTCCGGGTGCCGAGGTATGGTGGACCGGATCAAACGGGTTAAGAAGCATTAAAGGGGACAAAATTGGCCCCAATCCTCCTTCCACCAACTTTTTAATATGGTGGGAAGGCGACCTTACCCGCGATTTGCTGGATGGCAACCATATTGACCGGTACAAAAAAGGCCGGGTATTTACAGCGGAAGGCTGTACTTCCAACAACGGATCAAAATCAAACCCCGCACTGGTAGCCGATTTGTTTGGCGACTGGCGCGAGGAACTGGTGGAACGCACTACCGATAATCAGAACCTCAGGATCTATACGACCACCATCCCTACCAATCATCGTTTCTACACCTTCATGCACGATCCGCAATACCGTAACTCCATTGCCTGGCAAAACGTAGGCTATAACCAACCGCCACATGTGGGCTTTTATATCGGCGAGGATATGAAATCAAAAACACCGCCCAAACCAAACATCTGGACGCTGAAATAAATTGATTATACAAAAGCAAACCCGGTGTGAAACTCATCACACCGGGTTTGTTGTTTAAGGTTTAGGTATTGCTGTACTAAGATAAGATACTGATTTAAAGATTACAAGAGAAAAAACTAACTTTTTAGTCAGTTTTTAAAATTAAATCAGTTACATTTTTATGCCTTAAACTAATGATATCGTTTCTTAAAAATCCACAAAGTGTTTCTTTTAAAATAAGTAAAAACCTATTTTTAACAACTAATTAACATCAACGAAATGATCATTATTGCTGACGGGGGCTCAACCAAAACCAACTGGTGCCTGGTGAACAACGAGGGGAAGAAAATATATTTTAATACCGAAGGATATAATCCATATTTTGTTAGTAAGGAATATATCATTAATTCACTACAGCAAAACTTACCTACCGATTTGCCGGTGAACGAGATTACCGAAGTTAACTATTATGGCGCAGGCTGCTCAACCGATGATAAGCGCAAACAAGCGGCCGATGCCATGCAGGTTGTGTTTACTAAAGCGCAGGTTAACATTGGCCACGATTTACTGGCCGCCGCACGGGCGCTGCTGGGTAAAAAGGAAGGGTTTGCCGCTATTTTAGGCACAGGTACCAACACCTGCTTATATAACGGCCGCGAAATTATACAGAACATTGATTCGGGCGCGTACATTTTAGGTGATGAAGGCAGCGGCTGTCATATTGGTAAAAAGCTGCTTACCGATTATTTAAGAGGCTATATGCCCGAGCCCGTGCGCCAGCTATTTTGGGAAACCTACCATTTAACCCCCGATGATGTAAACGAGCAGGTATATACTAAACCCCTGGCCAACCGTTTTTGCGCCGGTTTCAGCAAGTTCGTTTATGACAATACGGTAAATATTGCCTACTCCCGCAACCTGGTACGTACCGCGTTCGAGGATTTTTTCCGCAACCTGGTAACTCATTACCCCAACTATCAGCAATATACTTTCAACTGCATTGGTTCTGTCGGCTATAATTTCAGGAACATCCTGGAGGAACTGGTTATTGAAAACGGCATGGTATTGGGCAACATCATCCGCTCGCCGATAGATGACCTGGTGAAGTATCATTTGGAGGCAAAAGCTTAAAATTTTAATATTTTGTCATTTTGAGATTTAAAATCCCGGCGGACTCTGAAAATAAATAATAAGATGGGTGTCATCCTGAGTTAGGTAACGGAATGAAGAATTCGAAGTCGGCAAGATACAAGCATCAGATTCTTCAATCCGTTCAGCATGACAAATCGCCTCACACCACCTTCAATACAATCTTCCCGCGGGTGTGCCCTTCTTCGCTGATGATCTCGGCTTGTCTGGCCTCTTCCAGGCTCATTACACGGGATATTACCGGACTAACCTTCCCTTTGTCAATCAGGTCCGCTATCTGTTGCAGATCATCCGGATAGGATTGCGCCGTAAAACCTTCCAGGTGAATATCTTTGGCTTTCGCCTGATCTCCAAATTCCGGCTTTAAGGTAGTGATCAGCCGGCCGCCGTTTTTGAGCACCTGTATAGAACGTTTTTGGGTATCGCCGCCAATGGTATCAAAAACCAGGTCAATATCTTTCAAACTTTCCTCAAAGCGCTCGTTTTTATAGTCAATCGTTTCATCAGCGCCCAATTGTTTTACAAAGGCCAAATTAGCGTTGGATGTTGTACCAATTACGTAAGCACCCTTCCATCGCGCAAACTGAACGGCAAAGGTACCCACCCCGCCTGATGCGGCATGAATAAGCACCCGCTGACCTTTTTGTAATTGCCCATGCTTAAATAATCCTTGCCAGGCAGTTAAACCGGCCAGCGGTACCGCGGCAGCCTGAATGTGGTCTATGCTCCGTGGTTTTAAACCCACCTGATTGGCCTTTACCACTACGTATTCCGCATACGTGCCGTTCCGGTTAGGATCGGGCCGGCTGTAAACCTCGTCGCCTATGCTAAAATTGCGGACGTGGTTCCCGGCCTGTTCTATTACACCGGAAACATCCCACCCTAAAGTAAGCGGCAAATTACCGGGAAACTTCTCTTTACGCAGTCCTTGTCGTATTTTCCAGTCTATCGGGTTAATGCTGGTAGCATAAACTTTAATAAGCACCTCGTCTTCTGCTGGTTTTGGTATCTCAATCTCGTCCAGCTCCAGTACGTCGGGGCCGCCAAATTCATGAATTCTTATCGCTTTCATATTAATGCTTTTAGATAGTTAAAAGCGCACAAATCATGCCCGAAATACACCCAAACCGGAATTTATCATACCTGTTGTACTTAATCTAAGTTGCAGGTTAAAGTACTTGCTCCGATAGGAGCAAAATGTTGGTAGTAGCAGAAGGGAAAGATCTGCGTGCCGTAGTACGCTACCTGTACCGCACTAAGGAGCGGATAATTGCGCATATTTTAGCTGCCAACATTTAACCCGGATGGGGTTAATCGGGCTTTTGGCCACAACCTGCAGCTTGGATTACTTAATCCTTTGTTTTTATTTGGTTAACTTTTTAACAAGTAGGTTGTCATTGTTTACATAAACATAATATAACAGTAACAGTCTATCCATGTACCTTTGCAGAAACTCACAATCCCATGAAAAAAAGCAGCCCTAAGTCACAAGCAAAATCAAACAAGAAAGCAGTTCATGAACATTTGAAGGAAAGCCTGATAGCCGGGCTAAAGGAAATAGCGGCCAATCATCATATCGATTCAAAAAAAGCCGTTAAGGAGATCAATAAAACAGCTAAGCATTTATCCAAATCGCTTTCAAAAGAGATCAAGACCGAAAAGGCAGAAAAACCTGCTATTGTTGTTGTCCAACAACCTGTAAAAGCAACTGCCCCGAAAGCAACAAAGCAACCCGTAAAGAAGGTTGCTAAGCCGGTAACCGATGAAATAGTTACAGCGAGTTAATTTAATACTACCGTTCTAATCTTTTACCGACTAACCGCAGGCTGCAGCCCGGTTGTAATGGCAAGCCTGTTCCAGGAGTTGATAGTTATAATAGTCATAATAATCTGGGACAGGTAAGCCGGTTCAAAAACCGAGGCGGCCCGGTTATATGTTTCGTCTGATACATGATTGGCAATCAGGGTTACTTCTTCAGTCAGCGCCAATAGGGCTTGTTCCTGCTCGTCAAAAAACGGGGTATCGCGCCAGGCGTTAAGCGCATAAATGCGCTGCTCGGTTTCACCTGCCTTGCGGGCATCATGGGTGTGCATATTAATACAAAACGCGCAGCCGTTAATTTGTGAGGCGCGTATTTTAATCAGGTCTTTATGTTTGGTAGTTAAAGCGGTGGTTGCAATGTAAGCTTCCAATGCCATGATGGCCTTGTATCCGGCGGGTTCCGCCTGATCGATCTTGATTCTGTTGCTCATTCTATTATTGTTTTGTTGAAACAAAGTTGAGCAATAAAGCGGTAACAAAAAATGAACTGAGTTTAAGAAATTAAACTTTTTTGGCCCTTATCCGGCTCATAAACTGCGGCGTAAACCCCAGAAACGATGCCAGCATATATTGCGGCACACGCTGCACAAAACCGGGATACAGGCTAACAAAGTATCGATATCGCTCTTCGTCGTTCATATTTAGCATAAAACCGACACGGCGTTGCACCGCGACAAAAGCTTTTTGCATCATAATACGGAAATAACTTTCCATTTTGGGTACCTGCCCAAATAAAATCACCCGATTGGCTTCGCTTAGCAGCAGCAGTTCGCAATCTTCCAGGGCCTGTATGTAGTAATTAGACGGCTTTTGATTTACCAAACTCTCCTGATCGGCAATCCACCAGCTTTCCAGGCCGAACTGGGTAATCTGTTCCGTCAGTTTATTGGTAATAATATACTGGCGCACACAGCCGTTTAAAACGAAATAATTACCCTTGCACATTTTACCGGGCTCAAGTAAAAGCGCCTTCTTTTTGACTATCAGCCGCTCCATTTTACTGCAAAGCAATTCTTCCTCCGGCGCGGTTAATTGTATATATCTTCTAACGTGATTTAAAAGTTGGGGATACATGAGGTAAAGGTAATAGTTATTGTTTTTAAAAAATGGGGGGCATCTCAATTTGAAATAATAAATATACCCCACCTTATGCCGGACCCTATAGCTATCAGTTCAGGATGATCAATGTCACACACATCGCTTCGCTGGTAAATTGACGGAAAAGTATTTATGATTTATTTACCCTAAATTTGTATATTTAATCATCATCATGTCCAAATTCCCCGTTCCCAAACATATGCTTTTTGTATGTACCGGCAGCAAGTGCGCCAAGCGGGGCGGGAAAGATTTGTTTAAAAGCGTAAAGTCGTTTATCAAGTATCACCCGAACGGGCATCAACTGGAACTGATCAGGATAGAATGTACAGACCGGTGCGATTTCGCGCCGGTCTGTACCATGCAGCCAGCTAATATCTGGCTAAAAGAATATTCAGGGAAACAGGTGCTTAAATTGGTAAGCGAACTGTTAAATGAGCCGAAAGAGGGTTAAGCCTCGCTATCGTATTTAATATCGCCAACGTGCTTATCAATCTGCCAGCGGCCGGTACCTTCTTCGCCAATAACTTCAAACAGTTCCAGCGCACGGCGGGCCTTGTATTCCTCTTCGCGCTGCTCTTTCAGGAACCAGTTTAAAAACTCCATGGTTACAAAATCCTGCTCTTTATGGCAGCGGGCGGCTATGTTTTTGATAGACTGCGTTACGCTAATCTCCTGATCAAGCGCGTCTTCAAATACTTCTTTAAACGAGTTGTATTCTATTTTAATGCCGTTAATATCGGGCGAAACAGCGGTGCCCCCCATATCCAGCACGTACTTAAAAAATTTAAGTTGATGCGTTCTTTCCTCTTCGGCTTGTTTAAAAAAGTATACGGACGAGCCGTCGAAGCCATTCCTGTCGCACCAGGAAGCCATAGCCAGGTATATAGATGATGATTGTGCTTCCTTTTTGATTTGCTGATTTAAAAGGCTCTCAATTTCAGATGAAATAAGACACTTTACACGGATAAGATCTTTCATAACAATTTATTTAATTGCAGTTAACACCAGGTATATAACAATAATAGTGCTATAAAATGGTAAATCAGCAATTAAAAGGCAATATGAAATGAGTCTAAATACTATTAAACCGCTAAACGGTACAACCTGTCGTGAATAATGTGGTTAAGCTCCAGCATGGTAAAGGCACCTTGCAGCAACTCTTTCAGCGCTATAATTTCCAAGATGGAAAGTACATAGCAATGATCGCAGGCGCAAATGAAAACGATCTCGACATCGGGAGATTTAGAACTGTCGAGCAGGATGGCATCCACATCAATATGGTAAACCGCCTTTTTAAGTTTCAGCAGGCAACGATAGTCAAAACGGGCCATTTTACCGGCAAAACCAACATACCAGCAACTTTCGCTGTCTGACTGGTAAATACTCCCCGAAACGGTTGAAAAAACCTCGGTTAGCTTCGCGTCGTCAAGTAATATATCCGTTTCCTGCATCTTGTGATGCAAAAATGGTTATTATTTATAATTAATCCAAATAAAGATGACATTTTAATTGTCTCTCTTTAAGATGTCATTGCCTTTACGACGACGGAGGTGTCGCAACCGCTAACTTGAAGAACGGCTCTGCTATCCCTTCCGTGCGGGCACATCTTATTGTTTACCACCTGCCCCTTTAGGAGCAAAAGCTTGGTAGCATTTAACAAAAAACAGGGATTGCGCTCCGGTAGGCGCGCTACCTAACAGGCTTTACAGCTGTTTATTAATTTAAGAGCAGTCAGCCCATGATCCTAACCGGGGATTGGCACGTCGCTCCACTCCTCAGCAATGACGTTTTCTACAATTTAAGAATTATAATACCAGCTGTTCATGCAATTTCATCAGCGTTTCCAACGGATCGACACAGAAGCCCGGATGCACTTTTGAGCATTGCACTACGGTACTCCGTGTAGCGGTTAGCCACCGGAAACGCGAGGCCGCATCCAAACGCGCTATCGCCCCGCCCTGCTCGCTCCCGCTGCAAATACGTTCAAATACACACAGGTGTTCTTTTAATTCGTCCACATCAGGCTGTTGCGAAAAGCAGGTTAAACGCTGTTCATTAAGCGTATAAGTTGCCTGTAAAAATTTCAGCCTGGCGCAGAACAGGATAACGCCTACATTAATAAACTCCTCGCGCTCTACCTGCGGCACCACACGGATAACCGCGTATTCAAACAGTTGTTTATCTTGCATTTTGCGCCTCCTTTACAAAAACTTCAGATGCCGCGATACGGGTATTCAGAAAACTGGCATAAACGTTCCGCACACTGTCGGGTGTTTCAGTCCATTCACTCAATAACCACTCATCGGGTATCAGGTTTACAATAGCCATTACCATGTCAGGGGTTAATATTGCCTTAAAGCTGGCATCCACTTCATCCAGTTCCGACGCGCGCGAAAGCAAAACATGATCTTTCACCTGTACAAAAGGCCGTTTGGCCTGCCCCGCCCAGTTATGCCAGGAATGGTGAAAGTACAGCGCGGCACCATGATCTATCAACCACAGCTCGCGATGCCAGGTAAGCATATTGGTATTACGTGGCGTACGGTCCACATTGGTCAGCAGGCAATCCAGCCACACTATCTGCGATGCCGTCAACGCATCGACAATGGTAACGCTTGCATCAAAAGTAATAGCGCCCGACAGGTAATGTAAGCCTAAATTTAACCCGACACTGGCTTTTAACAGATCCTGTATCTCCTCATCCGGCTCGGTGCGGCCAAAGGCGGTATCCAGGTTGGCGAATACCAGCTCGGGGATCCGCAAGCCAACTTTACGGGCAATTTCGCCGCCTATCAGTTCGGCAATCAGCGCCTTTACACCCTGGCCCGCTCCGCGAAATTTGAGTACGTACAGAAAACCGTCATCGGCCTCGGCAATAGCCGGCAGCGAACCGCCCTCGCGCAATGGCGTAACGTAGCGGGTTACGTTAACTGTTCTTAACTGCGGCTGAAATGTACTCATGAATAAATGAAATTGAACGGCTTAAATTAGGGCTAATATTTGGAATATAGAGATCGATAGTAAAAAAACCATGTCATTTCGAGCGGGGCGAGAAATCCTATAAAGTTTGATTATCGCTCTTATAGGATTTCTCGCCCCGCTCGAAATGACATGAATATTTTATTTTTACAAACCCCATACCTTTGTGTCGTTCCTGTTCCTTAATTTGCACATTTACTAACCAATATGCTATCAGAACCATCATACTTGCCTGCCCGCATGGTAGCGGCAAAAATTGAGGCGCATTTCGCGCTGCATCTTGATGCTGCTAAAAAAGCCGGCGGTCAGGAATTAGCTTATGCGCCATCGACACCGATTATTGAGGCCATTATCGATATAGCGTTTTGGGCCAGTTTGCGCCGGGAGGAAGGGCATCCGCCTAAAATTTCCCTGGCCTTTTTACCGCCCGAACAAGCAGGCAAACCGCTGATATTTCAAAACACACTGCGGTTAACCCCGCAATACTTAACCAAACTGGCCCCCGCGGTAGAGCAGCCGGGCATCCATTTAGGCGTATGGCATGGCGATGATGGGCTATATGTTTGGGGAACAACGCATAATATACCGGGCATATGCTTTGTGCTGGAAGTTATTGAACCAGGCTTGCTGGTTATAAAGCACCGCCGTACGGATGGCTTCGGTAAGTTTGTAAACATAGCCGTATTACGGGGCGATGATATTAGAGTGATTGATGAGCAGAATACCAGTCTGGAGAATTGCCCCGCGCTGTTACAATCGGTAATGGAAATGCCCCTGCCATCGGCGTTGGGCGGTTCGTTTAATATATTGGTTGAGCTGGCTACGGTTATGCGGGCGCATAATCGCGGTGGGCTGGTGCTAATTGTCCCAACCAATTCACATACCTGGCATAAATCAATTATTCATCCTATCTCCTACCCAGTTAACCCCGCATATTCGGCCATACCCAACCTGATAGCCGATATTAGCAGCAGGAATACCCTGGAATGGAAACAGGCCATGCGCAATGCTATAGATATTATAGGCGGCTTTACCGCGGTGGATGGCGCCACTATTATTAACCGCGACAATGAGCTGCTGGCCTTCGGCGCTAAAATAGCCCGGTCGGAGTTAAGCATCCCGGTTGACCAGATGATCATGACCGAACCGGTGATTGACGGGACTCCCGTTTATATGCACCCTGCCCAAAATGGCGGTACCCGCCACCTGGCAGCAGCCCAGTTTGTGTATGATCAGCGAGACGCGCAGGCTATGGTGGCTTCTGTCGACGGGCATTTTACGTTATTCGCATGGTCGCACCAAATGAATATGGTACATGCACACCGGATTGATATTTTGCTGATGTAATATCCCCCCTCCCCTAAAGGCTACTGTGTGGACACATCCTTCAAGAATTATGTCATTTCGATAGCGCCGGGGAAGCAATGAGCGTGGTGCGACGGAGAAATCTTATACGCGAGGAAATGCCGACCGGTATTTCGTATAAGA
>Ga0164242_10002510_pt1 | contig 21242 bp, 17 predicted proteins | sample OricomgcompostMG_FD_108783 | JGI IMG/M metagenome (GOLD analysis project Ga0164242, IMG submission 108783) | Miracle-Growth compost microbial communities from Emeryville, California, USA - Original compost - Miracle growth compost (MG) ... | reverse complement strand
TAGAAAGCTTTGCCCAAGGCGCCGACGCCGCCTCGGGACCTTCTGAAGGCGACTAACCCGGCGCGGCCCTAAACGTGGTGTAAGTATGTTTGTCTAGATGGGGGATGAAAAAACGGTAGTGCAAAAAGACCTACCAGGAACGCCGCGACCGCGATTCCGGAACCAATAGCAATTGCCGACGCCATGATGTTTTTCAACGATACGGCTCTCCGTGAGGTGGTGTGTGGTTCTGGCGATGGCGATGTCGTCGATGGGCCGAGCCGGAAGGAAAAAATATCTTTAAACGGGATGTTCTAGTGCACGGGCCTCATTTTAGCAACGTTGAAAGCAGCCACTCAGAGATAAGAGGTTCCATTTGGTTGGGTGCCCCACCGCCGGACAGGTAACAGGGACACACTGCACCGTTTAAGCCTCACCTCAAGGTCTGTCTGCGACGAAACAAGAGGCGGCAATGACTCAAATACTACCCAGGAAGATATTTAGATTACCCAAAGGGATTTGCTATTCGCCGCTACGGTCAGGCTGGTGATACGCCGGCGGCGGCATAGCCAGTCCCGCCCCAACGTCCTGCAAGATCCTCGACTCGAGGTCCTCCCTCCTCCTCCTCTCCGTCAACTCATCCTGCGCCGTGTCATCAGTCCAGTTGCCAGCGCCGCCGCGCCCGGAGAGCCCCGTCTTTGCCGGCCGGGTTACCCTCGCGCCGTCGACGGCGGCCCCGGCGCGCTCGACGGCGTTCCCTCCTCCCCCTTCCGCGGCCGCGGCTCCGGCACCGGGGAAGTTGCCCGCCCCGCCGCGGCCGCTCGACCCCACCGTCTTCGGTCCCGTGGAGCTCGCCGCAGCCAGGGCGGCGCGCTGGACGTATTCCTTGACGTCGGACTTCTCCTCCGGGGCCGCGGGCTTGACGAAGTTGCCTGCGCCGCCGCGTCCGGACCGCACGAACGTGGAGCCCTCTGAGGCGACCGTGTTGGATCTCTGGGCTTCTAGGTCCTACAGTTTGTTCCGCGCAGACAAGTGGATTAGCAAGCTACTTCTTTTTTTGAGAAACAGCATAATACATACGAATCTTGACATTGAAGATTGTTCTTTTTTGTAAGTACCTAGGTAGTAGGTAGGTAGGCTAGGATATGTATACTACGTAGAGTTGGTTGGTTAAAAATAGTTGGAGATTTCTTCATGGCACAATGACTGAGTGGCCTCTGGTGTACCTTTCGAGTTTTGTCTTTTTAACTACAAAGTAGTACTACAGGTATGAAATTCACATGAAACTCTCCGCTGGCGGCAGACCTAGAAACTTTGCATTTTTATCCCAGCTCTTTTATCCTAACAGCGATAGAGCGATGGCGGCTACATGTAATCGATTGCTGTGGTCTGCCTTATCTTTCCTGTTAGTGGGGTTAATTACCTCACAGGATATGAGCTACTTCCTATCTTCTTCTTACGTGACGGGGAAGTGCTTCGGTGTGTCGAGCCTTGCAAAGTTGCCTACATCTTTGCCAAGCTGAGTAGGACTGGCCGGGATTTATAACAAATATACAGCTAGGAGGAGTTGTCGGAGGCCGGAGGAGAAGGCATCGGTCGGGTATTTTACTTGTTAGGTGCCGTCCCGCAGCCCGCCCCTCGAAGGTCCAGTCCGATCCGCCCAGAGAGACCACAGCCAAGCGCCAACGAAGCGGGATTTCCTTTCGACACCGAAGCTGCAGCTTCGTGTAATGCTGAGAACTAACTACTCTGTAGGCAGGCGTCTTTACACAGTTTCCACTCAGTACCGCACTCCCTAAAATCGGGGCTCCATGGTGCCACTAAAGGACACGTACCTGATCATCCTGATGACGATCGTAGGGGCTTACGAACTCGGCAGCTTCGGAACCTTGATTTGGTAAAGGGGACGTGAATCCGGGCAGACTCACCTGACCACGAATAATTAGGTAACTTTACAAATCGCGCTGTACAAACGAGGACTGTTGCCAATGCGCATCATCCACGGCTCGGAACCTTTTTTTTTTATTCTTACGGAGATGGTCATTAACCTGCTCGGCAACGTCATCATCCTTTTCTTCAACACCCGACAACGTCGAACCTCCTAGCAAGAGAATCGACCGCAGTGCGCTGCGCCATTACGTAGCCAGGCCACGACAACAACCTGCTCGCCCCGAACAGCCTAATAATCGCTCGTGGACGGGTGCGACAACATTTTGTATCTGCCAGTTCCGTCTTCGGCCTCCACGTTTCTTGTCTTTTTTCGTGGCTGAACCTCGATTTTCGAGAGTGGGCAAAAAAAAGAAAGTAAACCTTTTCTGTTTAATACCGCGTCGCCCACCGAGAGTCCCACTCTGAAACTTTTTGGCAAGTCACCAGATGGACGCCATTGGCAGGATGCTATGGAGGGGAATAATAGCTCAAGTATAGAGGTTTCCATGAGAAGTTGGTCCGGGTAAGAAGTGGGAAACGCGCATTCCCACACTGCGAAGGTACAGTTTAAGCAGGTACCTTTGCTGTGAAACCCCCTCTGAGCCCCTGAGGTCTTTTGACCTGTCTCGTCTCGACACCTTGGGCCTGTCATGCCGCTCCGATCCAGGCTAACCAGAGGTAATAAATATCAAGGTACGGGCTTACTGTACCTTGACAGTACGGGATCCATACAAAACCTACCTTCCCTGCCTTTGCCTACCACACTAATAAAAGCCAACAGGCGAGATGGCGCTGAGATGCCTGGAAAGCCAGGCCAAAATGCAAAACAGCTCTTTGCTTGGAACTACCTAGCGTCCAACACATCCAACAAGGAGTCCCCGCAATGTTGCCCTGTGACCACCTCGATTGGTGCAAGTGCCACGTCCAGGCTTGAAGATGCCAATTTAATGAGGGGTTGTGACTTTCCCCATGCACCACCCATTGGCAAAAGGTGTGGAGGGTGTGTGGGAGGGAATCCCATCCTGTCAGTCCGCGAAGGGGGGGCCATGCGACCGCCAGGCACAAGAAACTCTTCAACGATGGGGAGATTTATATATTGTCCCCCCTTCGGCATACAACACAGGCACACGCACCACTTGCACACACACACACCTGTTGGAAAGACCCAATGGATGGCGGCCTGTTACAAAACTCGAGAGAGAGGTACCGGCTGCCCTCCCCACAAGTGAGGGGGGGGTAAGGGATGTAAGAGGGAGGGGGGAGCTGTCCGCTCGGCGATGCCCACCACCTTGGATGTCCCTTTCGGAATGTACCTGCGATGAGCTGCATGAACAGGGGTAGGGCATTTCCCCTACTGCCCTTTTAGCGCGCTTCTATTTGCACAAACTCCACCACTTGGATACCTTGCCAACTTATCCCTGGATGGCGTGCGATTGGCCGGGATCAGCACAAAGCCAGGGCACCGTGTTGTCGATTGGCTTGAATGCACTGTGGAGTGCCCATCGCCCGTCTTGGAGGAATGGAATGGGGAGGGCCAGGGATGCCGTTCCTGAGAGCCTGTATTTATTTTGGCTTCCTATTAATAAATCGAGACAACTTTATAATCTGGGTACGTTATTTTTGAAGAAGGAAAAAGTGCAGATCTCACCTGTCAGCTTGGGCTGTCAATGTCCAGCATTCCTTCCCTGTTGCTATTAATCGCTCGAGCTGTTTGTTACAAATGCTGCAATCGTGGCCATTGGGAAATAAGGAGTGCCGTCTAATTTGCTTCATAATTATCATCTTTTCAACATTCTGTCACAAGTCGTACGAGACAGGAGCAAATAAGGTAGGTACTTGGACAGGCGAATTACCTTTGCATGCGAGCGACCCTTGGACCCCACCTTCGTTTGCGATCCCCCCGTCTCTAAAGAAAGCGTTGCATCTCTGCGAAGTAGTGCAGACGGGTTCCGTTCTAATTGCCCTGGAAGAGGGGTTCGGTCAAGATTTCGATATTTATGTCCGTTTTAGTCGCGAGGCATTGCGGAGTCGACATTAGGCCATAGAATGCGGAGGAAGGCTTTGGCTTTCCTCCTTTCCATTGCAATGCTATGCTTACTTATGCTGTGTAGTAAGTACCATCTATGTACTGTATCTAATTACATAGAGGACACATTGGGCTTTGCGTAGCAAACCTGCTGAGGAGGACGGACAAAGGCTTAGCTGGCTGGCTGGATGTATAGTAGGCGTTCATGCTGGGGTTCAAGTCAGCTGTTGACAGCAGATGCCTCCGACAGTCCCGCCCCGTCGTCAGCTGGGGCGCTAATCTTGCCACCCCTCCTTTTCCTTCCTTCGGCAACGCGTGAACATCGTACATGTACGTAGGTACCTAGTAAAAGAGGAATAGGGAAGGCAGGGTTATTATCGAATGGAGGCGGAGCTTCGCATCAGCAAATCATTCATGGACGGGGGAGATGGGCAACTTGATTTAGCAAATGGGAAAGTACTCCGTGCAACCCTCCACGTGTATGCGTACTAGAGGGGCAGGTGGAATTAAGACATTGGCACTTTCTGTTTAGCCACCACATCTGCCACCCCCCCGACCCTCGCTATCATCCTTGTCGGATTCTGACAAGCGCTTGCTTTCTCCCCAGGGTCACTTGGAGTCCAGGGTACGCGTGTTCTCGCTCCCACTCCCTGACCTCCGTGTGTGTGTGTGTGTGGTGTTAGTGTGTGGGCAGAACGCCAGCGAGTCAGTGCTAATAGTAATAATAACACATACTCGACCAGCGAGAGCGACCTTTCGAATGGACTCAATCGGTCGTCCAGCTGTTTCGGCCACTCCTCTCTCCCCCTCGGCCTCTTTTCAGACAGCCTTTGTCTCGAGCCCACAAATCTTTTTTTTTATTTCCCTCCCTCCCCCCCTCGCTGGCCCCCAGACTGAACCAACACAGCCAGCCAGTCATCTTTGGCTCGAATTTAGCTTGTAACCGGTCAAATCCAGGGAAGGCAGCTCGAGGCAGGAACGGAAACGCCTGGGCCCTTGCTTAAGTCAGCCGAAAACGGGGGTTAACAATTAATTATTATTTTTCCCAGCTTTGCGGCCGCTCTGTCACCACCACTTTTCTTGTCTTGTCATTTACCTCCCATCTTCCACCACCACCGCCACCACAACCAACACGCTACCACCCACCGGAACACCACCAAACCTCGACGAACTTTCTTGAACGGAGTCGCCCATTCTCTACGGCGGCGACGAGCTTTTGCTACTTGCTTACTGTCTCCAATTCCTACGACGGACTGACACGGTAGAGAGCCAGGGCCTTGCAGGGACCTAATCTCTGCACGACTCTTACAATGGCCTCATCCAAGGTACGGACGGGGTCTTCGTTCCTCAATTCCTACCCTCCCCCCTCCACAGTCCGCCATGCTGACCACTCCTCCGTCCCGCTCAGGAAATGCAGCAAACCACTCGACCGCTCACCCACCGCCCGTCGGTCTCCTCCAATTCGATCGCCGGCGGTCTGAATGCTTCTCGACAATCCCACTCGCGAGCCAATTCCCACTCGGTGCTCTCCAGCTCGCTTAATGCTAATCACCGCGTCACTCGCCGGAAGAGCATGACCAGCTCCGCCACCAACGTGGCAGCAGTCGCTGCCGCGCTGGGCGAGGCCGGCGACCGCGCCATGCCTTTACCCATCGCCGTCGGCGGCTCTCGCCGGAACACAATGTCCAAGCACGGCTCCGCCCGATCCGCCATAGCCGGGAGCCTCCCGTCGCCCCCGGCCAGCCTACCGGGCCGCAAATTTGTCACCGAGGACGGCGTCGTCAACATGCAGGATAGCGCCATCGACGACGAACTGAACGACATGTCGGCCGACGAGGGAGACTCTACTTTTCAGAATGCCCGCATTAGGAGGGCGAGCGACGGCCAGCCCCTCGTCAAGGAAGGAAGGAAGAACCGCCCAGAGCTCCGTTGTGAGAAGTGTGGCAAGGGATACAAGCACAGCAGCTGCTTGACCAAGCATTTGTTCGTGCCCATTCTCCGCAGACTCCCGCCCCTCTTCAGAACACACTTGCTGCTTCCCATGCCGACTTGATGTGGTAGCCCCCCTCTCTCTCCCCCATCGCCATATCTGGTGCTATCGTCTTCGGTGATGCTTTGGCCGCTTTTGTGTTGACTTTCTTGGATCGGCAGGTGGGAACATACTCCCGAGTGGTCCCTCACATCAAAGCTCCTCATCTCGAAACACCAGCAAGTCCAGCTTCTCGAAGCCGCGTCAGTTCTAGTAGCTATGAACAACGTGCCCGAGGACTCTACTTCCACGCCGCCGGACTCGGCGAGAGACTTCAACAGCGACCAAGACTCCGCGTCCCCGCCCGCGTCTGCCGACTCCGAACCGCAAGACCGCAGCTCCGTCGACACGACGCCTCCGCCACAACCCGAGTTGATTAATAACGCTGGTTACGGTAACTCGTACCGGTCATGGTCGAAGCGACACAGTAGTGGCAGTGGGTTCGGTAGGTCGTACCAGTCGGCACTATCCGCGAGCTCCGTCAGCGGCAGTGTGCCAATTAGCTCTGGCTTTGGTCATTTCCGCCAGCATAGCCAAGACCAACGCCCGCCGTCGTCAGGAAAGAACGCCACTGGCCAGGATGATCGCGATTTGGCAGCGGCGGTGGAATTACTCAGCTGCAGCTTTGGAAGCAACGGAAACGGCAGCTCCCGAACTATGCACCTCCCGCTGGATGCGCCCCCAGTCCCGCCACTGCCCGCGCAGTACCTCGGCCAGTCCGTGTTGACAGGGACGAGCTTCATTAACAGCTTCCCCAACCGAGCCCCCGAGAGCTTCACCCGCGGCGAACTACGCCAGGACGACGTGAAGATAGAAGGCAGCGGCGAAAGCGTCATGGACGACGACGACGACGATGACATGCAGTCCCGGGCACGGAGCGACGAGGACGATGACGGCGTCTTTGGGCGAATGGAAGAATAAACTCGGGCGCGGGCCGAGCTCGACCCCGACACGGGCACCTCGAGATGCGACGAGAAACAAGATTTGACGATACGGATGCTCCATCATAGGTTTCCTTTGTGGTACATATACTCAACTAAGAAGGAAAACATAGTAAAAAAAAAAAAAGAAGCAGGAGGAGGGGAGATGTAAAGAGGGTCCGCTCCGCCGACGATTCTCAGCACCGAAGAGTGGAGAGTACCAGTTCTCTCACCTCTCTCTCACAGCACGAGGGGAGGGGGAGAAAGACGGTCAAACTTCACGAGGTTAAAGTGGGGGTTGTGTGCGAGCGTTGAGCGAATACCCTCAAGTATTAGCAGGCAGATTGGATGTCACGAGAACGGAAGGAAATGCGCTGCTTACCGGACGGTGACACTTCTCTCGTCCCTCAAGGCAGACAGTCCAAATGCAAACGAAATAAAGATACCAAAGAGACCCATCGGCGATGTGATGGACGTGAAGCTGATGGCCATCCCAACTAGCACGGTATCCTAACTGATACCACCTAGTTAAGGTAACGGATGGATGGTAGGAAATTTGCAAGAAGACTCGAGGACATCCAGGAATACTCGGAACTTTTCGAGAGAGATTAGGATTGCAGACGAAGAAAGATGTGATGGCCAATGAGTGTCAGCTGCGGTGTTAATATTAGTAGGTCCTATCTATCCCCGTCCTCCGTGGATAAGCGCGGTATTAGAGTTCAGACTAAGCCGCGCCGGAGAAGAGGAAACGGACACTAGGTAAGAGGGAACGCGGGCGATGTCAAAGGAGGATGAGGAGGAGGAGGATGATGATGATGATGCTGCATAAGCGTTGGGATGGTTCAACGTCGCGCCGCGCTTAGGCGGATGACAGTCTTCGCTTTTGTTTGCTTTGTCTCCAATCTGTCGAAGCTGTCGGTCTGGTATGGGCGGGACTGGCCTCTCTGGCTTGTGAGTGCTGCCGTAAGCTCGGGGAAGGGGGAGCGGAGGTGTGGAGTGGGGTTGATTCTCCAAAGACGTCACTGACCTGACCCAACCCCGCGAACCTCGAGACACGACTCTACACACTTTGGGTATCCAACCCGCAACCCAAACACTCCAAAACTCTCCCTCCTCTCTTCAACATCCAACCACCCTCCCAACTGTCACTCCCCTTTTCGGTATCAACTTTCGACACCCAGACCCGCGTGCGACGTCGCCGCAGTAATATCTAGCCGCACCTTGTAGCCGCACCTGAAGCCGCCCGCCCCACTCCGGGCACCCTTCCCCTCGTTACTACACACCGTCTTTTTGGGGGCGCCGCCCAGCGCAAAGACTTGCGACGCGTCAAAACAAAAAAAATGCCGCGAGGCAAGGCATCCTCTGGATTGGAGGGACCCAGCGCGGTCCTCGCGGATGACGCCGTACCAGCAACAGCAGCGGCGGCTCCCGAAACCGCAGCCCTACCTTCTTCAGCTCGAGAAGCGGACCAAGTCGCCGCCCCAAAGCGGCGAGCTTCGCGAATGCCCGCGCCCGTCCAGCTTGTCAACGCCGTTGGTCTGGGCCTGTACTGCTCGGTTATGCCCCATGCGCTTCTCGATGGCTGGCTCCGTCGAGATGTGACGGGCGCGGCGGGACCGGCCGGTTCGACTTCAGGGGTGAACTTCCTCTTGGCCTGGAGAGTGTAGGTCGCGCCTCTCAGCCCAGCTCCCCGCCCCACAGCGGCAACCCTATCCGGGCGAGCTGATTCTCAGCAGCTTGGCCTGTCAGCTCGGCGCCTAGTTAACCTGCTTCCTATGACAGATTCGAACTCTCCCTTGGCTGGTGTGCCAACTACGATAGCTATGATTTGGCAGCCCTAACACTCCTATCGCACAGCCCTCCTGTGAGTCAAGTTGCCCTCTCTCTTCCCTTCTGCCCCCGGGCCGGGCACTGGCTAGGTTTTCATGACTGTTCGTTCGGGGTACACGACTGAGCTACGCTAACCCTGAATGTGCAGCTCTTCCTTTCTGTAGCATTTTACGATGCCGACCCGTGGATTGCAGGCACGCGCCTGGCGATCGACATCCTGTCATGCTCGGTACCTTTCCTACTGCTGCGATCACTGTCGGGCGCGCATTCTGCTGCCTCGTCGTCAGTCCCGAACAAGGAAATAATACTGGACCGCGTCATCCAGGCTTCCACGGTCGTGTTCTCAGGGCTCGTATACGGCGCCACGCTATTCGTCGCGTTCAAAACATACCTTCCGAGCGTCTTCGTACTCTACTTCGAGGGCATCGCCCGCGTCGAGCCCGCCGTCGGCACTAGATCGAGCAACCTGCTCGCGGGCGCGCTCATGCTGCTTCTCGGGCTAGCCGCCCGCGGCTTCATCTTCACCCCCTTTGCTGCGACTAGCCGGACTGCGGAGGACGCGGAGATTGCAAAGTTCGACCCTGTCAGTGCGACCTTGGGCCAGACGGTGTGGTGGAACCTCTGGGGATACACAACGCGGACCAAGGTTGCCATCCGAAGGACGGCAGTCGTCGTGGCTATGACATGGGTCAGCACATACCTGCAGTGTGCGATGACGATCAGGGGGGTGGAATCATACGGCGCTGCCGTCTATGCCTCTGCCTGGGCGCTGGCCGCAACGTTGACCGGACTAGGACTCGAGGTCGTGGGAGATGTATAACGAGCGAAGCGTGATTTCGAATTACGTATCGATGAGCAGGCAGCTCGAGGAGAGACAGGCAGAGCTTGAGGAAAATAGTTCGGACGACGCATTGCCCCGGTCTCTCCCCACCTGCCGTGGAGACTGATTTTGGCCATCGGTGGTACGGACGGATTAGGCACGCAACACTCTGTTTTCTACCGCCTTGTATTATATCGCTCGGGTCATCCAGGGAACCCAGGCAACTCCGTTCGCCCCAAACTGTCCGGTTCTTACAGGCCGCGGGTGTTTCGGCACCCATGCGTCGGATCCTCCCCCGGGTCAGCCATTGGACAGAGCGAGGGTGGCTTGGACCAGTGTGTTGGGTAAGTAGTAGCAAAATAGATGGTTTGACTATTTGAGCTAAACGTTGACCGAACGAGTGCATGTTCTCCATAAGGCTGCAGGAAGGCACCACAAAGTAGAAGAAGCCAGGCATGCAAAAGAATTTTCGAGTGTGTTCCGTAGATGCTTCACCGAACGGATCCCCGGGGATAGTGATTTCCACGCCGCCAAGTATCAGCTGAACCAAAAAAAAAGGTACCAGCTTGCAAGTATGTATGTACATCCATAGGTACATAGGCAACAGGGACTCGCCCAGATATCGAGTCACCAGGGGCAGTGCTTAGCCCTTCTCCGTAAGTGTCACTTCCGCAGATTACGGGCGCCGTACATTGGACGGGCGTCGAGAATGAAGATACCATCGCGAAGAAGAGCGCAACGCAGGGGGGTCACGAGCCCTTCATGGAAGCAAAAGACAAAGAGATTAAACACAAACAAAAAAAAAAGAGGTATACATCGCGCGATCTTTTGCAGCCCTGCTGCGGCTGATTCAACCCTAGCGCCTATTTGGGTGTGGGGGTTTGGGCTAGCGTTACATCGCTGCCACGGTCCCGGACGCCGTAAGGCGTTTTTTCGACGTCGCGCCAGTCCGCGTCGAACGGCTGGACGAGGTTAGGCGGCCTCCACTACGTACTCGACGGGGAAAGGGGGTTCGACCGTACGGTTTAGTGTTGATCGGGTTACACCCAAACACTCTCCTTAACCGCGTCGAGCATTATTGGAAATAGCATCACACCTGCGGCAGCGCCGTTGCCCAATCGGAGTGCTTATGTTGGACTGAGGTAAATTTATCACATTTGCTTAGACGCGCCTGAGTACCTGGGTAAGAAAACTAAGGGGCCACACACGGGATCGGAGGGGCGTGGCCGCCCCACAAGAGGGTGGGAGATCGGCGGCGTCTATTACCGGCGACCGGGGTTCGAAAGAGCGCACGTTAGGTGCATGGTTTATTTGTCCCGCCAGAGAGGAGCCAGGAGTAGTAAACACGGGGCTATACAGGCCAGCCGGACATGTCACTCTCCACATTACTCACCTTGATGGGGGAGAAGGGGCGGGAGAGGGGGGAAACTACAGCCGACTCGATTTAGCGATTCCGACTTAGACTAGGACCGCGCAACAAGGGCGGGAGGGTTACCCTGGTAGGCAGAAACCCTTGACACTAACTACCTAACCTCTCGCCGGTATGACTTGCCGATCTCGTAATGTAATGACTGGAGGTTGCTGTCACCTAATATTTTCCATAAACCCATAGCCGTCGCCATGCTGCCTGTCTCCGGTCTGCTAGTATATAGCTTCCATGGACGCCCGCTGGGTCCATAAACCTCCGCTGGGGAACTATCGACTTCAGCCTTAAGCCCTCAGCCCTACAGCCTCCGCCATCGACCGCGATGGGAGAGTCTCAGGAGTCCTCAGCCATACCCGAACAGCCGTCGACAACAGTATGAAAAAGGGCAAGAAGCCAGCAGTCCCCGTCACCACATCCACCTCCTCAGCAGCATCTACGCCGGCACCATCAACAGCCGAAGAAGACAACATGGCCTTCCAGTACGAGAACATGATGGTCCTGGACGACACCATGGCGTCAGGCTCCTCGTCCGCCGCCGGCCCTTCCGTACCAGGACCTCGAGGTCGAGTCAAGAGGAAGAAGAGCGTCAAGTCCGAGACCTCGATCGAGCTCAAGGGGCCCATGGAGGTTGACGGCTCCGTCAAGTCCGGGGCTGGCATCACCTTCTCGGGCGACTTCGCCGTAAGAGATAGGATCGAAGCCTACGGAAACATCGACGTCAACGGGAATCTGAACTGCAAGTATGTACCCACGCTCCCCGTACCTATGCCTCCCCTGCCCGTGAAGAAAAAGATAGGAGATATGAGAGGTCAGGCCAAAGCTAACAGAAAACTCCGCAGCAACAAGATAAAGTCCTTTGGAAACGTCCACATAAACGGTAGTGGAGTTTGCAGGTGCGTTGAGGAGAACCCAGAACACCCACTTCAGAGCTCGAGACCAGCAAGAAGCTAACACAACTCTTTAGGGACAAGGTCAAGATCTTCGGCAAGTTGCACATAACGGGCACCTTCGAGGCACAAAGCGCCATCGAAGTGTGGGGTGCCGTTACCATTGACGGATACATGTCGGTTCACCCCTTTCTAGCTTTCCTCAACAACCCCCTTGAGAGAGGAGAGACACGGAGAGCTCGAGCTGACAAAATAAATAGGAAATGCAAGTCCCTGACCGCGTACGGTTCAATCACCACCGTTGGTGACCAGTCGTGGTACGAAGTCGAGGGGGAGGAGACGGTCTGGGGAGCCAAGTTAATTGAGCGAGACGATTATCAGGGATAGGAAGTTGCCGGGTCTTCGACACTCATTTAACAACACGACCAAACTCGAAGGCCCCTCGATCAAACCGGGCGGCGGCACTGGAATAAATTGGGAGTTAAGCGGTGGATTTGTTTTTGGATCCTGGGATTTCTTTTTTTCTCCGGCAACTGAGGATATAATGGAGTTAGTTGGTCAAGGCCGAGTTTGTGCGATGGAGGCTTTGGGTCAGGATTTTCAGGCTGGGTAGCGATTTCGGCTCTCCTTTGGATGTTTCGCGATGTTTTTCTGGTTGATGTTTATGTTTTTCCCCTCTTTTTTTCCCTCGACTCTCTTTCCTGTCATTCCTTTATTTTGCTTCGACATACCCACATTTATAGATAGAAATTTGGCAGAGCCAAGACGGAATGCCACTGATGCAATTCCCATCGACTCGCCTGGTTTCTTGTTGACGTTGTGAGGGAGTGAATGTAAATATAGAAGCCGATGACTTCTTGGCGGCGGGGTCTGGCCGTGCCCGTTGGTCCGAGCGCCCAGCTCCATGCCTCACCACCAAGGCAGGTCCCGACGCGACGTTCGCAACGTCGCGCGTCAACCGGCTCACCACTCCTCAACCTTTGGTCAGCAAATCGCAGCTCATCACCACACCTGCACGCCGATAATCGCATCAATGCCGCATCGCAACTACCGATGCGAATAGATAAGAAGGCCTTTAAAAGCCTTATTATGCCTCCGCAGTCTATCGCGACTTTAAGGTTTCAGGATGGGCTCAACGGTTGCGCCCGTTAGGAAAGACTTGGACGAGCACCTCCCCCAGCAGCAAACGACCGCCACGATGGAAAGCGCCATGCAGCCACTCACCGGTGGCCGGGCGGGGAATAGCTCGCTCGACCCCCTCGATATGCGCGCCGACCCGGATGCGCAGGCAACCGTCACTGACTTTCTCGACTTCACCGAATACCTCCCGTCCGACATGATGCGCTCCCTCACCCTGGTCGACAAACTCGATCAGACTTACAGGGACACATCCGCTACCGTGCACGCCCTGACTACGAAATGGGGACAACTACCAAGCATACCACCCGAGGAGAGACCGGCCCCAGCCGATCTCCGTGCCGAGATATCGGAGAACTTGAGCCATGCTGTGAGCTCCCGCATCTATGCACACGCCGAGGCTGTGCGCATGTCTGAAAACGTCAACCGGCATTACAACCGTGCCAAGACCATACTCGCAAAGCTCCAGACGATGCTCGAAAACTACCCGCCGCCCGAGGAGCAGAAGAGCCCCGTCGCTACCACCAAGTCACCTCAAATGTCCCGCGCGCCCAAGGTCACACTTAGTAGGATGGACGGCCAGAGAGTCCGACGGCCACGGGTCCCGAGGATCACGGTTCCAGGAGAGGTTTTGGCGCCCTACGATCTCAACTATGATACTTTGACTAGCGAAAGCGATAGCAGTCCGGACGAGGAGGAAGAAGACGACTCACCACAACCCTTACGCACACATGCAGCTCACCAGCCACGGATCAAACTCGTCAAAACCCCGAAGACTCCCAAGATTCTCAAGATACCCAAGAGAAGAACCTCTGCCACCCCGTCAGGTGTTCCAGGCGCAACGATTTCGACCAGTACTGCGCTGGCACGACTACAACCGCCTCCAGAGGGCGCACTCCCAGGAACTCCCGATGCCCCGTGGTTACGACTTACCACTTACGAATTAGCCAAGCTTAGGAAGCGCATGAAGAAGAATGCCGCCTGGGCTCCTAGCGATACCATGATCGCACGGGAGCTGAAGAACCTGGGCCGTGACATCGATTCATTCAATGCGGCTAAGAAGAAAGCAGAGGAAGAGGGAGAGAACTTCGAAGGTGCTGTCCCCGCCCCGGTCAAGGATTCTGAAACGGGAGCTGAGAGCATGCCTCCGGGTGCTCTCAGCATGGACACAATCGCTGCGGAAGGGAAGCATCCCAACAACCGCCAGGCGAAGTCGAAGGAAGCAAAGACGCCGAAGCAAGATCGGCTAGCGAAACTGGCTGCTGAGGAGGCCGAGGAGTCGGCGAGGAAGATGGCGGACTACGCCAGGTCCATCTTCAACAACAATCCTCAGCCTCCTGCAAATGACCAGTCCACAAAGGCGGCAGCCAAAGCCAAGCCAAAGAAACGAAAGAGGGACTCAGCCCCGGAGGCGGAGGTTGAGAAGCCTGAGGGCCTGGAGCCGAGGCCACCGTTTAAGCGAACCAAGACGGAGACACCTGTACCTCATCCGCAGCTGACACCTAGCACTACGGCCACATCGCAGCCAAACCAGGAGACTCCCGCCCCGCGGACACAGCTCACTCCCGGCGGAACTGTGGTTGGGCCGCAGTCTACGACCCCCATTCCCGTGCCTATCCCCGGCCTTGACCAGCCGATGGGTACGACGTCGGGAACCTCACCAGCGCCAAGCATCGGCGCCGTCGCCTCGCCGAATGCCACCGCGACAACAACACTCGCGCCGGGCGAGGACGCTGCCGTTCCTCCCCGGGCATCGTCCCCTAAGAAATCGACCACCCCTATCCTCCCCCCCGTGCGGGAGACTAGGAAGGCTACCGCGCGGAAGCAAGAGCAAGTAAAGGAAGAACCCACCCCGCCATCGCGGCCCGCAACACCTATCCCCGCAACACCATTAGCCGAGTCCGAGGCGCAGTCCGCCTCGACCGCACCCACGGCAGTAGCAGCACGCCGGCCGGCGTCTCGAGGAGGAAAGGCCACGAGCCAGGAACCGCCCCCGTCTCTCGCCGCGGACCGTCCCCGACGCGCTAGTACCGCGCGGAACACCCCGGCGCCCGAGCGGCAGGAACCCACCACCTCGAGACCGGCCAGCAGGCGAGCCAAGCGACCAGCCCCCGGCGTGATTAGTAGAACGAATTCGGGGGGGAACAGCGCCGTGGGCAAGCGGAAGGCGGCGCCGAAGAAGAAGAGCGCGAGGGCGGCCAATAAGAAGGCCGCCGGTGGCGCCGAGATTCTCGAGGTGGAGGTGGACGATGATGGCAACGTGATCGATTCCGACGAGCCAAGATACTGCCTCTGTAACCGAGTTAGTTTCGGGACTATGATCCTGTGCGATAACATGGATGTGAGCAACACCCCCACGCCGCTGGCGTCTCCCCCCTCCCCCCTTCCCTTCCTTTTACCCCTGTATGAATCAGGGCTGACGAGTGAAATTTCCTAGAATTGCAAACAGGAATGGTTCCACCTGGATTGTGTGGAGCTGTCCGATGTTCCGGCGCGCACGACTAAGTGGTATTGCCCGGAGTGTCGGGTACTGCTGAACATCGGCGAGAAAGGCGAAGTGAATGCTAGGGGTGTTCGGATGTGAAGGCAAGGGGAAAGGGCCGCCGGAAATTGAGGGCGACATCGGGACGGAAACTGGTTGGGTCGCTGGCAAGCAGCCGGGATCGATCCCGGAGAATTATTCAGACATTATTCACGAACGTATTTTACACTTTGTGGGTGGTATGCTTTTTTTATTGCTTTGGTGGCGCGGGGAGTATTGGTGGTATTTCGATGCTCGGCCTCGAGGGGGCTTGGAGCGGAGCGTTTAGCTGAGGTCCCTCTTGTTGACTGGCAAGCAATTAATTTGCAGGTTATCTTTTCCATCTCGTCCTACCTTTCGTCGGGCACATTGCTGCTGTGCGACGTGTCGTGCTTCATGCCGAGTCCACTTTCTGCATGTTAAGGAGGACTATCCAAATCTCCTGTTTCCGCTTCATCCTTCAGGGTTTCCTCCTTGGGCAGCGACAGTTATTGGAAGGGATTGGGATGCCCGGTATCCTCATTGCCGAACAAGGCAGGTAAAGGGATATTCACTAACCCCAAACCCGGAGCAGACTCTCCACCGTCGAGATACCCCCCCTTTTCCCCTGCAGGTGTCCATCAAGCCCGGGTGCCTCTTCCGGTTGTGAGACCGGGTAGCTACGTACGTCACAGAGATAATAGACCGCAAAGAGGTTATGGCATTTCCAACCACATCATCTACCTTATGTCAATTGCCGCTTTGACAGCCAGCAACACGGCGGATGTCGGGTCTCCCAACAGGTCGGCACCTGCAGATTTCTACTCAGCGCGGAGGTTTATTATCTTTCTTCACCCGATGAGCAAAAACTTCCAGCCCACAGAGGCAATTATCGGGAAGTTCCTCGGTGGTCAGCGGATTAAAGATTTCCTTTGAGCAAAAGATGGCGAATACCATCTACGAAGAAAGTCCCATCATCCCATCCCGAAGAATGGGATCGGCAGTCTCGGCTGCAGGCTCCATATGTAGCTAGAGAAGTAGCGGCCGGCCGGGTAAGCCTAGGGACGAAGAGGAGTAAGCGGTCGAGACTGGTCCAAAGTCTGTCTATGCGTAGTTGAAGTGGAGGGAGAGAGGACTCAAGAAAGACAACCACTAGCTTAGTGGTGGAGTCCGATAGGATGTTGCCCTGGACTGAGACACCGCCACGGCCACGACAGCCAGTAGAAGGGCCCAAGCCCGAGCACGTTGTTCGACAAAGGGGCGAATTGGGAGAATATCTGCGGTGGCCATAATCTGCCTGGATCATCCTTGACTTCAGAGTCAGCTCGAGTCCCCCAGGGGATACCTTGGTCGCCGATTAGGAGATGCTAAGTTGTAACGGCCTCAAGTCGCAATGTTAGGGAGGACTGACGGGGGAACCTTCCGCAGCAGATAATTCAACTTTCCCATCTACAGAAGTTTGATCAGGTAGTGTTTGCCAGCTGTTGTTCTCCGCTTCCTAGTCCCAACGTGAGAAATAGCAAAGAGTCTAACCCTAACCCTAGCGCTGGAAGGGCCTAGTTTTGAAGGCCCACCCAAATCGGCAAAATCCGTCGTGGCCGAGGTTCAACGACACAGCTTTGGCCGAAATCCTACATATGCGTTTCTAAATGGGGCACTCATGATCGACCAGAGATTCGCCCAGACGCCGGATTTAAAATGGGGCCCCCAGAGGTGTTCCTAGTGAAGTAGGTAGTTTCTCGTTCTAACTCCTTTTTCTCCTAGAGACAGACAGACAGGCGGCTTTCTCAAATTGCACTCAAGTGGTGGTTCGGAAGTTCCCATTGCCACATGCTCAACACCAGGTCGCCGTGATGGTGTTAGAAGTTATATATGTCACGCGGCACGGGGTAAGCCTCCATTTTAGAGTCGTCCCCCCTACCCACCCTCTCTAAGCATCTCAGGCGCCATCTCGTGCTACCGTGATGTTTTGCTGCTATGATGTTACTGGGCGAGTTACGAGAGGTGGCCCCCCCGGCGTCAGTATCGAGGGACTTCTAAGAAGTAGTGAACCCGAAAATGGCGGCCGGGGCAAGTCTTGAGGCAGAGCCGGGCTTCTACGTGCCCATGCTACGAGCTGCCTCTTGGGTGTCCTCCCGTTAGACAGCCTTATCGTGCCCAGTGCGTCGAACTAACACCCTAAACCAGTTCCGTTCCAACTGGAGTGTCAACCCGTCAACGGGCGAGTACACAGCCTCTCTCGGCTCGCCCACGGGGATCCCCGCGGACCCGGCTTTGACGGCACATGGGGTCGACCAGGCCAAGGACCTAGCTGCACATCTGGCAACAGTGAACCCTCCAATCGAGCAGGTCTACTCAAGCCCGTATTATCGCTGCCTCCAGACGGTTGAACCGTTCGTTAACCTCGAGCAGGGATCGTCAGGGGATCCTCGCCAGGGGCAGCAGCGGCAGCAGCAGGAGGCGGCAGATGGCAAAACCAAGTTCAGGATCCGTGCTGAGACAGGGCTAGGCGAGTGGTACGGGTCGGCCCCTTTCGAGCACCCGCGCCCAGCTGGGCTCCCGGTCCTGAGGAGGCTTTTCCCCCGCTCCCTTGACGTGGACTATCGGCCAATTGCCCGGCCGACAGGGATGGGGGAGTCGATCGCCGAGCTCCACGACCGCGTCGCCGCCACGATGGAGGGCATTGTCGCACGATGCGATCGGGACGGCACAAGGGCCATCCTGATCTGCTCGCACGCCGCCACGGTCATCGCGCTGGGGCGCGTCCTGACAGGGAACATGCCTGACGACGTCGAGGTGGAGGACTTTCGGGCTTTCACTTGTGGCCTTAGCGTCTATCGAAGACGAGAAGCAGCAACGGTGGCGCCGTCGCCTATGCTGCACAAGGATGATGGGGCCGACAGTAGCGGTGGTCTTGTTGCCCAAGATGGTTTATTGGTGCAGCAGCAACAGCAGCAACAGCAGCAGGAGCAGCAAGAAGAGCAATATTCGCTAGATCCAGACGGCGGGAGTGTTGGTGGTAGTAGCGGGAATAACAAGAATAGCATGGCGGCAGCGGCACGGACGCTAGTAAACGACGACGGTAGATTCCCATCCGACGAGCGAAAAAGCCACGCAGATCCGATCAGAGCCGGCGGAGATCCTCCCCACGGCCAAGCCAAGGACTGGAGAGGTGGCGTTGGAGTTGCTGGGGGCTGGCTGTGCCTGGTCAATAGCGAATGCAGCTTCCTCAAAGGGGGAGAGGAGCGAGGATGGTACGTTGAACCTTTGGGGTTAAAAAAAAAACCCCCCCGTCTCACCCCATCGAGACAATCTTGTCTCCTATCTTGTTGCTTTTTCCTCTCCCCGTCCCTCCCTTTCCCCTCACCCCCCTTTTTTTCCCTAAAAGGATGTAGAACTAGTAGTATTGTTGCGTAAGAGCTGAGACTGATTTTGAGACACAGGCGTTTCTCCGGCGATGAAGCATTCACCCCCGTTGACCAACGAGGGATCGATGCTGGCTTAGAGCTAGGGGTAGTGGTGGAGGGTAAAGCCGTGCGAAGAAGCGAACCAGGGGATACAAACAAATCTCGACTGTGAGTGTTTTGGCGGTTTCGTGGCGTGATAAGGACGCCTTAGCCCGGCTACCCACTTCACACACATATAGGTACGGTATATTAGGTAGACCGTACTTGTATACGGAGTACATGCGAGACGAACTGAATCAGACATAGCTCGTTCAAGCATGGGCATGGTCTAGCAAGGTCTTGCAAAAAGTGAACTACCCCTACTCACGCAGGTACGTAATACTTGGCCCATCCCCCGGAGCATGTTACCTCCCAATAACAGCTACGGCGACAACAACATTCGGCCGTGTATCAAATAGCGGAGCGTGTGAACATGGATGGGTTCAACTGACAGCACGCTCCCGAGGGCGTCAAGACCCTGTACACAACTGGGTGGCAAGGAAAGAAGGAGGGAGTTTGTTGGCAGGTGGGTCGCACGAGATCCTGCACCCTCTTCATCAGATATCAAAGGTCCTCCAGGGGCATCTTGTTGACGAGAAGAACCTGGGCTCACGAGACGACGGATCTCTGTACGACACACCAACGACGTCCGCTACAAGCCCCGCCCCCCTTCCCCCCCTTCTCCCGCTAACCCTCACGCTTGCGCCTCCGCATCGGATTTCGACAAGTGCAAGCCGACAATAATGCAATGAAACAAAACAATCATAACTCCAAGCCCGGACCACGGACGCGGGGCGGTGATTCGCTCCAGGCTTTATGCAAAGTCTGAGATTTGTTGGTGATTTGCATCCCTTGCGTAAACAGTAAAACCAACCCAAGGCCAGCGTTGCTAAGCCAGTACGTTTCAAACTTGTTCTTCCAGCTGCTGAAAGACCGTACGAGCCTGTTAGTGCGCACTATACACTCGTTACCACGCCTCTGATTGGACTGGGCCGGAAAAGAAGGCAAACGGTCTTGGTCTGGGTCCAAGCCATCAAAGTCCATCAGTTCGACAAAAGGGGCAAGGCCAGATCGATGGGACCCTTGCTAGGGCCCTTCTTAGCGTGTGTTGATCCTACTTCCCCGCCATGACGAAATCCGGGCCTGGGCGGCGGCTGGGGCCCAGAAAAGTCTGGGGCTTTTGAACCGATGCAGCAACGATCTGGTCCAGGATTTCCATATCCATGCGAGCATGCGCAGCCCCGTAACGTGGGAGAGAAAGACGGGAAAGAGAGGCGGGAGAGGGGGTAGGGATTCCCCAAGAGCCAACCATCGAGGGGTTGGTTAGCTCTCGCGGCTTCCAAAGCCGTTGCATATCAACAACAATCTTCGGTTCGAGATTGGTTGGTTCTGGGGAGAGCCTGATATTGGTTCAGACGATGGTGAAAGCAACATGTCTCTCGTGTTTTCGAGGCCTTGCCCGATTAGATGGGACGAGTGTCTGACTGCAGCAGCTGCTATACCCGAACCTGAGCATGTCACATATGTGAACATCTTACGATCTTACGCGTAATCGGACGAACCCCTCCATCGGAGGACGATCAAGATTTCGCAGATTCCCACATTCTCTCCCTTGTAGAAAGGTGGGCGATGGTGGCGGAGAAGACGTGGAAAAGAGAAGAAGAAGAAAGCAAAAACATAAACATAAACAGGGATGAAGGCATTTCGGACTGACGAGGTGTAAAAAGGAGCGCCGAGGACAGTTTGCGAGGTAAAGCGGTGGGAATAGAACGGGGAACGAGGAAGAAGAGAGAAGAACAGAAAGAAGAAAAGCAAGGATATCGTAAACCTTGGAACAAAAGCAAGCAAGAAAGAGGATGTGCACTTTTTTTCTCTTTCGCGAAATGAGGCAGCCTGGGCGCATTTCGGCCTTGTATGCTACCGTTGAGACCTGCATCGCACCCTGGCCCTGCTCTCCTTTTTCTTTTTTATGCGTGCTCGCATATGCCGTATGTTGCGCTACGATGCCAGGTTTCTCGAGGTCGTGGGCAGCATGCAAGTCTCGGTGGTGGAAAGGTGATATCAAAACTGTAACGCGCAGCAGCGTACGGATAGCCGCATGTAGGCGTCCATTCCTGGTCATGGTGGTCAGACACCGGTTCCCAAAACCAACAGCATTTGCCTTTATATGCCGTACACTAGGTAGGAAGAAGAAGAATGATGCCCCCCTCCTCTGTACAGATCCGAACAAGATAGTGTCGAGCCGTGTAACCGCAAAACCTCTCCCCGCTTCTGGGTTCTGGGTTCTGGGGTCTAATAAGTCCAGCCACTTAC
>Ga0164242_10002509_pt1 | contig 21246 bp, 17 predicted proteins | sample OricomgcompostMG_FD_108783 | JGI IMG/M metagenome (GOLD analysis project Ga0164242, IMG submission 108783) | Miracle-Growth compost microbial communities from Emeryville, California, USA - Original compost - Miracle growth compost (MG) ... | reverse complement strand
TGAGCGACGAAGACGAGTTCGCGAACGCGTTCTGCAGCACGCTCATCATCACGAGACCGGGAATCAGGAAGCTCGTGTACTCGACGCCCGGGTACACCTCCACGTGGCCGCGCAGCGCGTGGCCGAAGATCGTCAGATAGAGCAGCGCGGTGATGACCGGCGCGAGCACGGTCTGGAAAGCGACCTTCCAGAAGCGCAGCACTTCCTTGTAGAACAGGGTACGAAAGCCGCTCATGCAAGCCCCTCGATCACTTCGGGACCATTCATCACCTGCACGAAGACATCCTCCAGATCGGCCTTGCGCACTTCCACCTCTTCCAGCTTGCAACCGTTCGCGCGACACAGCGCGAGAATGCGCTCGACCTCGTCGTAGTTCGCGAGACGCAGCAGATGCTGGCGCTCGCCGCCGTTCGGAAGATTCGACGTATCCACTTCGAGCGCGCGCAACTCGACCGGCAGCACGCCTTCGGAAAAGCGCACGAACAACTGCGTGCCCGCGAAGCGCTGCAACAGCGCACTGGTGCGCTCGAGCGCCACCACCTCGCCGCGCCGAAGCATGGCGATGCGGTCGCACAGCTCTTCCGCCTCTTCAAGATAGTGCGTCGTGAGCACGATGGTATGGCCTTCGCGATTCAGGCGCGCGATGAACTTCCAGAGCGTCTGGCGCAACTCGACGTCCACGCCGGCGGTGGGCTCGTCGAGCACAATCACGGGCGGCCGGTGCACCAGCGCCTGCGCGACCAGCACGCGACGCTTCATGCCGCCCGAGAGGGCGCGCATGTTCACGTCGGCTTTTTCGGTGAGGTCCAGATTGGCCATGACTTCGTCGATCCACGCGTCGTTATTGCGCAGGCCGAAATAGCCGGACTGGATACGCAGCGTCTCGCGCACCGTGAAAAACGGATCGAAAACCAGTTCCTGCGGGACGACGCCGAGATTGCGGCGCGCGTTGCGGTAGTCGCTGACGACGTCGTGGCCGCGCACTTCGATCGAGCCTTCGTCGGCTCGCGCGAGGCCGGCGAGACAGCTGATGAGCGTCGTCTTGCCCGCCCCGTTCGGGCCGAGCAACCCGAAGAACTCTCCCTCTTCGACCGTGAAGCTGACGCCCTTGAGCGCCTGAAGCTCTTTGTAGCGCTTCTTGACGTTGCGGATTTCTATGGCTGGCATGACTCAGGCGCCGCCCGTCATGAACGGTGCGGCTGATAAGCGCATCAATGCTGCGGGGAAGACCAGAATTTGGGGACGGCTCATGCCGCTTTCGAAGCCCCGAAAACCGGGCAGCGCCCAAAAAACGGTTGATTATAGGCCAAGTCGGAAAGCCCGGCCTGGGCCTGGTCTGCTGGACTTGAAGACGAAAGCGGCGGCGGGCGGCAATCCGCTTCGAGCCGCGCGCTGGCGCCCGAGCGGCGTGACCGCAAGGCCGCCGCGCGTCAATGTCGCTCGTGGAGGAGCGACTCGACGCCGTAAGCGCGCGCGAGGGATGCGAGCGCGGCAGGAAGATTGAGCACGCTGAGGGTGATGCCGCGCGCTTGCGCGGCGCGCTGCCATGCGATCAGCACGGCAAGCGCCGAAGAGTCGAACTGCGTGAGCGCCGCGCAATCGACAGCGCTGGCGCCCGCCGAGATCTGCGCGAGACCCGCCGAGAGCGCGGCCTTCGCGCTCTCGTGGGTCAGCGTGGCGCCGGTGGCGAAGCGCTCGCTCACGAAGAGGCCTTGCCGGCGGCGAGCTGCTGGTTACGCTGCGTGAGGAAGGTGATGAGACCCTGCACGCCGCCCTGCTGGATCTTTTCCTGGAACTGCTGCTGATAGGCCTGGATCAGCCATGCGCCGAGCACGTTGATGTCATACACGCGCCAGCCTTGCGGCGTCTTGTACAGCCGGTAGTCGAGCTCGATCGGCTGGCCGTTGTTCAGCACGGTCGAACGGACCACCACGTCCGTGTCGTCCGGATTCGCGCGGAACGGCTTGTACTGGATCTGCTGGTCGCGCACCTGGGCGAGCGCGCCCGAGTACGTGCGGATCAGGAGCGTCTTGAACTGCTCGATGACCTGCTGCTGCTGCTCGGGCGTGGCCGTGCGCCAGTTGCGGCCCATGGCGAGCTGCGTCGTGCGGCGGAAATCGGTGTACGGCAGGATCTTCTCGTTGACGAGCTGGGTGATCTTGTTGATGTCGCCGGACTGGATCGACTTGTCGCCCTTGATCTGGTCCATGACCTGCTGCGTGATCGTTTTGACCATCGCGTCCGGGTTGCTGGTGTCGACCGTTTGTGCGGAGGCTGCGCCGGCAAACGCAAAAAACATGGCGAAAATCGGGAACAGAAAGAATTTTTTCATAGCGAGTCCTGCAAGTTGGGGAACAACGCCCCGTTGAAGGTCAACGATATCACGCGAGCACCACGGCACCGAGTCAAAGAGTGCCAGGAAACTGCGACAAGCGTTTCAGCTTGTTACGTCAGATTTAAGCGCATGCAGCGTACCGGCGCAGCGCCTCGCACCGCGTCGGATATCGCATCAATGCAGACGCAACAGCCCGGGGGCCCCAATACCAATGCGCGCCGGCGGCACGTACTGCTCGCCCGGCATGGCGGTCTCGGACGCACCCGCCGGAGCCGTGGCGCCGGATGCCGGTGCGGAAGTACCGGGTGCCGAAGCGCCGGCTGGGCCTTCCTGCGTGGCCGGGGCCGGGTTCGCGCTGTTGGGGTACGCCGGCGCCATGCTGGCTGCCGTCGGCGCAGCCGCACGCGCAGTGCCCGATGCGGGGACCGCCGCGCCCGCCGCCCCCTCTTCGGGTTCGCCATAGTTCGGCGGCGGCGCGCCTTCGCCGTAATCGGGCAGGTTGTTCGACGCGTGGCCATCCGAAAGCTGGTACTGGCGGCGCTGCAGGTAGGCGTTACGCACGAACGAGTATTTGTCGATGGCGGCGCCTTCGAGCAGGTTGCTCGCGCCCAGCAGGTTCGCACGCGTGCTGACGACGTTCAGGCCATAGAGGCCCCACGAGAGCGCCGCCGGGTCCACATAGGTAAGCGGATTGATGAAGTAGTTGCCGAGCAGGCCAACGCCGTCGCGCACCGTGCTCGGGCCGAACAACGGCAGCACGAGATACGGGCCGGACGGCACGCCGTAGTGGCCGAGCGTGAGGCCGAAATCCTGGTCGTGCTTGGGCAGTTTGGCGAGCGTCGCCACGTCGAACAGGCCGCCCACGCCGAAGACCGTGTTGATCACGATCCGCATGATGTCCTCGACGCCGTCGGCGATCTTCAATTGCAGGAAGTTGTTGGCCGCGTTGTAGACGTCGCCGATATTCGCGAAGAAGTTCGTCACGCTGTCACGAACCGGCTGCGGCGTGACTTTCACGTAGCCCTGCGCGACCGGCTTCAGCGCGTACTGGTCGACCTTGTCGTTGAAGGTGTAGATCGTGCGGTTGAAGCCTTCCCACGGATCGTCCTTCGACGGCGTCTGCACCGTCGAGCATGCCGTTAGCGCGAGCATCGCAACCCCGACGGTCATGGCGCGCATACGAGTGGTCATCATTTTTTTCTCCTTATTGCGCCGCCGTGCCCGAGCTGGCCGGCGCGGGCGCGGGAGCCGGCGCAACGCTTGCGCCGCCCGCTGTCCCGCCCGTCGCACCGCCAGCGCCACTGCCTGCGCTATTGCCCGACTTCGCGGCGCCCGAATCGGCCGCCTTGCTGTAGAGGAATTGGCCGATCAGGTTCTCGAGCACGATCGCCGACTGCGTCATGGTGATGGTGTCGCCGCTCTTGAGCATTTCGGTGTCGCCGCCCGGCTCCAGTCCGATGTACTGCTCGCCGAGCAGGCCCGAGGTGAGGATCTTCGCCGACGAGTCCTTCGGGAACTGATACTGCTGGTCGATGTTGATCGTGACGAGCGCCTGATAGGTGTTGGTGTCGAAACCGATCGACGCCACCCGGCCCACCGTCACGCCCGCGCTCTTCACGGGCGCGCGCGGCTTGAGGCCGCCAATATTGTCGAATTTGAGCTTGACCGAGTAGGTCGGCTGGAACGAGAGCGAGCTCATGTTGCCGGCCTTCAGCGCGAGAAACAGCAGCGCAATGAAGCCCAGCACCACGAACAGGCCGACCCAGAAGTCGAGAGCAGTCTTTTTCATCGTCATCCCAATGAGAATCCGTTGCAGCGGCGCCATGCACGCGGCGCCTGCCGCACAGCCCGGCCGCGCCCGCCGTCGCAGATGGCGGGCGCCCAGGCTCAATCCTTAGCTGAACATCAGCGCGGTGAGCAGGAAATCGAGGCCCAGCACCGCGAGCGAGGCATACACGACCGTCTTGGTGGTCGCGCGCGACACGCCTTCGGGCGTGGGCTTGGCTTCGTAGCCCTGATACAGCGCGGTGAACGTGACGGCGAAGCCGAACACGATGCTCTTGATCACGCCATTGCCCACGTCGGTCCAGACGTCCACGCCACCTTGCATCTGCGACCAGAACGCGCCGGCGTCCACGCCGATCAGCAGCACGCCCACCACGTAGCCGCCCAGAATACCGACCGCGCTGAAGATGGCCGCCAGAATGGGCATGGCGATCACGCCCGCCCACATGCGCGGCGCCACCACGATTCGCACCGGGTCCACCGCCATCATTTCCATGGCCGTGAGCTGCTCGCCCGCCTTCATGAGGCCGATTTCGGCCGTGAGCGAGGTGCCCGCGCGGCCCGCGAACAGGAGCGCCGTGACGACGGGCCCGAGTTCGCGCACGAGCGAGAGCGCGACGAGCAAGCCGAGCGCCTGCTCGGAACCATAGCGGTTGAGCGTGTAATACCCCTGCAGGCCCAGCACGAAGCCGACGAACAGACCCGACACCGCGATGATGAGCAGCGAATAATTGCCGACGAAGTGGATCTGTTTCGTGACAAGGCGCGGCCGGCGCAGCAGCGGAAAGAACTCCAGCACAAGGCGCACGAAAAAGCGCGTGGCGTGGCCCGCGCGCGCGATCGAGTCGAGGACCGCGCGGCCGAGCGAACTGATGGCGCCAATCATGAGCGGCCTCCGCCAATGCCGAAGTCCGCGTCGAGCGGCACGTTCGTCGGGTAGTGAAAGCGGAACGGACCGTCCGGCGCGCCGTCGATGAACTGGCGCACGATCGGATCGGTCGAGGCGCGCAGCTCGGCGGGCGTGCCCTCTGCCTGCACGCGGCCGTTCGCGAGGAAATACACGTAGTCGGCAATCGCGAACGATTCCGGCACGTCGTGCGTGACGAGAATCGAGGTGGCGCCGAGCGCCTCGTTCAGCGTGCGGATCAGGTTCGCTGTGATGCCGAGGGAAATGGGGTCGAGACCGGCGAACGGCTCGTCGTACATCATGAGCTCGGGGTCGAGCGCGATCGCGCGCGCAAGCGCCACGCGCCGCGCCATGCCGCCCGAAACTTCCGAGGGCGCGAGGTCGCGCGCGCCGCGCAGGCCCACGGCGTTCAACTTCATGAGCACGAGGTCGCGAACGAGCTCTTCGGGAAGATCGGTGTGTTCGCGCAGCGCGAACGCGACGTTCTCGAAGACCGACATATCCGTGAAGAGCGCGCCGAACTGGAACAGCATGCCCATCTTCCGGCGCAGCGCGTAAAGGCCTGCGCGCGATTGCGCACCGATGTCCTGGCCCTGGAACAGCACCTGGCCGCGCTGGGCGCGCACCAGGCCGCCGATCAGGCGCAGCACCGTGGTCTTGCCGCCGCCGGAGCCGCCCATGACCGCGACCACCCGACCGCGCGGAAAGCGCATGTTCAGGCCGGACAGGACGAGCCGGTCGCCATAGCCGAAGTCGACGTCGCGCAGCTCCAGAAGGGTCTCAGGGTTTGAGGGCACGTAGCAGACAGTCCATTTACACGAAGGCGGGATTATAGGGCCATCGTGAGAATGCTGCCGTGACACGCCCAAGCCCCTTGATGCAAGTCGGGCAATCCCGGAGGGCTCCGCAGCTCGCTGCTCGCCGCCAGCCGCGTCAGGTGCGCGGCCGACGGCGAGGCGGGCTAATTATTGCGTAAACGCGTTGCGCAACGCAGCAACCGCGGCAGCCGGGTCGGCGGCCTCGGTGACGGCGCGCACGACCGCCGCGCTGGGCGCGCCCGTCGCGAGCACGGCGGGCAGCGCGGCGAGATCGATGCCGCCGATCGCAACCATCGGCACCACGCCGTCGAGCAGCCTCACGTAGCGCGCAAGCCGCGCGAGCCCCTGCGGCGCAGTCGGCATGGCCTTGGTCGTGGTGGCGAAGACGGCGCCGCACGCGATATAGCTCGGCCGGAAATGCAGCGCCGTGAGCATTTCGAAATAGCCGTGCGTCGACAGACCGAGGCGGATGCCCGAAGCGGCAAGCGCGTTCAGATCCGCCTCGCGCAGATCCTCCTGGCCGAGATGCACGCCGTACGCGCCTGCGGCCATCGCCGCCTGCCAGTGATCGTTGATGAAGAGTTGCGCGTCGTGCTTGCGTCCCGCCGCGACGCAGCGCTCGATCTCTTCGGTGAGCGCCGCGGCGCCTGTTCCCTTGCCGGGCTGCTTGCTGCGCAACTGCACGGTCTTCACGCCGTAGTCGAGCACGCGCTCCACCCACTCGGCGGTGGGCAGCACGGGATAGAGGCCGAGCTTCGCCGGGCACGGCGCAAACGGCTGCGCAGGCGCCGCCGGCAGACCGAGCACGCGCGGGAAGCGCGCGATGTCGACCGGCCATGCGTCGTCCTGCTGCTCGTCGCCATCGCGCCAGGCGAGCGCGAGCACCAACGCGTCGTGCGGATCGAAGCCACAGTCGAGAAACGCCGCCAGCGCCGCAATCCAGTCTTCGGCGAGCGCGCCTTCGAGCGCGTAGCGCTCGCCGCCCAGATGCAGCGTCGCGCGGCCCGCCGCCGGCGTGCCCGCGGCTTCGATCACGCCCGCGCCATCGGTCATCCAGCGCGCGATGTTCGCGAGATGCGGCGCGGCGTCGGTCACGACGATCAGGTCGCCGCCGTTGGGCGTATCGGGCGGCGTGAGGCAGATGCGCCACGGCGCGTGCGTGGGCTGCCAGTCGCCGAGGCGCGCGCGAATGCGCTCCGCCGTTTCGGTGAGCTCATCCGCAGGTGGCCAGAACAGCTCGCGGTCTTCGAGTCGCAGCGTTTGGGTCATTGCTGGCCTCCATCCTGATGCCAGAACGGCATGCCGACCACGGGCGTGCTCGCCACCGCCGCCTCGCGCTCGGCCATCGGCCCGGCGAGATAGGCGGCGCGGCCCGCCTCGACGCCCAGCGCGAACGCGCGCGCCATGGCCTCGGGGTGCGTGGCCTGCGCCACGGCCGTGTTCAGCAGCACGCCGTCGAAACCCCACTCCATCACTTGCGCCGCGTGCGACGGCAGGCCGAGACCCGCGTCGACGATCAGCGGCACGTCGGGCAGCCGCTCGCGCAACACGCGCAGGCCATACGGATTGATCACGCCCTTGCCCGTGCCGATGGGCGCGCCCCACGGCATCAGCGCCTCGCAGCCCGCATCGAGCAGACGCCGGCCGATCACGAGGTCTTCGGTGCAATACGGCAGCACCTTGAAGCCGTCCTTGATGAGGCGCGAGGCGGCGTCGATCAAGCCCACCGGGTCCGGTTGCAGCGTGTAGTCGTCGCCGATCAGCTCGAGCTTGATCCAGTCGGTCTCGAAGACTTCGCGCGCCATGTGCGCCGTCGTCACCGCCTCGTTGACGGTGAGGCAGCCCGCCGTGTTCGGCAGGAACGGCACACGGTGGCGCTTGAGCAGGTCGAAGAAACCGGCTTCCGCGGTGCCGTCGTTCATCTGGCGGCGCAGCGCGATGGTGATCATGCCGGGGCGCGCGGCCTCCATCGAATCGGAGAGCGCTTGCAGCGACGGATAGCGCGAGGTGCCGAGCAGCACGCGGCTCGCGAATGTTTCGCCGTAGAGCGTGAGTGCATCGGCGGTCTGGGTGGTGGTCATGGCGTGAATCCTGGGCGGATGGCGACGGATGGGCGGCGCGCGGTGGCGACTAAAGCCGCGATTGAAGCATCGGCGAAGCGAACTGATCGCGCGCGATCAGCCGCCGGCCACCGGGCTGACGACGTCGAGGCGGTCGCCCGCCGAAAGCGTGCGCGCACCGTGCTGGGTACGCGTCACGAAATCGCCGTTCACGGCGACGGCAAATGGCGGACGCGCACCGAACGCGGCAAGCGCATCGGCAACGGTCGCGCCTTCGGGCAGCGTGAGCGGCTGCTGGTTGATCTGAATATCCATGGCAATTCGTCTGACTACGTTGTTTTCGTCAAGGCGCACGTCGTGCGCCTCGTCTCGTGTTTGCGGTGTCGCCCCCTCAAGCGGGCTCGTGCGCGCCTTGCGTGTCGCGAGCGTGCAGCATCGACGCCCAGCGCGATTCCTGGCGCAACGACTCGAAGGCGTCGGCGTCGCCGCGCCGGCCCGCCAGCAGCGCCTGCGCCACGCGGACGGCTTCGTCGGCCACGGCGGGCGCGATCATGAACCCGTGGCGATAGAGGCCGTTCACGCGCAGCGTGTCGCCGTCGCCCCGGCCGCCGTCCCAGATGAGCGCGGGGAGATGGTCGGGCAGCGTCGGTCGGCACTGCGAATTGAGCTCCAGAATGCGCGCCTCGCCGAACGCCGGGTGCACGGCGAACGCGGCACTCAGCAATTCGAGCGCCGAGCGCACGCTCACGGGCGAGCGGTCCTCGCCCTCGATCTCGGTTGCGCCGATCACATAGAGATCGTCCTGTTTCGGCGCGATATAAAGCGGATAGCGCGGATGCAGCAAGCGCACGGGCCTTGTCAAGCCGATGCCCGGCGCACGCACGCGGGCCACTTCCCCGCGAATGCCGCGCAGCGCGGGCAGCGCGGGCTTGGCGCCGAGCCCCCGGCAGTCGATCGTCACGCGTGCGCGCGGCAGGTTCGCGTCGTCCACGCTCGTATGCCAGTGCGTTTGCGCGCCGCGCTGCGCGAGCCCCGCGGCCAGCGCCGAGAGCGCCTGGCGGTTATCGAGCTGCCCTTCGCCGGAAAGCAGCCAGCCGCGCGCGAAGCGCCCGGCGAGCGCCGGCTCGGCGGCTTCGAGTTGCGCGCCCTGCAGCGTCGTGAAGTTGGCATCGGCAAGCTCGCGCGGCGCGTTCGCGCGCACGCGGCGCTCGAACAAGGGCGCCTCGGTGCGATCGGCATGATGCCAGACCACGAGCGTGCCATTGCGCTGGAAAAACACAGGCTCGGGCAGCTCGGCGAGAATGCGCGGCCACGTTTCGAGCGACGCGACACCCAGCTCGGTGATCAGCAATTCGGCGACGGCGGCCTCGGCGAGCGGCGCGAGCATGGCCGCCGCGATCCAGGCGGCCGACTCCGCGCCCTCGGGCCCGCCGCGCTCGTAGAGCGCCACGCGATGCCCCGCGCCCGCGAGGCGCCACGCAACGAGGCGTCCGCATAGCCCGCCGCCGAGCACGGCGAAATCGGGCATGGCGGGCACTGCGGACGTCGTGCGCGCGGGCGTCTGGGCGCCGGTCGAAACCGGGGAACGATCTGAATAAGGTGCAGAAGAGGCGGTCATCGTATCCTTTCCGTACGGCAAACAAGCATGCGTACCCAAGGACGAAACCGGCTGGCAAGGCCGGCCGCGCAAACGACGCGAAGCGCAAGATCCAACATGCGCCGCACGTGCTGCCCGGCGGGAATCTGGACGCCTGAACGAATCGGGTCGTGCGGCTGATCGAATCGACCAGCCCGGTGAATGGACCCACAACGGCGCCAGCAAGACTTTCCGGAAACTTCCCGCGCCGGTATTACCCGGATCGGGTGCGAAGGGTCTCTCTCAGCCTCACGGCGGCATGACAGGCATACCAGTGAAGCACCCCTGTTTCGTCAGCGATCATTAGACCACAAAAGACGCGCACGCCGCAAACGCGCCGGGCGACAGGCATTCGTGCTCTGGCACAATGCCCGAACCGGTACGAACCGCCCGGCGCGCGCGGGCGATGAGACAATGTTGCAGCCCACGCGCAGCCGCTCGCGAGGTCCCGCGCAAGACGTCCGGACCGCCCGGACGCCGCGCGCGCCATTAAGTCTCGCTTAAGCGGTTCGGGACACAATCGCAGCGCCACGGCGCCGCAAACGGCGGGTATCGTCTATTCCGGCCGCGGGCCGGCACAACATCAGGACGCACATGACCAACCTCACTCCCCGCGCCACGCCGGATCAGAACGAGCATCACAAGATCACGGCCTGGAGTCTGATCAAGCCCTACTGGGTGTCCGAGGAACGCTGGATCGCCTGGGGTCTGCTCGTCACGATCATCGCGATGAACCTCGCCGTCGTGTGGATCAACGTGCGGCTCAACGACTGGAACCGCGACTTCTACAACGCGCTGCAAAACAAGGATGCCAAACAGTTCCCGCATCTGCTGGTGATCTTCACCGCGCTCGCGTTCGGCTTCATCATCCTCGCGGTGTACGGACGGTATCTGCGCCAGATGCTCGGCTTTCGCTGGCGCCAGTGGCTCACCACGCGCTTCCTGAACGAATGGCTCGGCCAGGGCGCGTTCTACCGCATCGAGCGCGACCGCCTCGCCGACAACCCCGACCAGCGGATCAGCGACGACCTGCAATCGTTCGCCACCACCACGCTCTCGCTCACGCTCGATCTGCTCTCGACGGTCGTCACGCTGGTCTCCTTCATCATGATCCTGTGGTCGCTCGCGGGCGCGCTCACGTTCGCGGTGGGCGGCACGCCCATCACGATTCCGGGCTACATGGTCTGGGCCGCCGCGCTCTACGCCGTGTTCGGCTCGCTCGTGATCCAGAAGGTCGGCCATCCGCTCGTGTCGATCAACTACCAGCAGCAAAAAGTAGAGGCCGACTTCCGCTTCGGCCTCATCCGCCTGCGCGAAAACGCCGAGCAGATCGCGCTCTACGACGGCATGGACACCGAGCGCAACAACGCGCAAGGCCTCTTCCAGCACATCCGCGACAACTGGTGGCGCGTGATGAAGTACACGAAGCGCCTCACCTTCGTGCTGAGCTTCTACGGCCAGATCGCCATCATCTTTCCGATCGTCGTCGCCGCGCCGCGCTACTTCGCGGGCGCTTTCACCTTCGGCGTGCTGATGCAGATCTCGCAGGCGTTCGGCACGGTGAGCGACTCGTTCTCGTGGTTCATCAACAGTTACGCCACCCTCGTCGAATGGCGCGCCACCATCAACCGTTTGCGCGAATTCGTGCGCGTGGTGCATTCGCCGCGCCTGAAGGAATCGGTCTCGCCCGCCACCGAGCACGGCGGCATCAACCTGCACTACATCGACAACGACGCGCTCGCCACCGAGCATCTCAAGCTCGCGCTGCCCAACGGCGCGCCGCTCTCGGAGGTGCGCGACATCGCCATCAAGCCGGGCTCGCGCTGGCTCGTGCGCGGCCCGTCGGGCGCGGGCAAGAGCACGCTGATACGCGCGCTCGCGGGCCTCTGGCCGTTCGGCGAAGGCTCGATCGACGCGCCCGTGGACGCGCGCATGATGTTCATTCCGCAGCAGAGCTATCTGCCGATCGGCACGCTCAAGGCCGCGCTCACCTACCCGTCGCCCGCCGACGCCTACAGCGACGAGGACTGCCGCGAAGCCCTGCGCGCATGCCGGCTCGAAGACTATATGGACCGCCTGCACGAATCGGCGCACTGGACGCGCGTGCTCTCGCCAGGCGAGCAGCAGCGGCTTGCGGGCGCGCGCGTGCTGCTGCACAAGCCCGACTACCTGTTCCTCGACGAAGCGACGAGCGCGCTCGACCCCGACAACGAAAGCCGTCTCTACAAGCTCTTCATGGAGCGCCTGCCGAAGGCGGCGATCGTGAGCGTGGCGCACCGCGAGTCGCTCGCGGCGTACCACCACGAGACGCTCGACATCGCGCGCATGCCTGAAGAGCCGGTCGCGGCATGAGCGCGGTCCGCGACGTTCGCAGCGTCGGCAGTGTCCGTGGCGAGCGCGTCGTCCTGATCACGGGCGCGGGCTCCGGCATCGGCGCGGCGCTCGCGCGGCGCCTTGCCGCTCCCGGCGTAGCGCTGATGCTGCACGCGCGCGGCGCCGACGAAGCGGCGCGTGCGCGCCTCGCCGCCGTTGCGGCCGGGTGCGAGGCGCAAGGCGCCGTCTGCGCGACGGCCTGCGCCGATCTGGCCGAAGCGGGCGCGGCCGCGCAACTCGTTCAAACCACGCTCGCGCGCTTCTCTACGCTCGATCAACTGGTCGCCAACGCGGGCCACGCGCAGCGTCAGACGCTCGCGGCACTCGAACCCGAAACGCTTGCCGCCACCTTCGCCGCGATGCCTGCCGCCTTCGCGGCGCTCGTCCAGCAGGCGCGGCCCGCGCTCGCGCGCTCGGCGCATGCCCGCGTGGTGGCCGTGAGCTCGTTCGTCGCGCACCGCTACCGCGCCGATGCGCCGTTCGCGGCCACCGCGGCCGCCAAGGCCGCGCTCGAGTCGCTGGCGAAAAGCGCCGCCGCCGAACTCGCGCAGCATGGCGTGACGGTGAACTGCGTGGCGCCCGGCTACACGCGCAAAGACCACGGCCCGACGGCCGAAAACGCGCCCGCATGGGCGCGCGCCGCCGAGGCGACGCCGCTTGGCCGCGTGGCCGAGCCCGCCGACGTCGCCGAACTCATCGCCTTCCTGCTGTCCGACGCCGCGCGCCACATCACCGGCCAGACGATCCACGTCGACGGTGGCCTGACGCTGGGCTAAGCGCCGCCCAAACGCGCCCGCAAGCCGCGCCACAAAGCGCACGGCACAAGCCCACACACAAGCGCACGCCGAAGCTCATCGACAAGCGTTCCAAGCCGGCATCGCCGGCGCCACACAATGCCCGCCTTTCATCTTCCCTGGCCGCACCGGCACATCGCACCGTAAAATAGCGCCGTTCGAGCGCCTGCAGCGGCGCCCGGCGCGGGCCGAGACAGGCCCCGACGGGCCCTGAAGTGCCTGACGCGCCTGATGCGCGTCGCGCACCACGTGCATCACCCATCCCCGCTGCCCGGATCCGCCGGACACCGCGCGCGCGGCCTGCTCATCGTTGGTCGTTGCATGCACAACAAATATGGGGACGACGCGATGGGATCTTTTCAGTGGTTCAGGGAACTGAACGAGCGCGAGCGGCGCACGCTCTATGCCGGCTTCGGCGGCTATGCGGTCGATGCGTTCGACTTCATGATCTACTCGTTCCTGATCCCCACGCTCATTGCCGTCTGGGGCATGACCAAGAGCGAAGCGGGCATGATCGCGACGAGCTCGCTGATCTCCTCGGCGCTCGGCGGCTGGCTCGCGGGCATTCTCGCCGACCGCTACGGCCGCGTGCGCGTGCTGCAGTGGACCATCGCCACCTTCGCGCTCTTCACCTGTCTTTCCGGCTTCACGCACTCGTTCTGGCAGTTGCTCGCCACGCGCACGCTGCAGGGCATCGGCTTCGGCGGCGAATGGTCGGTCGTCACGATCATGATGGCCGAGACGATCCGCTCGCCGCAGCACCGCGCGAAAGCCGTGGGCACCGTGCAAAGCAGCTGGTCGTTCGGCTGGGGCGCCGCCGCCATTCTCTACTGGGCGTTCTTCGCCCTGCTGCCCGAGCAGTACGCGTGGCGCGCGTGCTTCTGGATCGGCATCGTGCCCGCCCTGTGGATTCTCTATGTGCGCCGCAACGTGAGCGACCCCGAAGTGTTCCTGCAGACGCGCCGCGCCCGCGAACGCGGCGAAACGCACGGCCATTTCCTCGAGATCTTCGCGCCCGCCCATCTCGCCACGACGCTGCTCGGCAGCGCGCTGTGCACCGGCATGCTCGGCGGCTACTACGCGATCACCACCTGGCTGCCCACGTATCTCAAGACCGTGCGCCATCTGTCGGTGTTCAACACGATCGGCTACCTGGTCGTGCTGATCGTCGGCTCGTTCACGGGCTATATCGTCGGCGCGATCCTGTGCGACAAGATCGGGCGGCGCGCGTCCTTCATCCTGTTCGCCATCGGCTCGTTCGCGCTCGGCATGGCCTACACCATGCTGCCCATCACCGATACCGCCATGCTGCTGCTCGGCTTTCCGCTCGGCATCGTGGTGCAGGGCATTTTCGCGGGCGTCGGCGCCTATCTCTCCGAGCTCTACCCGAATGCGATCCGCGGCTCGGGCCAGGGCTTCTGCTACAACCTCGGGCGCGGCCTCGGCTCGTTCTTTCCGATCCTCGTCGGCACGCTCGCGCAGACCACGACGCTCGTGAAGGCGATTGGCGCGGTGGCCGGCGCGGGCTATCTGCTCGTGATCGTGTCCGCGCTGTGCCTGCCCGAAACGAAGGGCAAGGTGCTCGCCGACGCCGATACCGCAGTCGACCCGGCGGCAGGCGGCTCGAGCGCCCCCGCCGGCCCCTCTGCGGACTCCGCTGCACGATGACCCCGAACATGCTGCAATACCGTCCGTCCCCGTCCCCCTCACTACGACCGGCATGAAAACGATCGTCCTCGGCGCTGGCGTGATCGGCGTCGCTACTGCCTATTATTTGAGCGAACGGGGCTGCGACGTCACGGTCATCGAGCGCGAGCCAGGCGTCGCGCTCGGCACGAGCTTCGGCAACGCCGGCGTGATCGCACCGGGGTACGTCACGCCCTGGGCCGCGCCGGGCATGCCCGCCAAGCTCGTCAAATACCTGCTCAAGCCCACTTCGCCGCTCATCTTCCGGCCCACGCTCGACACCGCGCAGTGGCGCTGGATCGCGCGCTGGCTGCGCGAATGCGAGCTCGAACGCTTTCGCGTGAACAAGCAGCGCATGCAGCGCATCGCCTACTACAGCCGCACCTGCCTGCACGCGTTCCGCGCGCAGCATGCGTTCGAGTACGGGCGCAGCCAGGGCTACCTGCAGCTCTTTCGCAGCGACTACGACGTCGAGCTCGCACAACCGGCGCTTGGCGTGCTGCGCGACGCCGGCATCGTCTACCGCGAACTGGACGCCGCGGGTTGCGCGCAGATCGAGCCGGGCCTCGCGTTCTCGCGCGTGAAGCCCGTGGCCGGCGTCTATCTGCCGGACGACGAGGCCGGCGACTGCGCGCGCTTCACGCGCGAGTTGCGCGCCGTGTGCGAACGGCAGGGCGTGAAGTTCGTCTTCGATACCGAAGTGCTCGCGCTCGAAGCCCCGGGCGGCAAGGTAAGCGGCGTGCGCGTGCGACCCGTGCCCGGCCGGCGCACGGCGAATAACCGCCGCGAACTGCGGGAGCAGCGACGCGAACAACGCCGCGCGCCCGCCGAGGTGCTGCGCCCCGCCGACCTGAACGAGATAGCCGATACCGAGCCGCAGACCCTCGCCGCGGACGCCGTCGTGGTCGCACTCGGCGTGGAGAGCGCGGCGCTCGTCGCGCCGCTTGGCGTGCGGGTGCCGCTTTATCCGGTGAAGGGCTACTCGGCCACGCTGCCCGTGGTCGACGAGAAAAAGGCGCCGCGCGCCGCGCTCATGGACGAGTCGCTCAAGACCGCCATCACGCGCTTCGGGCCCTATCTGCGCGTGGCCGGCACAGCCGAGCTCGGCAACCATCGCGCGACGCTGCGCGAGCAGGCGCTGCACACGCTCATGAAAGTGCTCGACGACTGGTTCCCGCACGCGGCTACGCCGTCTTCGGCACAGTTCTGGGTCGGGCGCCGGCCGATGGTGCCCGACGGCGCGCCGCTGCTCGGTGACTCGGGCGTGCAGGGGCTCTGGCTCAACGTCGGCCACGGCTCGACCGGCTGGGCGATGTCGATGGGCTCGGGACGCGTGCTCGCCGATCTCGTCACGCAGCACGCGCCGGAAATCGACCTCGATGGGCTGACGCTGGAGCGGTACCGCCGCTAATCGCGGTTCGATGGGGCGGCGCTTAGCCGTGCTTGCGGCCGGCCTGTGCGATGGTGCGCAGGCATGCCGAAGCGGGCGTGGCGCCGGTTCGCGCCGGTCACGTGCGCTAAACCGGCACGCTCGCGAGCGCTTCGTAACGCGCGCCCTGGCGCGCCAGCGTGCTCGAATACAGCACGAGCGAAGTGAACCGCAGCGGCGGCAGCGCCTGCGCACCGCCATCCGGCGGCGCACCGCGCGCGTCGCGCGTAAAGCGCGCCAGGGTGATGTGTGGGCGGAAGGCTCGCGCATCGAGCGGCAAGCCCACCTCTCCCATCAAGGAGCGCACGCGCCAGTCGAGTGCCGTGAACGCGTCGGACATGGCCAGCACGGCCACCATGAGGCGCGGTTGCGCGCGCTCCGGCCAGCATTCGATCTTCGTGACCGGTGCGGAGGGTAGAGGCGACGCATGCCCGGCGAGCCCCTGCGCGAGCGCCTCCCCTTGCGCGAACGACATGGCGCCGATGAATGCCACGGTGAGATGCAACTGCGCATACGGCACCCGGCGCGCGTTGGGGGGCACGTCGAGCGCGGCAAGCGCATCGCGCGAGGGCGCATCGGGGGCGAGGGCGACGAAGCAGCGCCGCCATTGATCGATCTCGCGAGCTTCGGACATGATCGGCAAGCCTCGGGATGAGGAGCAACCGCTTCATGGTAGCGTGTCGGCGCGATGTGGTGCGCCCGTGACAACCCGCAGCGTGGCGCACCGCAAACGCGGATTATTGGGGGACATCGGCGCATTGGAGGCGCGCATCGCTCAAAACCGACGGAACACGCAGCAAAAAAAAGCCGAACCACCCTTTCAGGCGGCCCGGCTGACGGTGCTACTACTGCGTGTTGATCTATTGCGGCCCGCGAAACGCGCTCGCAAAATTTAACGCGGCAACTCCGAGCTCCCCATCAGGAACGCATCGACGGAGCGCGCGCACTGACGACCTTCGCGGATCGCCCACACCACGAGCGACTGCCCACGGCGCATGTCGCCGGCGGTGAAGACCTTGTCGACCGACGTGTAGTACGCCTTCTCGCCTTCGGTCGAGGCGCGCACGTTGCCGCGCGCATCCTTGTCCACACCGAACGCTTCGAGCACCGGCGAGACCGGCTGCGTGAAGCCCATGGCGAGCAGCACGAGATCGGCCTTCATTTCGAACTCCGAACCCGGCACTTCGACCATCTTGCCGTCCTTCCACTCGACGCGCGCGGCGATCAGCTTCTCGACCTTGCCGTTCTTGCCTTCGAGGCGCTTGGTGGCGACCGCCCAGTCGCGCGAGCAGCCTTCCTCGTGCGAAGAAGAAGTGCGCAGCTTGATCGGCCAGTACGGCCACACGAGCGGTTTGTTCTCTTCCTCGGGCGGCTGCGGCAGCAGCTCGAACTGCGTGACGCTCTTCGCGCCGTGACGGTTCGAGGTGCCCACGCAATCGGAGCCCGTATCGCCGCCGCCGATCACGACCACGTGCTTGCCCTTGGCCACGAGCTGGTCGGTCAGCTTGTCGCCCGCGTTGACCTTGTTCTGCTGCGGCAGGAACTCCATCGCGTAGTAGATGCCTTGCATCTCGCGGCCCGGCACCGGCAGATCGCGCGGCGTTTCCGAACCGCCCGCGATCACCACGGCGTCGAACTGTTCCTTCAGCTCGTCGGGCGTGATGGTCTGCTTCGCGGTGTTGCCGATGAACGCCGGCAATTCGCCCTTGCCGATGAACACGTTGGTGCGGAACGTCACGCCTTCGGCTTCCATCTGGCGCATGCGGCGGTCGATCAGCCACTTTTCCAGCTTGAAGTCGGGGATGCCGTAACGCAGCAGGCCGCCGATGCGGTCGTTCTTCTCGAACACGGTCACGTCATGGCCGGCGCGCGCGAGTTGCTGCGCGGCGGCGAGGCCCGCAGGGCCCGAGCCCACCACGGCCACCTTCTTGCCCGTCTTGTGCTTCGCGACTTGCGGCGCGACCCAGCCTTCGGCCCATGCTTTGTCGATGATCGCGTGCTCGATCGACTTGATGCCGACGGGGTCGTTGTTGATACCGAGCGTGCACGCCGCTTCGCACGGCGCCGGGCAGATGCGGCCCGTGAACTCGGGGAAGTTGTTGGTCGAGTGCAGGACTTCGATCGCGCTCTTCCAGTCCTGGCGGAACACGAGGTCGTTGAAGTCCGGAATGATGTTGTTGACCGGACAGCCGTTGTTGCAGAACGGGATGCCGCAGTCCATGCAGCGTGCGCCCTGGACCTTCGCGTCGGCGTCGGAGAGCGCCGCCACGAATTCCTTGTAGTGCTTCACGCGCGTGAGCGGTGCTTCGTACGCCTCATGCTGGCGCTCGAACTCGAGAAAACCGGTTGCCTTGCCCATGTGGTTCTCGTCTATCTCTATCTATTCGGTGAGGGGACCGCGCCCGCCGCCGCGCTTCCTGTCGCGCGGCGGGCACTTCGTCGTCTTGGAGTCGTATCGTCGCGGATTTAAGCGGCCAGCTCTTCCTGGTTCGCCTTCTTCGCGCCGAGCTCGCCCAGTGCGCGCTTGTATTCCGTCGGAAACACCTTCACGAACTGGCGCCGCGCCGCGTCCCAGTTTTCCAGCAGCGCCTTCGCACGCGGCGAACCGGTGAACTGGAAGTGACGCTCGACGAGTCCCTTGAGCAGCGCTTCGTCGGTCTGGCCCGTGTGCCACAGCGCGCGGTCCACGGTGCGCTCCTGCTCGGCCTGTTGCAGGACCGGGTCGAGCGCGACCATCGACTTGTTGCACTTGCCGGCGAACGTGCCTTCCGGGTCGTAGACATAGGCGATGCCGCCCGACATGCCCGCCGCGAAGTTGCGGCCCGTCTCGCCGAGCACGACCACCGTGCCGCCCGTCATGTATTCGCAACCGTGGTCGCCCGTGCCTTCGACGATGGCCGTCGCGCCCGAGTTACGCACCGCGAAACGCTCGCCCGCCACGCCGCGCAAGAAGGCTTCGCCTTCGAGCGCACCGTACAGCACCGTGTTGCCGCAGATGATGTTTTCTTCGGACTTGCCGCGGAAATCGTTAGTCGGACGAATGATGATGCGGCCACCCGAAAGACCCTTGCCCACGTAGTCGTTGCCGTCGCCCACGAGATCCAGCGTGATGCCGCGTGCGAGGAACGCGCCGAAGCTCTGGCCCGCCGTGCCCTTCAACTGGATGTGGATCGAGTCGTCGGGCAGACCGTCGTGGCCGTACTTCTTCGCGACCACGCCCGAGAGCATCGCGCCCACCGTGCGGTTCACGTTGCGCACCGGCTGGATGAACGACACGTGCTCGCCGTTCTCGATCGCAGCCTTCGCCTTCTCGATCAGCGTGTGATCGAGCGCGCGGTCCAGACCGTGGTCCTGCGTATCGACATGCTTCTTCGCGACTTCGGCGCCCACCGCCGGCTGGAAGAACACGCGCGAGAAGTCGAGCCCCTTCGCCTTCCAATGCTCCACGCCACGGCGCATATCGAGCAGATCGGCGCGGCCGACGAGGTCGTCGAACTTGCGAATGCCGAGTTGCGCCATGATTTCGCGCACTTCTTCCGCGATGAAGAAGAAGAAGTTGACGACGTGCTCGGGCTGGCCCGAGAACTTCGCGCGCAGCACCGGATCTTGCGTCGCGACGCCGACCGGGCAAGTGTTCAGATGGCACTTGCGCATCATGATGCAGCCTTCGACGACGAGCGGCGCCGTCGCGAAGCCGAATTCGTCGGCGCCGAGCAGCGCGCCGATCACCACGTCGCGGCCCGTCTTCATCTGGCCGTCGGCCTGCACGCGAATGCGGCCGCGCAACTGGTTGAGCACGAGCGTCTGCTGGGTTTCGGCGAGGCCGAGTTCCCACGGCGTACCGGCATGCTTGAGCGACGAGAGCGGCGAGGCGCCCGTGCCGCCGTCATGACCGGCGATCACGACGTGATCGGCCTTCGCCTTCGCGACGCCTGCGGCCACCGTGCCCACGCCCACTTCCGACACCAGCTTCACCGAAATAGACGAAACCGGGTTCACGTTCTTCAGATCGTGAATGAGCTGCGCAAGGTCTTCGATCGAGTAGATGTCGTGGTGCGGCGGCGGCGAGATGAGGCCCACGCCCGGCACCGAATAACGCAGCTTGCCGATGTACTCGGAAACCTTGTGGCCCGGCAGCTGGCCGCCTTCGCCCGGCTTCGCGCCCTGCGCCATCTTGATCTGGATCTGGTCCGCCGACGACAGATACTCCGCCGAGACGCCGAAGCGGCCCGACGCCACCTGCTTGATCTTCGAGCGCAGCGAGTCGCCATCCTTGAGCGGGATGTCCTTGACGACTTCCGGACCGATGATCGACTGGAGCGTATCGCCATTCTTGATGGGGATGCCGCGCAGTTCGTTGCGGTAGCGCTTGTCGTCTTCGCCGCCCTCGCCCGTGTTCGACTTGCCGCCGATGCGGTTCATCGCGACCGCCAGCGTGGCGTGCGCTTCCGTGCTGATCGAGCCGAGCGACATCGCGCCGGTAGCGAAGCGCTTGACAATGTCCTTGGCCGGCTCGACGTCGTCGATCGAGATCGCGCGCGCCGGGTCGAGGCGGAACTCGAACAGGCCGCGGAACGTCATGTGGCGCTTCGTCTGATCGTTGATCAGGTGCGCGTATTCCTTGTACGTCTGGTACGAGTTGCTGCGCGCCGAGTGCTGGAGCTTGGCGATCGCGTCCGGCGTCCACATGTGGTCTTCGCCGCGCACGCGGTAGGCGTACTCGCCACCCGCGTCGAGCATGTTCGCGAGCACCGGGTTGTCGCCGAAAGCGTCGCGATGCAGGCGAATCGCTTCTTCAGCCACTTCGAAGAGGCCGATGCCGCCCACCTTCGATGCCGTGCCCTTGAAGTACTTCTTCACGAGCTCGTCGGCCAGGCCGACCGCTTCGAAGATCTGCGCGCCCGTGTACGACATGTAGGTCGAGATGCCCATCTTCGACATCACCTTGAGCAGGCCCTTGCCCACCGCCTTGGTGAAATTGTAGACGGCCTTGTCCGCCGACAGATCGCCCTTCAGGCCCTGGGCCATCTGCGCGAGCGTTTCCATGGCGAGATACGGGTGCACGGCTTCCGCGCCGAAACCGGCGAGCAGCGCGAAGTGGTGCGTCTCACGCGCCGCGCCCGTTTCCACGACGAGACCCGTGCTCGTGCGCAGACCGTGCTGCACGAGGTGCGAGTGGATGGCCGAGGTGGCGAGCAGCGCCGGAATCGCGACGTTGTCGCGGTCCGCGCGGCGGTCCGAGACGATCAGGATGTTGTAGCCCGACTTGACCGCGTCGACGGCTTCCGCGCACAGCGACGCGAGACGCGCCTCGATGCCTTCCTTGCCCCAGGCCACCGGATAGCAGATGTTCAGCTCGTAGCTGCTGAACTTGCCGCCCGTGTACTGCTCGATCGCGCGGATCTTCGCGATGTCCTTGAAGT
>Ga0164242_10002508_pt1 | contig 21247 bp, 24 predicted proteins | sample OricomgcompostMG_FD_108783 | JGI IMG/M metagenome (GOLD analysis project Ga0164242, IMG submission 108783) | Miracle-Growth compost microbial communities from Emeryville, California, USA - Original compost - Miracle growth compost (MG) ... | reverse complement strand
TTGCAAATGACCATATTACAGTAATTATAATTGTAGCAATGATTTGAAACAATATATTTTTCATTTATTTTATTTTGTCAAAATTTCCATCAATTCAATCATTCCTGCAACTACATTTATTTCCTTATCTACAACTAAAGCATCATTATATTGTGTTCTTGCTAAAGATAAAATAATGGGAATACAATTATCTTTTTTTCTCTGAAAAGTTTCAATATTATCATATAGATATCTATACAATTCATTGAAGGTTTTTATTCTTGTGTCGGCTAAAACTTGTCTGATTTCATTGACTTTATCATACATGTTTGATTCTTTTGCTTCATTGAATATGTCAATTATTTTCTTTTGACTATTCAATAATAAAAAGAATTCCTTTGATAATTTTAATGCTTTATTTGAAGTTAATTGTTCTAACGTTCCTATGATTTTTCTAACATCAGGATATAAATGCCTTATAATCGTTTCTAATTCTTCATTATCATATTCAACTTCTTCTTTCTCTAAAATAAATTTACATTTCTTTTGCACTTCATTTTTTGTTGGAGGAATCATTGCAAAATGCTGACATCTAGAAACAATAGGTTCAATAACCTTTTCAATTTCATTGCAAGTTAAAATAAACCTAACATTTCTTGTGTACATTTCGATAATTGCCTTCAAAGCAGCTTGAGCGGCTGACGTAAAGTACCCGAATTCATCGAGCACCATAATTTTTAAAGGAGCAAATCCTGAGGTCGTACAGAAATTTGAAATAACAGTTCTAACTGTTTCAATGTTATTGTTATCGGAAGCGTTCAAGTAATAAAAATCACAATCAATATGCTTCACAAAAATATTTGCAATTGAACTTTTTCCTAGACCGGCTGTTCCTGACAAGAGAAGATTCGGAATATCTTGATTCTTTATATATTCAGCGAACTTTTCTTTTATTTCTTTATTTCCTATGTATTCATCAATGTTTTGAGGTCTATATTTTTCAACCCATAAAGCATCATGTTCTTTGAAAATTCCTTTTTGCATGTGTTTCTAATGTTTTTAGTAAGTTATTTTGTACTTTTATTTCATGGATTTCTTCTAATACACCAATCACATTTAATAGTCCTTGATATGCAATTGAACTATAATCACCTTTAATTTTATTTGATTCAAATGCCTTTTCAATTTTTTCAATTTCATCAAAGTTATAAGGTAATTTCGCAAGTTGTCTCTTTGCTAAACTATATCTTTTTATGTCATTAATGAGGAGATTATGTACAATTGAGAACCAATTATCCTCAACTTTATTTTCATCAATTTGATTATATCCTTGCAATAAATTACCAATTGCACATGAAGTACATGATCCATTGATTAAGTTATCATTCACAAAAGCATTGATCAATATATTTACTGACTTTTCAAATAAAATATTATTTTCTTTTTCAGTTCTTTTCATTAAAAAATTTTAGATTTAATCAACATTCATTGCACCCAGATAATATTCAGAATTTGTTTCTGCTCCTTCAAATGAAACCTTCATTGCTTTTTTTGCAGTTGTAATTTCAATTTTTCCTTCTTCAAACTTTTTATTTGCTGTAAATATATTCCTGATATTTACTGAACTAAATGAAAGAGGCTCCATTTCATCTTCAGTAACATCTGCCTCAATCTCAAATTTTATTTGATTTGTGTTGTTTTTAGAATATCCAAAAACTACAAACATTTTTTTCTTTTTCATCAAGAAAGTGATGGTATTTGTTTCAATAGAAGTTGAAGCTTTCAAAATATCATCTAATATTTCTTGATTCAATTTGATTACTATATCATAATCAATTGTTCTTAATTTCCTATTATTTCTCTCAATCAATTCAAGATCACTTGTTGCATAGTTGATAGTTTTACCTTTCTTATCTTCAACTTTTAAAGTAACAATCTTTTCAACACCATCTTCTGTTCTTTTCTTTAAATCAATGTCAATATCATTGTCAAGAATAGAAAGCATTTTCAATAAAATGCCAGTATAATAAATGCCTATTTCAGCATCTTCTATATCAATATTTTTTTGTTCAATCTTTCCAAGAAGATCACCTGCAGGAAGCATAAATCTTGTTGTAAGTGTCTTATTTTCGATTTCAAGAATTGAGGCTTCAACAGATCCAGAAAGATAATACTTTTCAATGAAAGTTGTCAATTGTGTTTTAGAGACCATAATATTTATGTTTTTTTAAAATAATGGAAATTTTATGTGTTAATCAAATAAATCAGCAAGTATTTTTGTATCAGTAGTATTTTTTATTTTATTTGAAAAAAGATTATAAATAGGTTTATATTTCTCAAATAATAATAATGCTTTGTCAGGATTTTTGAACATTTCATCTATTGATACAATAATTTTATAGAATTCTTTGTTTTTTGAATAAAATGCTTCATACATCTGAAGAGATGATTGTGAAAATCTATTCAATTTCTTAAATGCATCAAAATACATATACAAATTATGAAATGTCATATAGTCAGTTGCATTTGTATCCATTGGTTCAATATCTGAAAAATGAATATGCCTACATACAGGACAATTTATCCCACAAGGAAGTTCCCCATGTGAATTATATTCCATTCTCCCTTTATTCCCAAAATATAAGTAATTCCAATTTAGATTCTTAAAATCTATATCAAATATCCAATTTCCAAAAACAATTTGTTTTACAGGTGTACTTGAATCACAAGTGATTGATATTTGAGGATAATATCTATTGCAATATTCTTGAAGAATACCAAATATCACCATCGAATCAGGCGTAGTTTCACCTAAAAAATGTATCCATTTACATGATTTTTTTTCAAGTTCTCTTTTCTGCAATAATAAGGCCATGCAATACATGATATTAGACATGTTCTTTATTTCACCCAAACTCCATCCTTTAAATTCAAAATCCTTTACTTGTTCATACCATATTTTATATCCATAACAGGTTGTATTAGGTTGCAGTACATTTAAAAATTCTGTTTTTCCTGTTTGATGTTTGTCAAAGTATTTAAAGTTTTTCAATGAGATTTCTAATGCTTCCTCAAAACGACCTTCATATTTCATTCTTGGAGGAACATCAATATTCATTGCAACATCTGAATTGTTTTCTAACCATTCAAATATTTCTTCAATCAAACGAGTTTCATATTTTAATACACCGGTTGCAATTTGGAATCCTCCTGAATCTCCTAACACTAAACTTCTTTCTAGTCCCATATCCTCCCTCATCGTTTTCTTCTTATAATTTGCACCCGCAGATAATAAAAAGAATTTATGTCGGAAATATTCCTCAGTAGTTTTAGAATAGAATCTATAAGTTGCCTCTGGCGTGATTCTTTTATCAACTTTTGCTTTAGAGTAAAATGTTGAACAGGATGGGAAATATATTAAATCCTTTCTTTTGTTTGTCGTATCCATCTATGTTTTTTTTATGATTGTGTTTTCTTATTTGCCTGCTGTGAATTCAGGATATTTTTCTTTTACTGAAATACAATTTTCCCAGAATTTCTCATCATTTTTAGCATATTCAACAATATCTTTTATACCAAGCATTTTAAATGCTGTTTTTCGCATGTAATCGGGCCCACATTCACCGCAAGCAATATTTCCACCCTCATAGCAAGACCAAGTCAAATCTAACGGTGCATTGACCTCAATTCCCAATTTTACAATTTCAGATTTCATCAAATTTGCAAGTGGCATCAAAACTTCAACTTTATTTTGAAGATTCAAAGCATTTGGTAATAAATCATTAAATTTCTTTTGAAAGATATATTCGTTATCTGCGTATGAATTATGTGTTAATGCCCCTGAAGAACCAATAAAGAAATTATTATTAGGAGAGCAATGATAATTATATGTTTGAACTTCTTCTTCAATTATTTCAATCGAATCAATCATTAACCCATTTTTTAAGCCTCCCATAAATTGTTCAATTAACAATTTAGTCTCATTTTCATTTTTTAAATCCAAATCATCTAAATACAGCATATCCCATCCTATATTTTGATACAAGTCTTTTCTATTTCTTTTTTCTTCTTCTGTATGAAAATAAAAATCAGAGGTTGTTACTTCAATTATTTTTTTTAATTCTAAATTAACAAAATCTGGGTTCATATGTTTTCCTTTACTTGTTATCCATATTTGGCCATCACCAGTATATCTAAAAGGTAAATTATTCTTTTGAAAAAAGTTTATAAACCTTTTTTCAATTTTTGTTGGTAATTCTTTGGTTGCTGCTGGATTTATTTTACCTTCTTTTATTGCTAAACTAATGGATTTACTCAATTTTTCAGCAATTTCAGGTATTTGATTCCAATGTGTATAACCTGTTTCTTCAAAAAGTTTTTTTATCCTTTTTTTAGTCATTATTTTCATTGCTTTAGAAATCTTCTTTTTTATTAATTCTCCCTCCGGACTAGAAAAAAGCTTGTTCATTTTTTCCTTCATCTCATTAACCAAATCTTCATTTTCATAAAGCTTTTTAAGAGTTTCCCTGATTTTTTCAGGATTATTAGGATGAATTATACCACAATGACAAATTGTGCCATCTCTTTTATGCCCATACATTGGATTTTTTTCACCGATTAAATTATCTTTTTTGAATGCACCATTATTAGTTTCTGTATTTGATTGTAATTCACATTGTTTTAATTCCGTGTATCTCATTATAATATCTCCTGGAATCAATTTACTTGCTTCAACAAATTCCTTTCCTTTAATATAAAATGGATGTTCTCCGCTTACTTTAAAAAAGACTTCTTCTTGTTTCCTATTTTTAAATTTCCTTCCTTTACATTTTATGTGATAATATCGTTTATGAATTGGTGTATAAACTTCTTCAACAATCGTTTTTTCAATTTTATTATTAGAGAAATTCCAAGATAACAATTCATCTCCTATTTTTATGTCACTTGGCATTTTTTTTGTGCGATCAAACATTCTCACACAATTTTCTTTAACATCTAACAAGCACCCACTTTCTTCAAGATTACCACCTAAAATGATATAATCAATATTTTTTGATTCAGCATATGCTGCTGCAATTGAAAGAAAAACTAAATTTCTTGCTGGAACCCATTCTATTGCTAATTCAGCACCATCTGCACCATCATTTCCTTTTGTGATTGAATTGTCTTCTTTTGTTCCTGTCAACTTAGACCCACCTACAGTTGTTTTTAAAAAATCAAGATCAATAAAAACTAAAGGCACATCTAATCTTTCTGCAATCTTTTTTATTGCTTCAACTTCTTTCGTTTCAGCCCTTGCAGAATATCTATAATGCAACAATGTTACATCATAACCCATTTTATTTTTTGCCCATGCTGCAGCAGTTGTTGAATCTAATCCTGCAGAGGCAATGATCAATGCTTTCTTCTTTTCATTTGATTTTTCAATGTCTTTTTTATACAAAGAAAACTGTTTGATTTCTTTTGTATCTCTATTTATTTCAAGTAAAGTATATGGTTTTACCTCAGTAATATTCTTATTTGAAAGTATTCTTTCATTATAATCATCATCAATTAGATAAGTATCTAAAGATGAAAAATATAAGACATCATTATCATTTAAAATAAATAGAGGTTTGTAATTTGTTGCAAGGAATAATGTATTATCATTTTCATCAAAGATTGCAATCCCATAACTTCCTATCATTTCATTAATCAAAATATTTTGAAGATCCTCTGCTGTTCCATCCCATATCTTGTATAACAATTCAGGAATAATTGCTGAATCAATTTTTGTTCTCCTATTTAAAAGATATTTCTTTTCTAATTCTTTATCGTTTGCTATTGTTCCATTATGCACAATATGTATTGAACCTTTTGAAAAAGGTTGCACATCATTTGCTGTCTTTTTATTGACAAATTCAGTTGTAGGTTCAGCTCTATTATTTGATAATAAACAGAATGAATCTTGTGTTAATCTAACTTTGAAATCATCTTCATCTGAAAATTTTTCAATTGATTTTGCTATTATAATAGAATTTTTTTCACTGAAAATAACATATCCTGCTGAATCTCTTCCTCTATCTTCTGCTTTAAGAATTATATCAGTTATTTTGTTTTCAATGTTTTTAATTGATTCTGTTGAACCTTTTAATTTAAAGAAACCATTTATACTACACATTGTTTTATGTTACTTTTTTAAAGAATAAATAAATTATTTGGAATTATTTTGCATAAGAAATACTGAAAGTAAAAGTAAGCAGAATAAATGAAAAAAACAATTTTTATGAAGAAAAATTTAAAGAAATATTTAAAAGTAAATAAGTAGAAAAATAAAAGAATTTTTTAGATGGCAAATATTCAGTCACCACAGCAACAATCATCAACTTCTACATTAAACCCAAATTCCATCAAAACGTTTAATAATCAAACAACTGGAACTGGATTATTTGATGTGACTGCAGGTGGAACAGATAAAGGTGATTTTAATGAATTATCATTGCTTTCTCAAACACAATATGCTACTTATTCCAATGGTTTTAATTCATACCCAAGAAGAACTGTTACAGGTTTATTGCAAAAACTTATGATGTTTATAGGTTTTTTCATGATTTAATAAATTTTTACAATAAAAATGTCAAATTCATTCATTTCTAGCATATTAAAATCTATTGATCTAATCTTAATTAAATTAGATAGTATAGAGCACAGAATGACTGAACTTTGTGAAAAGATTGATATTGTAGCAAACAAAAATGTCCTCCTTTCGGAAGACATTCAAACAAATTCAAAAGATTCTTGATTTTTTATTCCCAATTTTGGAGAACTTCAGGATTTTCGTAAATATTTCCTAAAACTTCAATTTCATATTCAAAAGATTGGATATCAGTAAAATTTTTTACAACTATTATTCTTGTCATTGCATTTTTACTGAATATAGGAACTAATTTAATTATATCTCCTTCCCATATTTCATTACCATTCTTATCCTTAGTATCCATTGAAATCATCAAGGGAACACCTTCATCATCAACCGTATCTTTCCAAATGGTTGTGAACCCATCACCTGATATATCTATTTTATAAACAGGATCATCTGGGTAAATTATTTTCCCAAATTTTCTTGAATATGCTCTAAATTTCTTTATCATTATCAGAAGTTTTAATCCAAATTTAAAATTGATTTACCTGCTGTTACATAATCAACTAAATTATCAGAATTTGATAATTCTCTTTCTAATTTTTGCTCACGCCAGATCTTTTCAAGTGTTTGTCTTGAAGGAAATCCATATGGGAATATTTCATTGCAAAATAAATTAAAATCAATTTCTTTTATTTTATGTACAAATGCTTGTGATTGAAGAAACCATAAATACATAATTGCATTCCCAGGAGACTCACAAAAAAATGTGAGGAATAATAAAACATATTCATCAATTTTCATAGGGAATAATTGCATCCTTTGTTCGATCATTTGATACAAAAAAGGCTTTTTATCTTGAGGAATGATGTCTTTTTGATTTTTTTGTTTTAGTGAAACTAATTGGATGAGAAGTTTTGTTGTTTCAATATCCATCGGCATTTTTTCTGCATCATTGATTTTCTCACAAATATGCTTTTCAATTGCATGAGGATTAGTTGTTTCTTCAAATTTCAACATAGTATATTGATTTACATTTATTTATATTGATACTTTTCTCATTGATGCAACAAGATCTGATTCTTCAGACTTTACATATTCAACTTTTAATGGATATTTGTTACATAATTCAAGTAAATCTGAATTAAATCTTTCACCATATAAAAGCATCCTATCAATCACATCTTGAATTTCGCTTTTAGATATTTGTTTATTTAATTTTTTTTCATCTTTTTCTGTATTCAATTCAAAATATACAGATTGATTCATATTGCCTGCATCACACAAGGCTTCAGGCCTAATTTCCTCACAATGAACCCCTCTGACAACTAATTCTCTTTTTGTTTCTGCATCAAAAAGAATTTCAACACATTTCAAATTAGTGAAATCAGAATTGAAGTTTTCAATGGTTATATCTTTCATTCTGATCAAATATTCATCTTCTTTTACATTAAGATATTTTTCAATTTGCTGATTTTTGAAAAAAATGATAGGAAGATGATGCCATTTTTCAATCCAGGTACTAAATGGGGGTTGAATTTCAATATTCAACTTCCCATAAAACTTATAGATTTTCATACAATTATTTGATTTAGAATAGTTATAAAGCAAATTGTTTTGTATTAAAACATAAAAATACAATGAAATTAGTGTACTTTATTTTTTATTTCAGAAAATGTCTCTAATTATTTAAATTGAAATAGTAAGTTCTTTTTTTATAAAACAAAACAAAAAAACTAAATGGGTCGTAAAAAGAAAACCAATGGGAACAATATTGAGACATTGAATAAGTTAGATAGTACAAATGATTCAATTATCAACAAATTAACAAAAAAGAAAAATGATAAAGAAGTAAAATTTGGGTTATACTTAAAAAAGATAGATAAAAATATTACTTTAACTGAAAAACAATTACAATACGTAGAAAAAATAAATAACAATCAAATCATATTTTGTACAGGTCAAGCAGGAACTGGTAAGACAATTTCTGCATGTTATGCTTTATTAAAATTATTATTTGAAGGGAAAATAAATAAAATCATTTTCACAAAGCCAATTAAAGAATCAGGAGATTCATTAGGATTTCTTCCTGGTGATATTCAACAAAAAATTGAACCTTATGCTGAATCATTCATTTATACTTGTCAAAAATTATTGAATAAAGAAATTATTAATTTTCTTGTTGAAGAAGAGTTTATAGAAAATAGACCTTTATCTTTCATGAGGGGTATCTCGTTTGATCATTGTGGGTTATTTTTAGACGAAGCACAGAATGTAATTGCACAATCATTAATGCTTTATATTACAAGATTAGGGAAAGAATCAAAGATGATCATTGCAGGAGATATCACACAGAGAGATATTGAAAAAAAGAAAGTTGTACTTCCTCAGTTCATTGATATATTCAAATCAATTAAAGATGTTTCAGTTCATGAATTTACAAAAGAAGACATTATGAGGAATAAAATTTTAATTGAAATAACTGAAAAATATGAAGAATGGAAAGATAAAAACAACCTTTAAATTCTTTATTTAAAAAGTTGTATATACATTTTATGAATGCCAAATCAAATTTATCCTATTGATTCTACTGAACAACAATTATTGTCCTGGATAAATGACATTTATAATTCTTTGATGTCTTTGAATGATTATACTCCCTCAAGAACTTCTGATCATAAGACAACTCAATTACTAAAAGCATTTTCAAAAAATACAACTTTAGCAAATAATTTTCTTTCAAAATCAGAAAAAAACATCATTGTTGAACAAGCAGAATTGTTAGGTTATCAAGTTTTATCTAATCAAGCAACAGCTGTCATGCAAACACAATCAAAAAATGCAAAAACACAATCAGATGCATTATTGATTCAGAAACAAACACAAAATCAAACAACTTCTGAACAATTAACAGATAATGAAAAATTAATTGCTCAACATGATAAATTAGATGCAAATGCAGGAAATCAAACTGCTTTTGATATTGCACCTAAATTTCCTGTACAAGGACAAGAATATATTTCAGAAACAAAACAACTAACTGATTTATATAATCAGACAAAAGTTTTTGTTACAAAATCTCAATACAAACCTGTTTCAAATAATACTTTGAATTCAGAAAATCAAGTTGTTTCTGTTAGTTCCACAGCATCTGATTCTTTTGCAAAACCTCAAACATTGTTCAAAAGTTGGGCATTGTCAAAAAAGACATTAGATGCAAATGGTGATCCTATTTTGATTGCTGATCCTTCAAAAAATTTAGATCCTGGAACATATACAGATTTTATCAATGATATTTTAGCAAGGCAACAAAAAACTGATTCTGTTCCTGGTGCATATAGGTTTTTTATTGAAAAATTACATGGTCGTTATTCAGATAGCACACCTTATAAAAAGAACCCTATAACTTCTTCAAAAACAAAGAGTGAGATCCCAACCAATTTGACAAATAGAATGTTATTTCCTGCATATTTAGGAAATTATTATGACAATTATAATGTTTCACAAACAGAATATGATTTCATAGGAAGGCCTGAATCAACACCTATTTATTCAAAGACAAAAAGGTCTATGCATGTTGATTTTATGATGCTTGCTGATTATTCAACCGAATTGATGGTTGTTATGTCAAAGTATTATGAATCTTTGCAAGCAGAAGTTCCACATATGGATTTTGATGCTCAATTAGATGCAATATTAAATCAATTTCCGGATTGGGGTTTAGGCTATATTCCTTTGCCTAAAATATCAAATAAATCATTATATGGCATTTCTGCTCCTGGTTTGTTTTCAGATTCACCTGATTCTTTATGGTATAAAATGACATTTCTTGCACAATGTTGTTACCCATACTATAGAACAGATGGAAAGATGAAAGAACAACCATTTGTTAGAATTAGGATTGCAGATTTTTATGATGTAATTGGAACTATCACATCACTTCAATTTGAATTGTCTGAATTGGAACAAGTGATGATTGATACAAATCCATCTTCTCTTGGAAACATACCTCTTGCAATAAAAGTGAATATTGACATAAACATATATCATGATTATGAGTCTAATTCAACATTCTTTGGGTTTTATAATAGGCGTGAATTTGACAAAGGAACTATGGATCCTGTAACAGGTGCAGGTATTGATACAAGAACACTTGATCCTGCAAAAACTGCTGTAAAAAAGAAATCACCAGCAAACATAAATCCAACTTATGTGAATGAAGGAATGTTAGATACGCCTACTGTTCTTGATACTTTAAAACAAACAGTAAAAAATGCTGCATCTAATTTTAAATTTAATTTTAATGCATTAGAGACTGTTGGAATGAAAGTTTCTGATTTAGTTTTAAAAAATAAGGCAAAAGATGCAGTTAATTCCTTTATGAGGTTATCATCAGTATTAAATGATTATAGGATATTGATGGGGGGATCTCCTAACAATAATCCTACAAATACTGTACCTTTGTTACCTAATCAAAATACAAACCCCTCTACAATAAAAAATCAAACTGTTGCAAATTCATCAACAAATTTAAATCCTTTACAAACAGATATTGAAGGAAAGATAACAAATAACACTCAAGCTTTATTGTCTAATATTGGTACATTAGGATCAGATGCTCAAATGCAATTGAAACAAGTAAAAACACAATTAAAAGCACTTGATGAATCAGGTGGTAAATTCTCATTAAATGATGTAACAAATGATGTGACTGCAACCATCAATATTGCAAAACAAGCAATACCAACAAAAACAATTGCAGATATCATTCAAGAGGCAAAATCAAGAATCACAACCCAAACAGATAATTCAAAGAATTTATAAAACTTGTTCGTAAAATCCTTTCTTAGAAAGAAATTCTAAAATCTGAATATCTTTATCATTTAAATTATTAATATTTTCAGATAAAGTTTCAAGAAGTTCAGTTTTCATGTTTTCGCTATAATTCAATGACTTCTTATAATTTTGAATTGTTTCGTCAAAATCATTCAATTCAAATTCTATATCATCTTTTACACTATCAAATTCCTCTAACAAATCTCTGTCACCTGTATAAGAAACTATAAGTTCACGAATATCATGTAATTTATCATTGATTATATCGTGAAGTGAATCAAAATTGTTTTCTATTTTCATATATTAGATTATTTATCGAATACTGATTTTCCTTTTATTTCATTGATTTTATTAGAATCAGTTATATCTTTCTTAGCGTTTTTAAATTCTTCAATTTCCTGAAGATGTTCTTCATTTTTTATTTTTCGTTCAAATGTTTCAACCATTCTATAAATAGTTGTTATCTTTTCTTTTAAGGAAAAATTTACTTCATCTTGAAGATTTAATAATGCAATTTTAATTGATTCAATATAGTCACTTGATTTCATTCAAATTATTTTATTTATAAAACTAAATGTACCTTATAAATTGTATTTAAAAAAAAATACGTAAAAAGAATGGCAGTTTCAAGATATTTGACAAATAATCCTTTTTCTCCTCAACCAATTAGAAAAATTATCCCATCTTATACAGACATTCTTCATCCATTTAAAATGGGAGAAAGATTAGATAATATAGCATATAAATATTATAAAGATCCTTTGTTATCATGGGTTATTCTCGCTGCAAATCCTAATTATGAAAATGAATTTGATATACCTTTTGGTGTAACTATAAGAGTCCCGTTCCCATTGCAAAGAGTATTTGATGCATGGTTGATAAATCAAGACATTTAAAGCAAATGACATAAAAATTATTTTAAATGAATTATCAAATAAATACCTCTACCATTAATTTTTTGACTCAATGGGAATTTAAATCAAACAAAATGTATTTTGATTCTTCACATTACCCAACTATAGGTATAGGACATTTGATAAAGAATAAAAATGAAACCTTTATGAATAAAAAATTGATGATTGATATATTAACCGATCATGAAGTTGATTTATTATTACAACAAGATTTAATCATTAATTTAAAAGTTATTGATACTATTTCACATAAAATAAAAGGGAACTTAAATCAAAATCAAGTTGATGCATTAGTATTATTTATTTTCAATGAAGGTACTATTTGGAATGGATTAATGAATGTCATAAATTCCTATTCAAATGATTATACATTAGGTGAAACTGAAATTAGGACTCAATGGATTTCATATAACAAATCAAGAAAAAAAGTTGTTGCTGGATTGATCAATAGAAGACAAGGGGAAGTTGATTTATTTTTTTCAAAATACATGGGAAGAGATTACTATAATAAAGCTTTTACTAATTCAAATGGTAAAATCATTAATAATTATTAAAAGATAAATGCCACAAGTTGACAATTCGACAATATCATTATTAAAAGATTGGGAAGGTGTTAGGTATAAAGCATATAACGATACTTCAGGAAACCCAACTATAGGTGTAGGACATTTGATCACACCTACTTCTCAAACCTTTCAAGGAATAGAATTACTTACAGGGACATTAAATGCAGTACAAGTTGATACTTTATTAAATCAAGATCTAACAAAAAGTAATGGATATGCAACACAAGTTACAAACCAAATACAGGCAAGTTTAACGCAAGATCAATTCAATGCATTAGTTTTATTTACTTACAATTTAGGTTCATTAAAAAGATTAGGACCTATAATAAATCAATATAAGGATGATTTATTAGGTCATGAACCTGAAATTTCTGATGTTTGGAAACAATATATTTATTCTACAAATAGATTTACTGGAACAAAAACTGTAAATCCTGAATTAGTTGTTAGAAGAAATGCTGAATGTGACTTATTCTTTGGATCATATTTAGGTTCTGCAGGTGTTTATAGACAACAAAAAGGAAAATTATCAGCACAAACACCTTCACAGGCAGATATTGAAGGAGATGATACTGTTCCTTTATCAACAACTGATTTGAACAATGATTTCAAACAAATAAATCAAAATATTGAAAACATTGAACAAGATGATAATGTACCTGGTGTTATTTGGGGCCAAAGAAATAATGTCCTTGAAGCGTTTGATTGGATAGGATTGAAGCAATATCTTTTATATTTATGTTCAACTTATTATCCTGAATCTTTAGTCCCATTCATTGAATTAATTCCTAAATTTTTTACAGATACACCTTTTTCTGTTACTGATAATGCAAGTTCAGATGCAACAAACGAATCAGTACAAAATAATTCATTTTCAAATCCTATAGGTTTAGATAAAAGATTTACTGAAAATGCTTTAAGGCAAAATGCACAAACACAGAATGGTGGGATTGACTTACTTACTATTGATCCTTTTCAAGAAACAACTGATCAATTGAATCATTTAAATGATGCAGGGAAAGAATTTTATAATAAAAGGGGTTTTGGATATAAATTATTTGGCATGATTTCATTATCTCCTTCTGTTCAAGGAACTGAAACCTCTAAGGCAGGAACAGTTGGGTTTACATCAATTGAAATAGAGGGAGGATCTCAGGTAAATAATAATATGTCTTTAATCACAATTGAAATGTTAGATGTTCAAGGAAATAAGTTTTTAGATATAAATTCTCCTTGGTCATTCATTTTAAATTCAAGACCTCATGAAGTTTCTTCTGATTTTTATTTTAGATATGGGTGGCAAGTTAGAATTCCTAATACAGAACCTACAGATACAAGTGATATACAGGGGAAGAAATTTTGGAATCATCCAGGATGGGGTTTATTTGATACAAAAGGAGGACAAGATATAAAGAATTATATTTCATCAATTGCTAAAACTTGTGATAACACAATCACCTTAACTCAATCATCAAATAATTCTTCTTTTCAAACTCCTGGATATATGATTAATCAACAAACAGGATTCTTTGAATTAAATCAACAAACAAGACAATTAGGATTTGAAAACTATTTAACATTAACATTGAGAAATCCTGAAATAAAGGTGAATCAAAATGATGGTTCAGTTACAGGGGTTTTATATTTCATGAATGTTTCAACAGTTGCAAATTGTTTATGTCCTATGGTGTATGCAAAAAATATGCAGTCATTGGTTCAAAAAATAGGAAGAGGGAAAACTGATTTGTTAACTTTTATGGCATCTTTTTTTGCTGACAACAATGCTTATTTTAAAAATCCTGACATAAAAAAGCAATTTAACATTTCACAAGATCCTACTTTACATGTAAATTCTGTGACTACAACAAACATTTATGGAATAAAAGAAACAAATATTGACACACAATCAGTTGCATCATACATCTCTGTCATAGGATCAGTTCCTAAAACAGATGGAACAGAAACACAAACTCAACAACAAAATAATTTTTATCCATTACTTGACCCATCAACAATACCCATTCAAATTTCAAATGATCAAGCAAATAAATTATATAGAATTCTTCAAAGTAAAGATAATTCTGAAACATTGATTGGATGGGTAAATGGTGTATTGCAAGATAATTATTGTACAACATTGTCTGCAGTTGGACAAATCACTTCAGGCGCCGATTTAACCAATAATTTCATCATAGCATATGAATATGATAAAGCAAAATTAAATCCTAATATATCAAAAGGTATTCGTGCAATTACAAATATATCAAAAGATAATTATCAGTCAAGATTAGGTACTCAAGATGATGTGTTTTCATTTAGATTTAGGGGTTCATTGGTTGAGGAATTATCAATTGAAAAACTTGAAACACCTTCACAATTTCAAATTCAAGTTGGGAAACAATTGGGTCAAAAAGTTCTTCAGGATCCAAAAGACATCACAAATAAAAATGTAAAAAATATTGCTAAAACTGGAAACGTTCCATATACAAATGCAACTGATGAATTGTCTGAAGGTTTTAGATTACAAGCAAAAGGATTAACAACATTATCACAAGTAGGATTAAATAAAGCAATACAAGGATTAAATGATAATAACTCTTCTAATATTGTATATTTTGTTTCAAATGAAGCAGTCACTTATGTAAACAAACGTGAATATCTTGCTATGTTATATTCACAGATGATGGGATGTAACATAAAATGTTTAGCACATCCTTGGATCAAAATAGGATTGCCTATAGGAATAAAAGGAACAGGCTTTTTTGATGGACCTTATCTTGTAACAAAAATAAAACATTCATTGAATACAGATAATAAATTTGTCTCTGAAATATCAGGATGTAGAATTATCAACCAAAATGAATTTCAAAAGCAACAAGATAACTTAGCAAGATTACAAGAAATTTCACAAAATAAACCTTCATTAAAAATAACAGAAGCAATCAGCCCATATTCTGCGCAAGAAGCCATTTTTGCTCAAGCGAGAAAAGTGTTATCTCCATCAAATCCAATAAAACCCACATCAACTCAAACACCTGCACAACAAACTGAAATAAAGTATGCTGAGAATCAAGCGATATTAAAGAAAATAAAATCAAACGCTAAAAATGAATGGGAAGTATATGATTCGCAGACTTCATCATCAAATATCATTCAGATTCAAAAATATCAATCATATAATAATCATATTGATGATACATCACAAAATAAATGGAATTTTGATTTTGTAAATTGGTGTATTAAAAAAGCTTTAGGTTTATTTGACATTTATACACCATCCATCATTCTTTCTGATATAAATCAAAATACAACAAATAAAAATCTATTTCCATCAACTATAACATCAAATGAAGAGCTGTATAATCAATTTTTATCTCAAGGAAATATTATGACAGATATTTCAGGTATTGTAAATAATTCAACTCAAAATACAACTAATTTAACATTTACCCCTGATGATTTATTATTTATGTTTTTTAAAAATGGAGGAATATTAAAAGACAATACAACACATGAAGAAAATATCTTTATTGGCATTATCACAAATTATAATGAAAATTCAAGTGTTATTGTAAATAATCAAAACTATGGATTATTTGATGTTGTATTTGGGGATTATATTGATTTGTCAGGAAACTATAATGATAAAAATACTTCTGGCGTATTAAAAAATTTAACACTTCAATTAAACAATCCTTCAATTGTCAATTTCAATACTACAAAATTTGGCAGCTTTTTAGGATTTGGTGTCATTTAAAATTTTAAAATTAAATTTCTTTTTCAAATCTTTTAAGGTATTAAATTCGCTATCCATTAAATAAACATACTTATCTTGACTAAAATTGATCAAATCTTCTGAAAATATATTTTTATCAAGTTTCTTAAAACATCTTATTTGATCTTCTTCTTTATAAGGATTCTCTCTTAGAATTCTATCTTGCTTGAAATATTCAAAATTAGATAATAATTCATCCCAATTTTTTATATTACTATCTAACTTATAAATTGTTTTATTATCAATTCTTATTAAAAATAATTGCACTTCGCTCATGATTCAAAAATTTTATTCTTATTCAAAAAAGTCTTTTTTGTAATTTGAAAGTATCGCAGCATAAACTTTAAATTCTTTATCCTTCACTTGAAAGTATTTATTAAAACATTCATTCAACAATTTCGTAGTTTCCTCATCTTGATTATGTAGCATCATTGTTTTCCAATCATCAAATTTCTTCCATATTTTTACTAAATCAACAAAAAAATATTCTGGCCCATTTATAAAACCATAAACCTTTTTTTTATGCATAAAGTTTATTTGAAAAAGATCAGGAACAGAAATTTTCAATTTAGAAAAGATTTTTAAAAACAATTTCTCTTTTTCATTATTATAATTTCTTTCTTTTAAGTCAATTTTTATTTTTTGCATACCTTCAAAGCAAGCAATTAATAAGTCAAAGAATTTTTCTATATTGTTGATATATGTTAATAAGTCTTCCCTTTCTAATTCACACCTTCTTTCAGGAATATTTTTTGGTCTGAAGAATTTTTGAATATTTTCCATCTAATTCAACAATGAACTATAATTCACCACATATAATTTCCAATCTAATTGCAATGCATGAAGAATGATTGCAGAACCTGTATTCAATTGACCTTTTTTGTCAAATTCGCCTAATTCAACATTATTCTTTTTCCAATATCTTTTTATGTTTGGATTATAAAAATAATATAAAATTGGAATTATTTTATTCTCATCACCTTTTATTGAATTTTTATCTAAAGCATTCCTTATTTGCTTATAAATCTTTGTATATGAATCTAACACAAATTCCTCTCTAATCTTTATATTTTCAATTTCATAACCTAATTCATCTCTAAGCATGTTTTCTGGAAACATTTCAAGAAATTTTATCACATTATCCCATTCTTTCATTATCTTCCTCTTATTTTTTTGAGTATCAATAATGATTTGTGTGATTATATCGTGATAGTAAGGCGTTGAAAAATCTTCTTTGTTGAACATTAAAGATGAATTTTAAAAATGATTCATTCTTTAAATATAATTTTTAAATTTCAGTGATGATTTTATCAACTACTCCATATTTCAAAGCATTTTTTGCAGAGAAATACCAATCAATTTTTCTTTGCTTGTTTTCTTTTAATTCTTCTTTTGTGATAAGTGTTCTTCTAAGTGTAAAATTTTCAATCCAATTCTGCAATCTTTTCATTTCTACTACCTCTTCTTCTAAATCTTGCATTTTTGCTCTTCCTACAGTATCCATTGCTTGATGATATAAAGGTGTTGCATGAGGAAAACAAAATCGTTCATGCCCGGCAATCAATAATAAAAATCCACATGACATAGCAGCACCTGTTGCAATGGTTTGAATTTTTGTTTTAGAATTTTCTACAACACCAATGCATCCTAACATTTGATATATATTCCCACCATATGAATCAATTATGATTTTTATTGGTTGTGCATTATATTCTAAACCATGAACAGGATATAATTTTTCTAAGTACCTGTCATGATCATTTATCTCTATGATTCTTTGAGTTAAGTCACTTATAGTTTTTTGATCAACTTGTGAATAAAACAATAATTTTCTTTCTTTTCCTAATTCTAAATTTGCCATTTATTTTTATTTTTACTTTATGATAATTCCAATTCCCATGCCACCTTGTTCACCATTGAAGATCTCAATGTATTTATATGTCATTTTTATTTCTGCCCATAAATCCATCACATCTTTACAACCAACTACATCATGTAAAACAATCAACCCACCTTTTCTTACTAATTTAGAATAATTTTCAAAATCAGATTTCACAGTTTTATAATCATGGCCTCCATCTATAAACAAAAAGTCAACATCATCATTTTTAAAAATTTGCTTTGCTTGATCAATTGCTTCTTGTTTTGTTGATTCTTTCTCAATTGAAAAAAATGATATGTTTTTATGTTTTGAAATCCAATCATTCCATTTCTTTTTTGAATCAATCATTTCATCATAACGACCATCAGAGGAAGGAATAGGATAATCAATTGAAACAATTGTTTCAATTTCATCATTAAATTCTAGCCAATGCCACAAAGTCCCACCAAAGAATGTTCCAATTTCTAAAACTTTTTTTGGTTTGTAATATTGATAAATTGATAACAAGTTACTAAACTCAAATTCATTTTGTAAAATAGTAACTGGACAATTATTTATATTCATTTCTTTTTCTCTTTTTAAGTAGTTATAATAACAATGAACTTCTTCATCTACAAAAAAATTATCTTTATTATTCTTATACAATTCTTCAATAAAATATCCATCAGCACAATAATTATCATAAAATCTCAATCCATTCAATGTTTTCAATTTGAAAACAAATTGTGCTGTATCAACATTACATAAAGTGATATTATTCCTATCTGCTAACAATCTCAAGCGCCCATCTTTCATCGCTTGTGAAAATATGATTCCATTTATTTCAGGGATTTTATTTGCTATTCTCAATTCATTTGAAGTAACAACAATTTCATTAAAATAATCAATGAATCCTGGATGAATTATATTATCATCATCTAAATTATAAATCCATTCTTCTTCTTTATCATCTTCTTCGGTTTCTAATATAGAAAGTATCTTATTTCTATGTCCATGCCCAGCAATTGTGGATTCTTTTGAAAAAAATTGATGTATTTCAATATCATTTGGAAAATGTACTTCTTTTGTCATATTTGCTTTCTTATCAAATATGATCCACCATCTTATATCAACATTTTCATTTTTATTTTCACTAATACTCTTGTATATGTCATTCAAATGATTGGGTCTAGTACAAGGAGTTATTATGTTTAGTATATTTCTCATTTTAAGGCTCATCAAGGAGTTATATTATATTTTCTTTATCAACATACAGATTTATAATTAAAAGAGAAATTTCCTACGAATTAAACGGTGTTATGTAAGTTTCACATCCAGGTAATCCTCCCCATTTGTTGAAATAATATTCTTGATTCTTTTCAAAATTATTATTGATAGTAGGATCTTTTTGAATTGTCATTGAATTCCTGAAGATTTCACAATTCAATTCTTCTGTTTGATGATAAGACATGTTCTGCAATTTCATTCGATAATGATAATCATTATCTTCAAAATATGCAGGATAAAAATTTACGTCAAATCCTTTTATCTTTTCAAATGTTTTTTTAGGTAAGATAAATGCTGACCAATTATGATATGATACATGAAAATCTTCTTTTTGATGTTCTTTTAAAAAATTAATGATATTCATTTCAGATTTACCAAAATAAATATCATCATTTAAAAGCAAAGCATTTTCATGTTCATTGAAAATTAATGAACACAATAGATTCCAAGAAGCAGAAACACCAAGGTTTCTATTTACTTTTAAAACAAATAAATTTTGGTGTGAAATATTAATGATTTGATTCCCATTATCTATTAAATAGATTTTTGTATTTTGGAAATCATTCAATAAATATTTTTGAAGTGATTCATTCAGTAAATCAAATCTATTAAGAGTAGGAATGCCAATTGCAAATTCTTTTTGTATCATTTCTTTCAAGGAAAATAAATTCCCTGAAAAATATATTTTTTATTTTATAAAAACAAAAAATTCTCCATTTCTAAAAACATATCTTTATGCTTTTCACTATAAAGCATTGTTTTAAAATGTGCATGTTCTTTTTTATAAGCATTCAACATATTAGACCCAGAATTTTTTGAATACTTAATGTTTGCTAATCTATCACAACACTTCACAAATGTTGCACCAGGACAACTCTTAATTCCATCATAATATTTCTCATTTGCCCTTTCTTTTCTTGTCTTCCCCTTTTCGTTTGTCAATGCATATGTAATCTCTGCAATTGTAAAACCTAATTTTTCTTTTACATCATTATAAGTCAATCTGCAATCTTCAATCAGATCATGCGTCCAACAAGATGCTAAAACAAATGATTTCAAAGAAGGTTCAATTAAATAATCATATTTCAAACCATATTCATAAACCATTTGAAGATGTACAGCATAAGGTTTATCACCATACAGCTGATTCACACTTTCATGCATTTTTATTGCATATTCTTTTGTTTTCTCAACAATATAATCTGGCAATGGATCCATAACGAAAAGTATTTCTTGCTTTCCTTGCAACATCTTTTTATAAAGTTAAATTGAGAATAATTTAAATTCTTCTTCCCATTTTGACTTCACTTGATCTATTGGGAATTCAATTGGATCAACTGATTTCATTTGAAGGTAATATTCTTGAAACAATTGAAGTTTCTTATTCTGTTCATCAATAAATTTTTGAAG
>Ga0164242_10002507_pt1 | contig 21251 bp, 25 predicted proteins | sample OricomgcompostMG_FD_108783 | JGI IMG/M metagenome (GOLD analysis project Ga0164242, IMG submission 108783) | Miracle-Growth compost microbial communities from Emeryville, California, USA - Original compost - Miracle growth compost (MG) ... | reverse complement strand
GTCCTGGGGGACCGCGACGACGAGGCCTGGTACCTGGTCTACCTCGGCACGAAGCCGAGCGGTCGCCGCCGCGGCCACGCGAGGAAGCTCTTGGAGCACATGATTCAGAGGGTGAGTACACACGATCTTCTACCAGCTTACACCCGGCTGGGCCTCGAGTTGTAGTCCGAGTTATTTCACTTTTTTTTTTGCTGAAACGATCCTACCGATCGATTAAACAGGCTGATGCTGAAAACCGGCCGGTATACCTCGAATCGAGCTCCCTAGCCAATAACGCCTACTATAAAAGGTTTGGCTTTGAGGTTAGAAAGGACGTCGTCCTCGAGCGTGGAGACGCGCCAGTCCGTCTGTCCCTCATGGTTCGCGAGCCCCAGTCCGATCACAAAATCGCCTACCCTACCCCGATTCAGGTGCTCGGACTTGGCAGTGGGAAGAAGGGCCTGGAAGGTTGAAGGGGGTTGAGATGTTGTGAAGAAGGCTGATCCGTTCACAGGAGTTGGTACCGTTTCCGTCCTAACTTGCTTTGACTTCATTTCTGCGCATTCAACATGCGCGTCAGGAATTTGGCTCGTAGCCCTCTGACAATACTTCGTTACATCTACGTTATGTTCCCTTCAGGTGTCTTTTTGAGTTTGCCATTGGGAGTAGCCCATCGTTTCTCTAACCATCCCACTCCGCTCCCTGCATTTACAAGTTGTATCCGGCCGTTTTCATAGCAAGCACACATAGCATGCAAAATCCCAACTCCAATGGCTCCATCCATATCTCCGTGTGTATGAGCCAGGTATAGCCCAATACCCCCCTCATGAATACGCCTCGAGTATGGCCCATGTCTCATCATCAATAGTAGTGTAGACAAGGCCCTCGCCAAGTAGCTCATCCGCAGCTCCAATCACATCTCTGACGCCCAATCCGGTGCCGCTAGCTATCACATTTAGGTGGACGCCCTCGTTGCCCCCTGGCGTGTTCTGCAAGAAGTTGTACATGGTCTGCGCGCTCCTTGAGCAGCGTGCCGTCCTGCTCTGCCCGCCACCGGCGCCTGTACCACCGGTGCCATATCCGTCGACGAACATGCTGTCGCCGCCTGCGTTGTTGCCCCCGGAACCGTCACCCTGTGCCTGCTGCTGGCCAGGCGGGCCCTTGGTGAGGTACAGGTGGACGTAGGCGGCCTCGACCAGGTGGTAGTTGACCTCATTGAAGTCCTCGATGACACGCATGAAGAGAGCGCCGACGTGCTTCTTGCCGTTGAAGCTCCTGAGCCGGCCGAACACGCGGACGTACTGGTCCTGCGAAAACCTGGGGCCGCTATCCTCTAGGGCTTCGGGGTCCACCCAGTCCTTGACGTCGATGGTGCCGGTGCCGTCGTCGAGCCGGTACGTGACGTTGGTGGTCTGCGGGTTCACGGCGCGAACCTGGCCGACTATCGTCAGCTGCGTAAGCGGCATGCCGTCGATGGTTACGTCTGCGCCGGGGAAGGCCTCCTCCCAGTCCGTAAGTTGCTTGATCGTCAGGGGTCGGAGTGTCTCGTCGCCGTAGCTCTAGATGTGAAAACGCGGTTAAGGATCAGAAATTCAAAAGTTGCCATTCTCAGACTGAGGGGAAGGAGGAATGCGTGATAATCGTACCTTTCCACCGCCACCTTGACTACTTTGCTGCTGCGAGCCCCCGAGGAAGCCGCCGCCATCCTCGCCGCCTTGGGCGCCGTAATTTGATTTGGTGTAGCCGCCGTATGCTTTGCGAGGAGTTAGCCGTACGTCCACACCTCCAGATGCTCCTTCTATCTACGAATCCACGTACCCATAGCTGCTGTGCTGTAGTTTTAGCAGTGTATTGTGGCCGAGTGTGGATGGGCGATGCGCGGGGGGGAAGAAGGCGCGTTTTTGAAGTGGGATGACGCGCCTGCCCACTTTAACAGGGCCCGCTTTAACTCGAGTATGGAGGCCGATAGGTGAGATCGTTCGTAAACCCAACTTTGACCAATCAGCTTTCAGATTTCAATTCTGTCATTCGCCGCCGCACACAACGTTTGGAAGTAACAGCCTGTTGCAATCAAGTACCTAGATAGGTCCCCGTCTTTTGGCAAGGCCCTTGAACGCAGTCAATTCAGGCCCGAATGACTGTAATTATTCGCGGGCTTGACTTGACTCCGTTCGGGGCCAGGGTTGACTGCGTGCGCAGGGCTGAATTGACTGCGTTTACAAGCCCGAATTGACTGCGTTCACAGGCCCGAATTGACTGCGTTCACAGGTCCGAATTAACTACGTTCGAGGGCTCGAATTGACTACGTACGTGGGCCCAAATTGACTGCGTACGCGAGCCTGAATTAACTGCTAATACGCGTACACAGGGTTAGGGTTACAGGATGTAGGCTTGCAACCGATAACCCTAACCCTACGCACTTGACTCAGGGCCGTGCGCACAGACCAAGAAACGCGTGCCGCTTTAAAGTGCACCTCCGGATCATAGCCAGGTTTAGCCTCGGCTGATCGTGCTGGAAGCTTTGACGTCAACAACCGAGCGAGGTCTCGTCTATTGCACCTGAAAGTTACACCTCCACCGTTCTCTTATTAATAGAAGTCATTCCCCGGACTTAATTAGCAACCCTTGTATAGTGCTACCTGCCCGCGTGCTGCGACATCGACGAACAGTATTGACTGCAACCCATGGCTCGTCCAAAGTCCGCAACGCTACCCCTTATCCCGCTCCCGACGGGAACCGTGCTTCTGCCCGGTGTAATCCAACGAATAACCGTATCTTCCAACCGACCGGACATCGCCTCTCTCCTCGCGACGGTATACACGAGGGCTGCTTCCAAGAGCCCGAACGGCCGCATCGATACCGTCCCCATCGCCTGCGTCCCCATCGCATCTCCACTCATCGGCCCCAACGGCCAGCTGCTTATCCAAAACGATGACGAGCCTGTTGAAGAGTTGACCCAAACAGTCATCGATCCGGCAAAGGCAACAAAGGCGGATCTATTCCCATGGGGGGTCGCCGCAAAAATAACCGGGGTCGAGGGGAGAGGGACGGGCGAGTTCACCCTCCTCGTTGAAGGAATCTCGCGCATAAAGCTTGAGAAGATATACTCGGAACGGCCGTACTTTGAAGCCAAGGTCGTATACTACCCAGATGAAGGTATAGACGGCTGCCCGTGACCCTTCCCCTTTCTAAACAGACACAGGCCTAACTGAGTCGTAGTCTCACTCCTGGACCCCGCTCTCCAGGAACTATTCCAGACCCTAAAGCAACGTTCACGAGAACTCGTTGGGATCCTCCGACTGGCCTCCATCCTTACCCGGCCGGCAGCTTCTGCTGGCCTGTCTCCGCTCCTCGCTCGACGACTGGACTTCTTCGTGGTCAAGAAGAAGGTCGCGGAAGCAGGAGCACTAGCGGATTTCATGGCAAACATCGTCGACTGTTCGTTCGAGGATAAGTTACGGGTACTGGCTTTAGTCGATGTGAAGGAACGTATCGCCAAGGTCATTGAATTGCTCGACGGTCAGGTCGGAAGTATCAAGAACAATGTCAAGGTCACCACCTTCACGACCTCGGCACTTCCTTTTACAATCGACCCGGACTCGGCCCAAAAGGAGATCGAGAAGATCTGGAGGCCCAACGCATCCAAATCCCCGTCTCGAGGTCCAACCCCCGCTATGGGCATGCCGTTCCCGCCGCCACCCGGGTTTTCGGGTGCTGGGAACCAGGACGACGACCAAGAGCCTAACGAAATCGAGGAGCTCCAGAAGAGGCTCGACGCCGCGAAGCTAACCCCGGAGGCTGCCAAGATAGCAGACCGGGAGATTAAACGATTAAAGAAAATGGTCCCTGCCCAAGCCGAATACGCCGTTACAAGGACATATCTCGAAACTTTGGCTGAGGTGCCATGGTCTGCGGTCACGGATGACCGTCTTGGGCCTCAGACTTTACCTAGGGCTAGAAAGCAACTAGACGACGACCATTTCGGGCTAGAGAAGGTCAAGAAGCGACTCTTGGAATATCTGGCCGTCCTTAGGCTCAAGCAATCGATTAACCAAGATGTCGACGCTCAGATCAAACAAGCGGAACAGGAGGCTGGACCAGAGCCGAGCAAAGGCGACGAAGCGAAGGGTGCGGTATCGGAGGGTCTAGATGAGAAGATCAAGTCTTCTACGGCGAAGATCGAGATCTTGAAGAGCAAGCGGATGATCGACAAGTCGCCCATCCTCCTTCTCGTTGGTCCTCCTGGTGTAGGCAAGACAAGCCTTGCAAGGTCGGTGGCAACAGCTTTGAACCGGAAATTCCACAGAATCTCTCTCGGAGGAGTGAGGGACGAGGCGGAGATACGGGGCCACCGGAGGACGTACGTAGCTGCTATGCCCGGCTTGATCATCCAGGGCTTAAGGAAAGTGGGCGTAGCGAATCCCGTCTTTCTCCTAGACGAGATTGACAAGGTTGGAGGGTCTAACTTCCACGGCGACCCGTCGGCGGCTATGCTGGAAGTCCTCGATCCCGAACAAAACCATACGTTCGTGGATCACTACATCAACATACCGATAGACTTGAGCAAGGTCCTGTTTATTGCTACGGCGAATTCGCTCGACACCATCCCACCCCCTCTGCTAGATCGCATGGAGACTATCTACATCCCCGGCTACACAACCCTTGAGAAACGACACATTGCGATGCAGCACCTGATACCCAAGCAGATCCGAGTTAACGGGTTGAACGAAGACCAAGTTGCCTTCAACCAGGATGTCGTGTCAAAGGTAATCGAGTCTTACACCCGCGAATCGGGAGTTCGCAATTTGGAGCGAGAGTTGGGCTCGGTCTGTCGTGCGAAGGCAGTTGAATTTGCAGACGCCAAGGACGGTGGCCACCCAGAGACATACAAGCCGAACCTCACAGTCGAAGACATCGAAAACATCCTCGGCATCGAGAAATTCGAGGAGGAGATCGCCGAGAAGACCAGCCGGCCGGGGATCGTCACGGGACTGGTAGCCTACAGCTCGGGCGGCAACGGAAGCATCCTCTTCGTCGAGGTGGCGGACATGCCCGGCAACGGTAGCGTGCAGCTGACCGGCAAGCTCGGCGACGTCCTCAAGGAGAGCGTCGAGGTCGCGCTGACCTGGGTCAAGGCCCACGCGTTCGAGCTGGGCCTGACGGAGGGGCCGACCGCCAATATCATGAAAGACCGGAGTATCCACGTGCATTGCCCCTCCGGCTCGATCCCGAAGGATGGCCCCAGCAGCGGCATGGCGCAGGCGATTGCGCTCATTTCGTTGTTCTCTGGCAAGGCTGTGCCGCCAACTATGGCTATGACGGTAAAGACTACACTTTTTCTTACGTCCTCCCGTTTGCCTACCTACAGCTTTTTTCCCCCTTTTCCGCAGCAACTAACACGGCGTTACACTAGGGAGAAATCTCGTTGCGAGGACGGGTTACTGCCGTTGGAGGCATCAAGGAGAAGTTGATCGGAGCCCTCCGAGCAGGTGTCAAGACGGTGATGCTGCCGGCGCAGAACCGCAAGGACGTCAAGGATCTGCCGCAGGAGGTGAGGGATGGGTTGGAGATTATTCATGTCAGGTACGTCCACGTCCCCGCCCTCCCGAGCTTCTCCCCTGATGTTGGAGTATATCGTCCCCACTAACAGCTCTCGCCGGTTTATAGTCATGTTTGGGAGGCTATCCGCCATGTCTGGCCGGACTCGCAATGGCCGGGAGAGGAGAAGTATCACCAAACCATCGAGTCCCGCCTATGAGGCGCTCACTCCTCGTTGGCGCTTTGTAAAGACCTCCAATCTGCCAACCTACGACTTGTATGATACTGAAACCCCCTGCACAAACCTACACCTTGCATGTTAGATATCCCTTATCCCAACCAAGCGATAGCATCGAGATCCAAAATCTCATCTCATCTCAGGATTATTTGCTCCATATGACTAGCGTCAGAGTGTTACATGTTCATTTAACCCCACACAGACTTGAGCGGTTCGAAGCATGCTATCGGGAGCCGCCATGCCGCATGCACTGCTTACCTTTTTGCTTCAGATCACGGGTTTAGGATTAATGGTTTAACGCCACGACAGCTTCAGATGCTGCAGACCGTGCAGTTTTGAGGAGGCTGCATACGAGGAACCCAAGCTTGAAATGCTCGCCAAGGTACTTACATACGTTCGCGGACAGTAGGCAAGTACGCATAGTGGCGCGAGTGACAGCTTAGACGCAACGCCAGCACATAGGAAGCAATCCCAGGCGGCCTCCAAGGCGGCCGATCGATCCGTGCCGCCCGGGGTAGTTTCCCAGCTTCACAAGACGTTTGGTTTCCACGTGCACCCGTCTTTCCCCCTTCTTTTAATCTATTTTGGCCCCAGTTACCCAGGTCTGACACGACCGCGGGCGGCTCAGTGTTTCTGATGCGTCATAAAGCTTTTCCGGCCGGCGGTCGCAATAGCTAGGTTCGTCCCCTTTCTACAGCCTGGACGAGATGAACCGTCGGAACCGCCCAAACTCTTAACCGGGGATGAAGCAGGCACGGCAACGCTTTCCGCTGCACCACATCTGACGGCCCTTCTTAGCCGCCGCGCGGGAAGAGGTGCTAGCTAGTTTTGTCACGGCGGGTACGGGGGGAGAGAGGGCTGCACGATGTGGTCGGCGTCATCGGGGGATGGGGTTCTGATGTTTGACGCAATCATCCCCGAGGGGTAGGGCTTGTAAAATTCGGGGATTCCCCAACCAAGAATGGTTCCCCGAGAGTCTGGAACCCGAACCGTAGAGACGGGAGCGATATTAGGGTGACGAGGTCTGGGAAGTGGTGTGCAGGGCGGGTCGGTAAGCCGCACCTGTCTTCCGAAGCCGCGCTGTTTCAGCTATATTAAGCCTGAGACAACAAACTTGAAGAGTGGTTTCTAAAAATGTTGGTTCTTGAGGGACTTTTTTTTTCCCTCACTCTCTTCTTTTGCCCTCCCTCTCCTTCACTTTCTGCCAAAAAAAAAAACCAACCCGTAAGCGATATTTGAAAGGGAGGGTGTGCCGTACCATTCATAGGTGCAATTAGGATGGAGCTTAGCGATGGGGGCGGAAACAAACAAGACCGCGCCGAAGGATGGATCTAAAGTTCGGCACAATATAACACCAGTCCTCACATATTGGATAGACCTTGAGAGAAATCTTCGCAAGCTATGCCGCTTCATGATGGATGTGTCGGCCCAGGCAAAAACAAACGTGATCGTTGTCGAAACTCACGGGTGCTATTTTTGCAAGTTTGGCCCGTAGATGTGTACTCATTCTGCCGGTAGTGTTGGAGGAGGCAGCATTGAGTCTCGCCAGCCTTGTAGTCCGGCCAGTAGAAGTATCTCTATTCCGAGCACGCGACCTAAAGCCACCTCTGCCGCTTGGCACTCGTCATATCCCCTTATGGACAAGGATATCACTCAAGGTATCAGACACTTGGTTCGCATCTTCTACCACTTGTACACAACTTGGGAAGGCCAAGCAAGGAAGTCGTACCTGGGGCAGGAGTTAAGGAAGATTAGAAGGAGGGCTGAGAGGTATCAGGTCGCTCCTGTTAGACAATACGACGCGTATCACGAAATGCCTCGTAGACCTCCGAAAACGCGCCGGTGAGAACACCCAAACCAACGCTGTTCCTGCACGAGGCCACAAAGAGTCCTCATCTACGTGCAATCACTCATGCGTGCTCCGGTATTGTCTTCTCCCGAGACCTGGTCTCGACGCCACATCGTTACCTCGCCGCCTTCAAATATCAAAATTAACGGCAAATTGGTCGCAGATTTCCGAGAAAGATGGGATGCCAAGGCTCAGTGACAGTCGGTGAGTCAGTGCTAAAGACGTATTCGGCCTCGCGAGGCCCAACTCGGGGGAAATAAAACCATAGAGCGCCTTCGCAATGCAAAGCCGCCGTTTCAATGAACCTCGGTGACCGCTTTGGAGACGTGAGGAAGTTAAAAGGAGACTAGATTGGGGGCCCCCTAGTCCGCCGCAACGCTACCTCAGTCCCGGCACGCACTTAACCCCACCAACTACCTAGTCATCTCATATCTGACAGCCGGGTTATTTGGTGGCGGATGTCACAGGGACCACCCCAGTTCCCGCTGGGGAATGGTAGATCGGCAAATCGGACAAGATTACTCCTAACTAGTAGAAAAAAAAGAAAAGAAGATGGCTGGCCGCCGGTCTGTATCGTCGATCAGAGCTACAGGAGTGCTGGTGCTCCGGAGATCGAGCATAACTGACAAGGAAGGCCCAAACGTCGCCTGCCCGGGAAGGGGAAAGGTGGTCCACGAGGGTGTCAAGGAAGGGCAAAGAAGAAAAGAAGAGTGTGTCTGGGGTTCTCAATCCCTATCCGGAGATCCCACGGGGCGGCAGGGAGAATCGTACGAGAATGTCTCTCAGGAATTCATGCAAAGCTGCCCCGGGGATCGGCTTGAGGAGGAGGAGGACAAGTGAATCAGATCGACGGGGTTCCGCTGGTCGTGATGCACATTTCTTACATGGGACGACGCCAATCCGTCGCTCCTCCAAATCTCACTAACCCTCAGCAAATTAGCAGCTCCTCCGGGTGGCAGTTGACGATGCCATTAGAGTCATGAGCACCACGGAGACATTATCGGGCTGCCCTGCCAGCTTCCTGCCGAGAGCCGTGTGGTGTTGGTTGATCTGAGGCGAGGTAGTTCAGGTGCATCGGTATTAGTAGATTGCAACATCAACAAAGGACAGAAGCCCTGCAGCTTAGGTACTGAGGTACCAAGATGTCCCTATAATTGGCACGTCCTATAGGTAGGTACATAGTACTGGTTTTGCATGATCAACGCATCGTGAGTAGGTAGTAGGTACCGTATGTCGTGCACTACGAATGCAGTACTTTGCACCAGAAAGAAGTGGGGGTGGCGTCCACTTACTGTTATTGACAGCGAGGACTGCTAACCAGCTGCAGGCGTGTGCCCAATGATCATGAAGATCGACGAGGGTGGGCAATCTTGGGAGGAAGGAAATGGCGACATTTAATCGATCTCCTTTTAACTTGATTGCCTCAGGTACAGTGGGAACCAAGTGGGACATTTTATTGCGCGTCGTCGACGAGACTGCATTTTATCCAGATAGCTTAGACAGTACGGATTAGCTTCACTGGAGTTAGCTAGCTGCGGCAAGCCCCGTTCAGTCGCGAGATCCGAACACAACTCGCGGCAAAACCTGCCTTGGAGATTCTCTAGTTCCGATTTCACTGTTTGGTCGGGTTGTTCGGAGAGACAAGGGTTGCCGACCGCGTTCCGTACATGCGTTCTCGGTGCCTTCTGAGGTTGTTGAGGTTGGGATCATTGTCTTGAATGTAGCTGATTTAATAGTGCGCTTCACCATGTAACAGCACTGGGATCTGCTAAAAGCCTCAGTCCGCATCCGTCCAGCAGACGACCAATCAAGATAGATTAGCACGACGTAGATCGTTTCGCTCTGGTGCCTACGCACGACCTTTTCCGGTGAAGGGTGACAACGTAGTGGGCTGGAAGAGTTTGACATGCACTCAAGCATTCGGAGGTGCCCATCCCTCGAGCTACTTCGTAATTAATATGTTGGTCTCCCTCGATCGGTAGCTCTCGGCGACTGACATGGTTGGGAGGCTAACCTATCTGCGCTATGCTTGCAGGAAGTGGGCGCGAGAGTCCTTGTTCAAGGTGGTGTTTGGGTACTCCGCACGGACTAGGGCAGAGATTGCTCCCTCTGTGCAGGAACAGAGCGCAAGCAAGGAACTGATAATTAATGACCCGCTCAACGTGTTCGAGCTCTTCACCTCCATTACCACAGCTCACATCTCCCGCGAGACTCAACCATGGCGGTTGCCCGGGAATGGGTTCGATGCCACAAGTCTTGATCGAGCGGGTTGACTCCCCGGCCACCCCGAACAGCCGTAGGAGGGACCCGGAGCAAGTTCCGTGGGGGACTTTCGTTCCCAGGGGCAGTTAATGTCGAATGGAAGAGACTTGGCCAAGGGATTGGGAAGTGGCAGAAAGGGGAGAACCAGTCCGCCGGGAAATGAAGCCGGGAGACCCATGCGGCTCGGACCTCGCAAGCGTAACTAAGTTACCCCGCCGACGCTCACCCGCGAAACCCGCGCACTGCCGGCAAATTAAATCCCCTTGGAATGTCCCATCCGTTATTACTGGGTTGGGAGCGGTCTCCTTCGCAGGCATCAACAAGCATGCCAAGTTGCACTCGGTAGTGAGGTTCGGAAGGATCACTACGCACGGGGATGCGAGACGGAGAGACGTCGGCCTGCAGAGCACGGACGGTGTGGTGAGAACGGTATGGTAGTTGCTGCGAACACCACCACACCGCAGAGCCGCTGCTTCAAATGCTCGCCGTGGGGCCAGGGAGGAAGGGCCGCACGACGACCTGGGTGGCCCCTGACTTATATTAGCCCAATTAAAGCGCCACGCGCGAATGTCACCTTGGGCCCCTGCTAGCGCGGGAACCAAAGCTCTTCCAGCGTCGTAGCCTGTCCTCCGTTGGGGAGGAACCGATAAAGGGCGAATGATGGTTGTCATCGGTTGGGGGCTGCATGCATAGCTTTATGGGTTCACGGCCAAAACCTCCAAGTTTCCAGCGGAGGGGGAAAAGGGGGAACCGCCTGAGTTGTTTCGTCGCCTTGTGCTCCAAACTAGCTAAGAAAAGACCGTGAACAACGTCACTAAGGTACCTCACGGAACCTGAGAAGTCGCCGGTGCTTAAAAAAACGCCGAGCAAAGCAGATGGCGCCAGGGCACCGGGAGGAGAACCTTGCTCCCCGGTCGTCGGACATTTACATACAGCAAGGTCGAGGGCGGATCGAAAGACCCGACGCAGAAGAAAAAAAAGAGGAAAGTTGATGGGTGGGTCCCATGGCTCTTGTGCGCTTACGTCGAGAGCTAATTGTGGTGTTATTCGAAACTTGCCGAGACTGGCCCCAGCTTTACTCCTTTCATGCTTTATTCGCTGGCCATCCCCAGGACGGGAGTGTCTCGATCTCCTCAAGCTCTTTCGGGTGGAGGAGGAATATGGATCGACCAACTATGAACACGGGGCGTTAGTTCAGATGAACCTCGAGTCTCATGGGGGTTGTTGCGAATGAACGGCACGGTTGATCGACCCTGTTTGCTGGGTAACTCTGGGTGAGTATGCGAAGGTCAGCAATCAACCAACCTTATTGACAGGTAGCCGTGCATGCATGATACATCATTATCATACAGAACATGATACAGCTTCCAACTGGTTCATTTGGAGACGGAAAGAGGGGCCAGAGGGAAAGGAGCTGCAAAAGAGCTGCGACCCCCAACATTTCTAGGGCCAGGGGGGGTGTGGGTGAGAAGGAGTCGGGGCGGGGGGGACGGGTCCTATGGGGAAGTGCAGGTCGGGAGAAGGTGTTGGAACCGGAGCCGCGGCTCCCGCAGGTTGGCACGGATCCATATGGAACCAATGCTGCGTTGGATAGAAATCGCGGTTCCGAGACGTGCATCGCTCGCATCACTCCGCGCCCGCGCATCACTCATCGCATCCCTCATCGCATCAATCGTCGCATCACGCCTCGCATCCTGTTGGCTCAAGCGGGATGGGAGTTGCTATTTTTGACCGTGTCGATGGGAGATCATCGGTAAACGAGCTGCACAGTGTCTCATCAATACAACACGGCATAAGGGATCCAGGATGGCTATATCAAAGTCAGCATATTGGAGGGGCGAAGAAGGGGTGAGGGGTGAGAGAGGAAAATGAGGGGGAGGTTAGCCGCAATCTTCTTCTAACCTTTGCTACCTCGGATTTGATGACATGAACAGAAAGTGCTTCTTCTGCATTGAGATCGGTCAGAGAAAGTAGGAAGGCACGTCTAGGTCGGGTAGATAGTAGGTGGTAGTGTGTACCTACCAAATGTAGACATGGTACCTGGTAATGGCGTCCACCTTGGGAAAGGGCGCCTTAATACACGGTCTCTTAATACATGGTTTGATAGCGAAAATGTATTTTAGACTGCAAAGTGGCCCGTCCACCCACACAGATCCTCCCGGCACCCACATCCAGGGAACTCGGTACTGGGTCTCGCCTCTTAAGTTCGGTCGACATTATGCAGCGAGTTGCAGCAGGTCGCAGCGGGTCGCAGGAGGGACGATTGATTTGCTGCGGGTTCGCCGCGGTCGCAGCTCTCTTGTATGTACCTGCAGTAGTTGGCACCGACGAACCTTTGGTCGGTTGGCCCTGCACTCTGAGAAAATATATGAGACACTAACCCAATGTTTAACGCATGTGGGCTGGTACTGTCCTGTACCTTGGTACCCGTTGCCTTGCCTCGTCGCCCTCTTGCCAAAAGTAGAAGGCAAGAGGGCAGAATGAATGGGTCTCTTTCCCCGCGGGTATGGTTTTGGCCAAGCGATCGGGCCAGGCACATACAGATAGATCCTAGCCCCTAAGATGCAATAGAGCATCCCGTCGCAGAGGTTCGGCGAACACGTAATCAATTAATTCCCAGGTAAACGCCTAAATATTTCTTACGCGTGTATGTATAGTATAGCAATAATTCGAAAATTGCCAAGACTTTTTGGACTGGCGGGAAGATGCTGAGGGGGAGAAAACCCTGGGTCATCATCGCTCTATTACGGTTGGTTAGATGGCACGCACAGTAATAACGTACCTTACTCTCGGGAAGGTACCTCACCGAAATTCCCCACAGCCGCACCAAGGTAGCACCAAGCTTGGATCCTTCCCCCTTCCCCCATGACGGGCGCGGATGAGACGACAAAACGTGCTTTCCCCTCGGCCCGCTGCTCGCCCAAAAAGTCGTGCAGATGTATGTAGGTACCATCAGGTATCCTTGTGAAGGGCTTTTGCGACGTGACTCGCCGGCACTTTTACTATGGGATCCCCTCCCGAGCTTACGTACATGTAATGTACATTCAACTTACCTTGCTCTCAGATACTTTGACCCAATACTTTGACCACCGCAGATACCATTCCCTGACTCGATGCCAAGTTTACAATTCACCACATCAATTAGGCCCCTTTCGATCTCCCAAGTAGAGTGTCCGGGCCTGCACAGGTGGCCGCACCGCGCCGGGCACAATAATATAGCAATGTAGGTAGGGCTGAGCTTCTCGGGGTACACATCGTGGTGCGGGTGTCTTGAGCTGCAGCATCTTGACTCTGAGATCGAGGGTGAGGTGGTACTATACAGGGAGGCACATCTATCTGAATGGATGCAAAGTACCTTCATTACCCCCCACCAGTACCTCATACTTCAGTCTTCCGTACATCCCCTCAGAAGCTTGTTGCGTCTGTGCATTCGCCCGGCCGCGCTTCTCAAGGGCTCACCCATTATCGGTCAGTGCTCCACTGCTCGAAGGCCGGGGTCCACATATCTGCAAGCCATTCATTTCTGTCTTGGCTTGCCTTATCTAGGAAAGACCCCCGATCGTGACAGCGATGCGTCTTGCACCGGCGTTTGGGAGAAGCGAGGAAAAGGTGAATGGTGCTGAAACTGCCCGCACCGGCTTCACCATGGCACTTCGCTGAAACGGTTCGGAGAATTCGCGCGGAGTCGCAACATGATTAGATTTGCCAGGACTAGGGCATCTCCTACTACCTACGCTAGGTGCTTACTGCTACGAGCTAGTGTACTACAGTACTTCGCACCTCCCGGTTGCTCCTTCCTCCACAGAGTTCCCATTCCTTGTCGATACATACACTACGAGTACATTGCAGGGTTTGGGGGAGGTGGTAGTTTGACTAGACTGACGCCATCCCACCACCACCACCACCACTTTGCCCAGCCCTCCCCCTCCCCTACCCTTGCTCCCCACCCCCTTGTTGCTTTGGACGTGCGCAACAAGTAATATGTACCTTCTGTATCCGTCGTACCTGTCTTGGACACACACACCTGTTCCTGTGATTAACCGTGTCGATGATGGGCGCCCGCCCGGATCCTCAAGTACCCTTTCCCTTGTCCTTTGATTGCGGAGACCTGGACCTGCCCTGTCTGTGCCCTTTGCGTTGAGCTACCTAGCCGGAATTATGAGCTGACAGGGGGGACCCTTGCTCCCACTCACTCGCTCACTTCTCACACTCTCTGCTCGCTCCCTTCTCGCCTAGCATTGTCGACTACCCTTCGATTAGCAGCCACCCAAAGGACCACCATCCGGGGTGTGCCCTGACCTAGCTGGACGCCATCCGTGCTCCATCTCGGCCCCATCTTGGTTCCATCTCAATTGGCGTCGTCAGCTTTAAGTCGCACAAAACTCGCCCATGCTGCCACCACTTCGAACGGCAAATCTTTCTCGAACTACCGGATCGATTTCTGTCCAGCCGCAACCCGCTTGGCCGTCCATCCAGCTAACAACACCGGCCTCTCGTTCCCCTTTGCCTGGGACGGACACCCACAAGACGGCCATCACAAAGGTCCTTCGCTCACTACCCCATGTGGCCCTGAGAGAGTAGAGCAGTTAAAAGGGCGCTCTCTATTCCTCTTCCTCCCCCGCAGCTCCACCGGCACCTCCTCCTCCCTCCCCACCACCACCAACGCGACAACTCTAGCGTACGTGCAGGATCACCGGATCTCCAGCTTCGCCGGCGTGTTTTACCTTGGCGCGGTTCCTTCATCGACGCATCGTTCGATCGTGTGTTGTCGACATCTCTGCGCCCACTAACAAGTTGCGACCGATCACCCATCCTCGGATCCCGTCTCGCTCATTGGTACCCGCCCCTAGAAAGGGTTAGCTACGCAAATATTTGTTCAGCATTGGGGCAATTCGCAGACCTACCCAAGACTCTAGAGCACGCGCCCAACACCGTGGACTCCATTCCCAAGCAGACGCAGCTCCGGCATCATACCGCACCCCTCCACGGCTTCCTACGCCGGTTTATCGCCGGGGACTTTTTTTTTGTAGTTGAAGGCAGCTTCAAGAGGTGTCTGTCTTGCTACCACAGCTAGACAACCCTTCCCGCGAGCTGGCACCGTCGGGGCATGTATTTTGACAGCTGTATCGTTATTAACTCAAGGCTCGGTTGATCTTTGTTGTTGTTGTTGTCATCGTCGCTGCGTTCGGGGACGGCGCGTCTGGAGCCCCCGGCCCTTTGCTAAAGTCTGCAGAGCCACCTCCATGCAAGCTCCAAGCCGGCATCACGACGCTTCTTGCATCCCACTCGGCCAACGCCGGGCTATACCAGACCTGGCGCGCTTCGCTCTAGACCTGACCCGGGCTAGAGCAGTCTTCGAGAGTGCGGCTAGCTTACGGGATTATCCTTCGCCGCCCATGTCAGGGTCTCCGCCCCTCCCGCCCAAAGCAACTCAAGAGTCTGCCGAGAGGAGTCAGGGAACCTACAACCAACCGACGACTCAAGATGTCTACCGCGGGATCCCAACCCTCCAAGCCGACATGAGATTGCCGCCCGGCGCCGGCGGGCCCAGCATGTCCTTCGCCGGCGAGGCCCCCGAAAGGATGCCTTACGCCTTCCCACCCCACTCGGAAGCCGCAGTCGCTCGACCTGTGCCTTATCCTCAGCACAGCCAAGCTGTCTCTCAACAGCAGCAGTATCTTCCAGCACCGGGCCAAGCGCCTGGTCCTGGTCCTGGTTCGGCACCGGCACCGCCGGTTTATCCCGTTAGTACCCGACCACCAGTTCAAAAAACTCCGCTCCAGACATCGCCTAAACTCCAGAGGAAGACAAAGGGTCATGTAGCTTCAGCTTGCGTTCCTTGTAAGAGAGCGCATCTCAGGTATGTCCAATTCACTTGAACTGTTAACCCCCGTACGATGATACCGAGTGAAGACGGCGCTGACCAACTCCAGATGCGACGGTATGTGGCATAACCTTTTCTTGACTCCTCTTTCCCCTCCTTTCTCTCCCGGCACTTTTCTCTTCCCTCCCTTTTTCACCCCCTTCTCATTCGGGTATTTGCGCCGCGCCGCCTTTCTCACGACGCATCAATTCGCGCGTGGTATAAATAGGAGGAAAACCTGGTTGTTGCGACGTGTTACTGGCCATCACCGTGCATATCGTGGCTACAACGGCCTCCGGAATTAATTGACATGATAATGTCAGATGGTTCCGGGGACTGGACCGTGCGGCATTGATGAGAACCAAACACGGTTGTGCGACACTGGTAGGCCGCAAGCATTGAGCCACCAGCTCGGAGGGTTAATCCGGAGAAAGGGGGGCTTGACCGGCCGCGGATCCCAGGAACGGAGGTGGTTCTCAAGCGAGTTCTATACCCCGTGTCGTGCTTGGGCGGGGAATATCGACGCTATCCAGTGGAACGAGCATCGACGACTTCGTATGCACACGATGCCGAACTTGACACCCCTTTCCAGCTTTGCGGCAATGGAGAAAGCCAACCTGGCACCTAAACGGGTGCATGTTTGCTAGACAACCCAACGCGAATATCGCCGGCTGTGTCAAGGCTTAGCCCATGGACGACACAAGAGCAAGTGCCATGTCGCGACAGCTGAGTTTGCCAAAAAGAAAGAAAGAAAAACCTGGTTCGAGATCCGGCCCAAAGGATGATTAGATACGACTGTAATAGTCGGACTCGGCAGTTCCTTCCCCAGCACCAAACAGCCCGCCACTTGGGGGCTGGCCACACTGTCTTTCATATCTTGAGCATAAATTCAGCATTCCCCATTTACTAACCTATGATTAGCGCAACGACCTTGTTCACGATGCATGAGCAACGGCAAGGAAGACGTGTGTGTTGACGTTCAGCACAAGAAACGCGGCCGTCCCCGACTAAGAGATGATCGAGAGGCTCGCTATGATCCAGCCAGGTTTGGAAGTCCGCACGATACCACCTCGAGGCGGCCGACATCCCTGTACGGGCCTGCCGCGCCTTCGGTGCCCATGCCTCCTTACGACGACGGGATGAGGCGGAGCCACTCGCAATCGTATCGAGTCCTCAAATCCCAGCCCCCAGAACCGGTCCCGCCGAGGTATATCGAGAGGGGCTCCATGGCCGACGCCAACGTCTTCCCCTCATCCCTATCGATCTCGACGAAACCGCCCGAGCCAACAGTGTTCCTAACGATGGATTTGGAAATTGCCAACGCGTCAACCACTTTTGTTGATGCCTTGGCACGGCCGAACATTAAGGGCCTGAGGTTGCTGGATATCACCGCGCCTAGTGATAGGGAGAAAGTGCTTAGCCACCAACGGCAGATGCAGGAGGAGCAAAAGATGAGGGACCCGACGTACCTGCCTCCCATATTTGGCAAACAGGAGGAAGACAGGGTAATACAGGCCCTGGGATTCAGCTCCGAAGAAATATCTAGGTATCAGCTCGACAGACATGAGTACCTAACTTTCCAGACAGCCGATGGCCAGTCCAGGACCTTCCCCGTCCGAATGGGGCTCGCGAAACAGGACTCGATATACTTCGTGGTTGTGAGCTTGAACCTGGCTGTGAGGCAGTTCCAGCCTCCAACCCCGTCGCCAAACCCCCGGGATGTCATGTACTCGTACCAGGCGCTCCCGCAGCCGTACTCGCAGCCCACTCCCGTCTCCGCCACTTTCGATCCAAGGGCGACTCACCGCGGAGGGACCGGTTATGGCCAAAGACAACTGGAAGCCCCGTCGCCGATGATGGTGGGCTTGAGTCCGGGACAACCTCCGTCGTATGCTGCATCGCCGAGTCGTCCCGAGTACGCTACCGGACAACCCTCGTACCAAGTTCCTCGGAGCGAGCTGCCGCCGGCCACTCGACCACCACAAACCCCGGGGTATCAGCTCCCGCCAATACGCAGTCAACAGCAGCAGCAGCAGCAGCAGCAGCAGTCAGCGCCGCCACCTCCTGACCGGTCACCCCAAAGCCGGGAAGATCGATCCCGGGTCGATATTGGAGGCCTGATTGATCCGACCGACCCGTCGAGGAGGCCACACCCCTGATGGGCATGAATGGCCGGCCTGTGTCCTACCCTCTTTATCGGTAGTGGGAGAGATGTGATGTTTCCATCATCCTCCCGTTGCCCTTAGCGGCACCGAGCCGTGACTGAGATGTGCAAGACACTGCGGATATGTATTTGTATGGTTTTATACCCCAGTTGTCCAGTTGTTGAGCTTTGTGGCTCGTTCGCAATTTGAAAAGCAAGATAGCATTGTACAAATTGCTGTACATACTCCCGCGGGGATTAGCATATACACGACTCACGGCCCGTTCGCCTGACGACATGATACCTCGGCATCATTGGCGTTTTTTTCCTTCTTTCTTTTTCTTGTTCCCGTCTTTCCCTATTTTTCTTCTCTCATTGACCGCAAGACACCATTGCGGTATTTTTTTACGGGTTCGGATTTGTGGTCGTATAATGCCTTGATGGCCGGTTCTTTTGTGTTCGAAATGGGCGTTGGAGGGTGGTGTTGCCTTGCTGGAATGTATGATGCCATGTCGACTGCGCCGGATGAGAAAAAAAAGGAGGTGGATTGCATGATCATGTACGTGTAGATCGGTCGTCTTGGATTGGCATCACGTTGCAAAACTGGATATGCCCCCGTTCACGTCGCCCGCGAGGGGCGATGCCCGTTGCGCTGTTACTCGCATCGAATGTACCTCATTCTGGGTGGTATCCTTGGATCGGCGGTGTGTCGCATCTTCACCTCGACGAGACCGACCGGTGGGAAAGGATTCCGGACTGGGTCCTCATCGAAATCGCGTGCTCCTTCTCCATGACGTCGAATCCTCGGTGGCGACTGTCCAAGGAGCGAACAAGGGCGGTGAGGGCGAGGGAAGAGGAAGGACAAAAGCTGAAGACCAGGGGAGGTCGCGAAATCACGGGAAGGAAGGAAAGTAGGTAGCAATGGGGCTTGGTCAATTACTAGGAGGGGTTTAACCGCATTGCTGGTATAGTCCGGAGCCGTTAACCCAATTCCTCCTTAGCTTACGTGTAATAATGGTTACAATCGGGCGAACCTGGAAATCTACCTTCGGTTTGATTTGATGTATACATGGGTAATGGGGGAGGGGGAACATACGGGGCATACATAAAGAGCAAACAGGAATAGGCTTATTAGTCCACAATCGGTCCTACCTCAAGGCATGATCTTAATTTCAGGCCTGACTAGAGGAGGATTTGACCAGCTTCCTTTTTCAATTGAGCATTCTTCTCGGTCTCCCAAGTAAAATACCATCTCAATTTTCTTCTTCCATCTCCTTATTGACTCTTGGTGCTGTTCATTTAACCCCCTGCCCTCCCGAGACCTGTCGTCTGCATTCGTAGGGCGTTGGGGCGCATATGCGGCGAAAGTGGGAATAATAAAAAAAAGAAATTCTCCGAGACGTCAACGCTAGCCTGGACCCCATCCATGCATCGCAAATCCGTTCGCTGATTAAATTCTGCAGCATCCCGCAGCCCGCCCCATCTTCCCCTCTTAACGCCACGGGCCTTCCCATTTTGCCCCATGCTAGTGGACATTGTCCCTGGCGCGCACACGCACGCATACAACACGCGAGAAACATCATCGTCGACGGGTGAGTCATTGGTAAAAGCATGTCTTACCCCCCATCTCTCTTGCGAGGCGTTTCGGGGCGATCAATGTTTCTAAAGTTTCATGGAAGGATTTTCTTACTACTACAAGTACTGCTCCCCGACGTGGCGGCCTCCAGCCACAGTGGGTCCGGGAAACAATCACCCGTGGCCCTCCTTGTAATCCATACGGAGTACGTCCTAGTAGAGTCCTAGATGCCGCGCCACAACCGCTCTAAAGCTCTAAGTGACAAGTTTGCCCTGTAGCTCACCCTCGTGGTGATGGCTGCCTTGCCGAAACCGTCGTGTAGGTATGCGTCGATCGCTCTTGCAAGCCTAAGGCTGCCTACCCCTGGGATGTTGCCCGCCATCATCCTTGCGGGCATAGTCATGTGCCAAGATGCAGGATCTGGGGAAGGATGGTTGCTCGTCAGGGGTGATAAGGATAGGTAGTCAAGACAAGCAAAGAGTACGATGGGCCGAGAACCAATGTATTGCGCCATGATCCCCTGGAGCTCTTGTTGCTAATTCACGGCTAGGTTGACGCTCGCCTGCGTCAGTGTCGTTACTGTGTCCAGGTATCTTTCCGATAAACAAAAAAAAGTTTCTAACCAAGAATGACGATCGAAATAATCATAGGTACTATACATCGAATAGGGAAAAAGGCATTTTAACTCCGAAATCTAATAGTCCAACCCTCGTACATCTCCTGGCTGAAAATCTGCCTCATATGTGTGTCCACCCGTGTAATGATACGCGGGTATGCGGATACTGATCCTAAACGACCATAAATTCATTATCAACTCGTCGTCGTATGCGGGACCTAGGGAGTAATCCGAAGGAATGCGTAACGGCCAGGTCCCAATCCCGGGCCATGCTTGAGGGGCAGTCTAGCTAGGCCGTCCTGTCTCTTGCATACCGTTACTTGTCGGTCCTCGATGAATGGTTGGATCGGCTGCTCTCGCTGCTTTGGTTGACTCCTCTAGCCGCACGCGTTCGACTACTGCGTCTGATGGGCAGAGGCTGTCTTGGAGGGACTGTATCATCATGACTTGGCTGAGAGTCAACCGGGTTCGCAGGACTCGTGCCTTCGTCGTCCCCGGAACTCTCGCGGCGGTGCATTTCCTCCATCTCCTCGAGTTCTATCTGGAGTCTGTCCCTCTTCGGTGCCGGCTCGTCCTGAGGGAATTCGTCCCTTGATCGTTTAAGGCCACGACGAGAAACATCCAGATCGTCGCTGGCAGGTCCCGTTTCATCGATGAGACCCGCAAGATCCTGGGACATGGACCGCTTGCTCTGTAGCAACTGATCTGAGGTAGTGATATGAGGGCGGTGATGAGACGAGGATGAGGGTTCCACGGCTGGTCGTCCAGGGCTGCGATCGGTACTTCTTGCCCTGAGAAACGAATTAGCGGAGTGTCACATTAGCATCCTCATGCCTACTCACCTGTTGCTGGATGTGTCTTGCACCTGCAAGGATGAGTTGCCGTCACTCCGGGTGACGCCCGGGCTAGGCGGGCGTAGAAGATCTTGTTGTTGGCCTCCAGGCATGTTGACAGATAGGTAATGGTAGGTAAATTCCTAATGAAAGGATATCAAGGAGGAGTTGGGTTTGGAATTTGGAGTATCGAGTATGGGATATTGAAGAAAGCTGTAGGATTGGGTCTTGGCCAGGTCTATATAATCTTGGCCATGGGGAGGGAGGGAGGGAGGTACGGGGAGGGGGGAGAGGAAGGGGGGGGGGGGGGGTGGTGCGTGGGGGGGGGGGGGGGAAGATGGGCGGAAAGGCGGG
>Ga0164242_10002506_pt1 | contig 21251 bp, 22 predicted proteins | sample OricomgcompostMG_FD_108783 | JGI IMG/M metagenome (GOLD analysis project Ga0164242, IMG submission 108783) | Miracle-Growth compost microbial communities from Emeryville, California, USA - Original compost - Miracle growth compost (MG) ... | reverse complement strand
GCGCCGGTTCATCACCGCCGCCGTGATGGCGGCGACGGTGATGAACTCGCTCGACGCGACGATCGCCAACGTGGCGCTGCCGCATATGGAAGGCAGCGTCTCGGCGTCGGCGGACGAGATCACCTGGGTCCTGACCTCCTATATCGTCGCCGCCGCGATCATGACGCCCTTGACCGGCTGGCTCGCCGGGCAGTTCGGGCGCAAGCGACTGATCCTGTGGTCGATTATCGGCTTCACCATCGCGTCCGCGCTGTGCGGCCTCGCCACGGGCCTGACCGAGCTGGTCGGCTTCCGCTTCCTCCAGGGCATGTTCGGCGCCGCGCTGGTGCCGATGAGCCAGGCGATCCTGCTCGACATCAACCCGCCCGAGCGCCACGGCCCGGCGATGGCGATCTGGGGGATGGGCGCGATCCTGGGGCCGATCATCGGCCCCACGCTCGGCGGCTATCTCACCGACAATCTTTCCTGGCGCTGGGTGTTCTACATCAACATTCCGGTGGGCGCGCTCGCCTTTGCCGGGCTGCTGCTGTTCCTCAGCGAAACCAGGGACGCCGAGCGCACCCGCTTCGACATATTCGGCTTCGCGATGCTCGCGCTGGCGATCGGATCGCTCCAGCTCATGCTCGATCGCGGGCAGACGCAGGATTGGTTCAACAGCCCGGAGATCTGCATCGAAGGCGGCTGCATGTTGCTGTTCGGCTATCTGTTCGTCACCCATACGCTTACCGCCAAGCGACCCTTCATCGAGCTCGCCCTGTTCAGCGACCGCAATTTCCTGTTCGGATGCGTGTTCGGCTTCTTTCTCGGCATCGTGATCTATGCGGTGCTGGCGCTGCTGCCGCCCATGCTCGAGACGCTGATGGGCTATCCGGTGACGCTGACCGGGCTCGTCACCGCGCCCCGGGGCGTGGGGACGATGATCTCGATGATCCTGGTCGGCCAGCTCATCCGGCGGGTGGACGCGCGGCTGCTGATCTTCATCGGCTTCATATTGTGCGGCTATTCCATGTACCGGATGGCGGACTTCTCGCTCGGCATGGACGAGTCGCTCGTCATCAGCTCGGGTTTGATCCAGGGGCTCGGCACCGGGCTCATCTTCGTGCCGCTCACCACCATCTCCTTCGCCACCCTGCCTAGGCGCTTTCGCAACGAAGGCGCGGCGATGTTCACGCTGATCCGCAACATCGGATCGGCGATCGGCATCTCGGTGCTCCAGGCGATGACGATCCGCAACGCGGCGACGGTTCATTCGCGGCTGGTGGAGGGCATAAGGCCGGACAATCCGGTGCTCCAGCGCGCCGCGCCCGGCTTCGATTTCCACCTGCCCGCCGCCGTCGCCCGGATGAACGCGATGGTCACGCGGCAAGCGATGATGGTTTCCTATATCGACGCCTTCTGGTTCCTCTTCATCCTCACCGTCGCGGTGATCCCGCTGCTGCTGTTCATGCGCAACCCGCGCCGGGCGGCGGCGAGCGAGGACGACCTCCATCTCCACATGGATTGATCCGATGCGCCTGATCCCTCTCCTGCTCGCCACGGCGGCGCTGGCCGGCTGCACGGTCGGCCCGAACTTCGAGCGCCCCGCCGCGCCGACCACGAGCCGCTACCGCGCGCCGGCCGAGCATCGCCCGGCCGCCCCCGCCGAGCCGCAGGCCGTGTTTGGCGCGGGGCCGCAGGCGCGCTGGTGGGAGACGTTCGGATCGCCCGAGCTCAACGCGCTGGTGGAGCAGGCGATGGCGCACAACCAAAGCCTCGCCGCCAGCAACGCCACGCTCGCCGCCTCGCGCGAGGAAGTACGGGCGATCGCGGGCAAGCAGCTTCCCCAGGTCGACGCCAATGCGCGCGTCGAGCAGGAGCAGATCAATCTGGCCGCGTTCGGTTTTTCCGGGCCCAATCCCTTCGGGACGGCGGGCAATCCGGAGTTTCATCTTTATTCGGTGGGCGGCGGCATCAATTACGATCTCGATCTGTTCGGGGGTCTGCGCCGACAGGTCGAGCAGACCGCCGCACAGGCGGAAGCGCAGCGGCGCCAGACCGAGGCCGCGCATCTGACGATGGCCGGTCAGGTGGTGAACCAGGTGCTCTCGATCGCCGCGATCCGCGCCCAGATCGCCACCGCCAGGGCGCTGCTAGCCGATGATCTGCGCAACGTCGATCTCACCCGGAAGCGCAAGCAGGCCGGCGAGGGCACGCTGGTCGAGGTGTTGAACGCGCAGAGCCAATACACCGCCGATCGCGGCGACCTGCCCCAGCTCGACCAGCAGCTCGACGAGGCGCGGCACCTGCTGGCGACCCTGGTGGGGGTGTCGCCCGCCGATCTCGGACCGACCGACTTCGACCTTACGTCCTTCCGTCTGCCCGCCGACGTGCCGGTGACATTGCCCTCCGCGCTCGTCCACAAGCGGCCGGACATCCTTCAGGCCGAAGCCGATCTCCACGCCGCCACCGCCGCCATCGGCGTGGCGACCGCCAAGCTCTATCCGGACATCACGCTCGGCGCGACCCTGACGCAGGGCGCGCCTTCGGTGAGCGGGCTCGTGAAGAACGCGTTCCGGGGCTACGACATCTTCGCCGGACTGACCGCACCGCTCTTCCACGGTGGCACGTTGCGCGCCCAGAAGCGGGCGGCGGTGGACCGCGCGCAGGCATCGGCGGCGACCTATCAGCAGACCGTGCTCTCCGCCTTCCAGCAGGTCGCCGATCTGCTCTCCGCGCTTCAGAGCGACGCGCGTTCGGTTTCCAATCAGAAGGAATCGGTGACGGTCGCGCGGCGCTCGCTCGATCTGTCGCGCCGCAGCTTCCAGGTGGGCAATTCGGGCATCCTCCAGGTGCTCGATTCCGAGCGGCTCTACCAGCGCGCCAGCTACGCCCTCGCACTCGCCCGCACCCGGCAATATCTGAATGTCGCCCGCCTCTATGTCGCCACCGCCGGCGGCTGGACCGAGCCGACGCAGGTAGCCGCCGCTGCGCCCTGACACGGGCGCGGGTGCGCTTGCGCCAGTGTATTAATGATGCAATACAGTTCGGATCGGAGGTGCGCCGTGAAAGGACTGTATCGGGCAATCGCGATGGCGGCGATGCTGGCGGGCATGGGAAGGGCGGAAGCGGCCGCGCCGCCGCTCGATTGCCATATCGGCCTCTATCGTCTGGCGGACGGCGGCGAGGTGGATATCGGCGCGGGCGAGGGCGCGCATCTGCGTTGGCGGCGCAAGGACGGGCTGACCGGCGAGATGACCCGTCAGGCCGACGGAAGCTGGACCAGCACCTACGGCTGGACCGGGCGGCCCGACGGCAAGCCCATCGCCTTCACCGCCTGTGCGGACGGCGGCATCCGCTTCGGCGGCGTGACCGGGCGCCGGGTCGCCTTCGACGTGACCGAAACGCGCTTCCGCAGCGGCGACGTGACGCTGGCCGGGCGGTTGATCCTGCCCAAGGGAAACGGGCGCGTGCCGATCGTGGTGCTGGTCCACGGCTCCGAGCATGATTCGGCGCGGGACTTCTACGCCCTCCAGCGGCTCTTCCCCTCCGCAGGCATCGGCGCCTTCGTCTATGACAAGCGCGGCACCGGCGCTTCGGGCGGGGATTATACCCAGAATTATCTGGTGCTCGCCGACGATGCGATCGCCGCCAAGCGCGAGGCGCTGCGGCTCGCGGGCAGGCGAGCCGGGCGGATCGGCTATCAAGCGGGCAGCCAGGGCGGCTGGGTGGCGCCGCTCGCTGCGCGGATCGAGCCGGTCGACTTCGTGATCGTCGGCTTCGGCCTCGCCGTCTCGCCGTTGGAGGAGGATCGCGAGGCGATCGCCTTCGATATGACGCGCCAGAGCTTCGGCCCGGAGGTGATGGCCAAGGCGATGCAGGTCGCCGACGCCTCCGCCGCGATCCTGGAGAGCGATTTTCGGGAAGGTTATGACCGGCTCGACGCGCTCAAGCGCCGCTACGGCGGCGAGCCCTGGTTCCGCTATGTGCGCGGCGACGTGACCTACGCCCTGCTGAGCAACCCGCCCGCGATGCTGCGGGAAAAGGGGCCGCTGCTCTTCGCCGACGTTCCGCTCCATTATGATCCCATGCCGGTGCTGGAAAACCTGGCCGTGCCCCAGCTCTGGATTCTGGGCGGCGACGATATGGACGCGCCGAGCGGCGAGACCGGCCGTCGCCTGCGCCGGCTCCAGGCGGCGGGCAAGCCGATCACGCTGGCCGTCTTTCCGCGCGCCGGGCACGGCATTTACCTCTCCGAACCCGGCCTGAACGGGGAACAGATCTCGACCCGCCAGCCCGAAGGCTATTTCGCGATGATGCGCGATTTCATCCTGCGCGGCCGGATCGGCGGACGCTATGGCGACAGCAGGCTCTACCGATCCCGTTGAGCGCTACGCCAGCCCGTGGCCCTTCGCCAGATAATCGGCCGAGCGCATCTCCATGAGGCGCGAGGCGGTGCGCTGGAACTCGAAGGCTTCGTCGCCCGCCGAATAGAGCTGGGCGGGCTCGGCGTCGGCGGCGGCGAGCAGCTTGACGCCATGCTCGTAGAGTGCATCGATCAGCGTCTTGAATCGCGCCGCCTCGTTGCGCCGCTCGGGGCTGAGCACCGGGATGCCGACCAGAATGACGGTGTGATAACGCCGTGCGATGGCGAGATAATCGGGCGCGCCGCGCGCTTCACCGCATAATCGCTTGAAGGAGAAGACGGCCACGCCCTTCAGGCTCTTGGGCACGTGCAGGCTGCGGCCGCCCTGTACCGGAATATCCTCCGCCGGCACATGCTCGCGATCCTCGACCGGAAAATCGGTCAGGCGAAAGAAGGCGCGGGAGAGCGCGTCCGTCGCCGCCTTGCCGTTGGGCACATACCAGGTCGGAAAGCCGCCCAGACGTTCGAGCCGGTAATCGGTCGGCCCGTCCAGCGCGATCACGTCCAGCCGCGCCTCGATTAGCGCGATGAAGGGCAGGAACAGCTCGCGGTTCAAACCGCCGAGATAGAGCTCGCCCGGCGCGCGGTTGGAGGTGGCCACCACCGTCACGCCCGCTTCCAGCAGGGCGGTGAACAGGCGCGAGAGGATCATCGCGTCGGCGGCGTTGGTGACGACCAGCTCATCGAAGGCGAGCAGCCGCGCCTCTTCGGCCAGCGCAGCGGCGACCGGCGCGATCGGATCGCCGACCTCGCGCGAGCGCTCGACCCGCAGCCGCTCATGCACCTCCAGCATGAACTCGTGGAAGTGGACGCGGCGCTTGGCCGGAATCGCGACGCAGCTGAAGAACAGGTCCATCAGCATGGACTTGCCGCGCCCCACCCCGCCCCAGAGATAGAGTCCGCGCACCGGATCGGGCTTCTTGCGAAGCATCCGCCACAGCACCGATCCGCGCTTCGGCTGCGCCTCCAGCTCGACGGCAAGGCGGTCGAGCCGCCCGGCGACGGCGCGCTGGGCGGGATCGGGGCGCAGCTCGCCGTTGGCGACCGCCGCCTCGTAATGGGCGAGCACCTGGCCCATCGCCCTAGCCCGGTCGATCGGCGAGCTTGCGCAGCGTCGCCTGGAAGGCGAGCACCAGCGCGCCTTCCTGCTCCATCTGGCCGCGCAGGAAGAGGAGCCGTCCGGTTTCGTGGCTGATCTCGACCACGGCGTCGAGCGGACGATCGATGCGCCCGGTCCCGATGAATTGGGTGGCGACGTTGAGCGTCACCGCCTTGCCGATCGTCAGCCGCCCGAGAGCCACCGGGCCGACGAACAGCGCCTGATCGAGGCAGGCGAGCAGGAAGCCTCCGTGGAGTGCGCCGATCGGGTTGGCGCGGGACGGCCCCGTCTCGAAACGGACGCGCGCCATGCTTTCGCCCTCGGGGCGGGCGCGGATCGGGCCGAAACCGGCGTTATAGCCTTCGCCCCCGGCCTGCCAGGTGACGAAGCCCTCCGCGTCCGGCCCGCTGATCCGCGCGCCGTCCGGGGTTACGCGATCGTGCATCGGATCAGACCGCGCGCTCGACTTCCATCTTCTTGATCTCGGCGATCGCCTTGGCCGGGTTCAGGCCCTTGGGGCAGACGTTCGCGCAGTTCATGATGGTGTGGCAGCGATAGAGGCGGAAGGGGTCCTCGAGCTGGTCCAGCCGCTCTCCGGTCATCTCGTCGCGGCTGTCGGCGAGCCAGCGATAAGCCTGGAGCAGGATGGCGGGGCCCAGGAACTTGTCCGCGTTCCACCAGTAGCTCGGGCAGGAGGTGGAGCAGCAGGCGCACAGGATGCACTCGTAAAGCCCGTCGAGCTTTGCGCGGTCCTCCGGCGATTGCAGCCGCTCCTTGCCGGCGGGCGCGGGCGTCACCGTCTGCAGCCACGGCTTGATCGAGGCGTATTGCGCATAGAAATGGGTGAAATCGGGGACGAGATCCTTGATCACGTCCATATGCGGCAGCGGCGTGATGCGGACCTCGCCGGCGCAATCCTCGATCGCAGTGGTGCAGGCGAGGCCGTTGCGCCCGTCGATATTCATCGAGCAGGAGCCGCAAATGCCCTCTCGACAGGAACGGCGGAAGGTGAGCGTCGGATCGATCTCGTTCTTGATCTTGATCAGCGCGTCCAGCACCATCGGGCCGGTCTTCTCGAGATCGATCTCGAACGTGTCGTAGCGCGGATTCTCGCCCGAATCCGGATCATAGCGATAAATCTTGAACCGCCTGACCTTCCCCGCCTCCGCCGCGGCCTTGTGCCGCCGGCCCTTGCCGGTGATCTTCGAGTTCCTGGGGAGCGAGAATTCGGCCATGTGGTGTCACCTCTTCGGAAGCCGGATAGCGGCGAAGGGCGGTTATCGGAAGCCCTTTTCCTGCATTTCTCATGCTCAAAGTTATAACCTTGTAATAACCTTTGGCGGTAGCCATAACAGGAGCATGCGAACCGCACTCAGGAAAATGGGCAACTCGACCGGCATGATCGTGCCGAAGGCCATTCTCGGCCAACTCGGCGTGGCTTCAGGTACGGCAATGGAATTGTCTGTCGAAGGCAATCGCATTGTCGCAACGCCGGTAGAGACGACGCGTCGTGCAGGCTGGGCCGATGCCGCCGCGACGATCGGCGACGCCCCGGATCGGGAAGCGGCCGAATGGCTGGATGTCGGCCTTGAAGGCGATCGCGATCTCGAATGGTGAAGCGAGGCGAGGTCTGGCTGGCGGCGCTTGATCCCACCGTCGGCCACGAAATCCGGAAAACGCGCCCCTGCCTGATCGTTTCGCCCGATGAACTCAACGGCCGCCTAAGCACCGTCATCGTCGCCCCGCTGACCACCGGCAGCCGCCCCGCTCCCTTCCGGGCGCCGGTGCGCTTCAAAGGCAAGGAGGGCCTGATCCTGCCGGATCAGATGCGGACGATCGCTCGTGCGCGGTTGGTGAAGCGGATGGGAGTGGTGGACGCGGCGGCGCTCACCTCCGTGTTAAACGTGCTGACGGAGATGTTTTCCGAATAACGTGGCGAGCTAATAGCGCCGCAGTTCCTGACACGCTAGAGCGTCGAGCGTTAAATCTGCTTCATCCGTTCGTGTCGAGCGAAGTCGAGACACAGCTTCGAGCGCAGTCGAGAAGCCTCGGCTGCGCTCGGCTGAGCCCCTCGACTTCGCTCGGGGCGAACGGTTCTTATTTAACGCTCGACGCTAGCAGATCACCGCACCAGCAAACCAAGATATTCAAAAGCTAATCTCCCGATGTCCTTGGATTCCGGTTCGCCAATCTCTCTACGAAGGAGGTGCGTCCACCCTCAATACACCCGCGCCTTGGGCTTGATGTAGTCCACCTCGTCGGTGAGCGTGTAGTCGTGCACCGGGCGGTAATCGATGGTGACGCCGCCGCCCTGATACCAGGCGATCGTGTGTTTCATCCATTCCGCGTCGTTGCGGTCCGGGAAATCCTCGTTGACGTGGGCGCCGCGGCTTTCCTGGCGGTTGGCGGCGGAGTGCATGGTCACCACCGCCTGGGGCAGCATATTGTCGAGCTCCAGCGTCTCGATCAGATCGGTGTTCCAGATCAGCGAGCGATCGGTGACCTTCACATCCTGGATGCGAGCGGCGACCTGATCGATCTTCTCCATGCCCTCGCGCAGAGTCTTCGTCGTGCGGAACACCGCGCAGTCGGCCTGCATGGTGCGCTGCATCTCCAGCCGGATATCGGCGGTGGGCGAGCCGCCGTCGGCGTTGCGGAAGCGGTCGAGCCGAGTGAGCGCCTTCTCGTCGGCCGCCTTGTCGATCGCGCCGTGCTTGGCGCCGGGCCGGACGAGCTCGGGGATGCGGTGGCCGATGGCGCGGCCGAACACCACGAGATCGATCAGCGAGTTGGAGCCGAGGCGGTTCGCGCCGTGGACCGAGACGCACGCCGCCTCGCCCACCGCGAACAGGCCGGGGACGACCGTATCCGGGTTCCCGTCCTTCAGCGTCACCACCTCGCCGTGATAGTTGGTGGGGATGCCGCCCATATTATAATGGACGGTGGGCGTCACGGGCAGCGGCTGGCGGGTGAGATCGACGCCCGCGAAGATCTTGCCCGTCTCGGTGATGCCGGGCAGCCGCTCGGCCAGCACCCTGGGATCGATATGATCGAGGTGCAGGTAGATATGATCCTTGTTCGCGCCGACGCCGCGGCCTTCCCGGATCTCCATCGCCATCGCGCGGCTGACCACGTCGCGCGAAGCCAAGTCCTTGGCGGAGGGGGCGTAACGCTCCATGAAGCGCTCGCCTTCGGAGTTGGTGAGATAGCCGCCCTCGCCGCGCGCGCCCTCAGTGATCAGCACGCCCGCGCCGTAGATGCCGGTCGGGTGGAACTGGACGAACTCCATGTCCTGCAAGGGAAGACCGGCGCGCAGCACCATGCCGCCGCCATCGCCGGTGCAGGTGTGCGCGGAGGTCGCCGAGAAATAGCAGCGTCCGTAGCCACCTGTCGCCAGCACGACGGCATGGCTGCGGAAGCGGTGGATGGTGCCGTCTTCCATGCACATGGCGATGACGCCCTTGCAGACGCCGCTTTCCATGATCAGATCGAGCGCGAAATATTCGACGTAGAAATCCGCGTCATATTTCAGGCTCTGCTGGTAGAGCGCATGCAGCATGGCGTGGCCGGTGCGGTCCGCCGCCGCGCAGGTGCGCTGAGCGGGCGGGCCGGCGCCCATATTCTGCATCATGCCGCCGAACGGGCGCTGGTAGATCTTGCCTTCCTGCGTGCGGCTGAAGGGCACGCCGGCATGCTCCAGCTCATAGACAGCGGCGGGCGCCTCGCGGCAGAGATATTCGATCGCGTCCTGATCGCCCAGCCAGTCCGATCCCTTGACGGTGTCGTACATGTGCCAGGTCCAGTGATCGGGCCCCATATTGCCGAGCGAGGCGGCGATGCCGCCCTGCGCCGCGACGGTGTGGCTGCGCGTCGGGAACACCTTGGTGATGCAGGCGGTCTTGAGGCCGCGTTCGGCGATGCCCATCGTCGCGCGCAGGCCCGAGCCGCCCGCGCCCACGACGACGGCGTCATAGACATGATCGATGATCGTATAGGCTTCAGTCATTATGCGGGCACCCCGCCGAAGGCGATCTTGAGGATGGAGAAGATGCACAGCGCCGCGCAGATCACGACATAGGCGTTCAGGATCAGGATGCAGGCGACCTTGTTGCCGGGCTCATGCACATAATCCTCGATGAACACCTGGAGACCCAGCCGGAAATGCCAGAACACCGAGATGACGAGCAGGATCAGCGCCACCGCGACGAAAGGCGATTTGAGCCACAGCACCATCGCGGCGTGATCGATCACCGGCAGCCGCGCGAGCGACACCACGAACCAGATCATCAGGAACAGGTTGCCCGCGGCGGTGACGCGCTGGAGCCACCAATGATGCACGCCCTCGTGCGCCGCACCCAGCCCCCGGACGCGCCCGAGCTCGGTTCCCGTGCCCATCAGTATTTCCCCCAGAAAATCCAGAGCCAGAAGGCGAGCGTGGCGAGCAGCGAAAAGATGATCGTCGCGATCGCGCCGAGTTTGTTGGTGCGCAGCTCGTAACCCGCGCCGGTATCCATCACCAGGTGGCGGACGCCCGAGGCGAGGTGCTGGAAGAAGGTCCAGCTCAGGCCGATCCCCACGATCAGCGCGATGATATGCACCGCCTGTTGCGCGTCCGCGTGCGGGCTCATCGGATCGGGCTGCACCAGCCAGGTATAGAAGATGTCGTAGGCGTTGGGGCTCATCGCGGCGGCGACCAGCCACCAGGTGAAGATCAGCCCGCCGCCGATCGCCATCACCGTGCCGGTGGCGCGGTGCAGGATCGAAACCAGCATGTTCGGGCCCCATTTCCAGACGGTGAGATGGGGTGAAAGCGGCCGCGCAGGATTATGCGCCATCGGGGTCTCCGGTCGGTTTGTCGCGGGACCATGTACCCCAACCCGCCGGTCATGCAAGCGCGCTCTCCCATCATTGGGATAACTTCGCGTTTACCCTTTTCGGCCTATCCCATCCGCAATCACGCCATGCCAGCGGGGGATCGGAGACGAAATGAGCGACGGGATCATGGGCGAAGTGTCGTTGAGCGACGCCGAGATCGATGCGCGCGTCGCCGCCTACGCCGCCATCGGCGATGTCGAAACCCACCGCCGCCGGATGTGGGAGAAGGCGCGCGATATCGTGGAGCCCGAGCTTCGCGCCTATTACACCGCGCTGTTCACCGATACCTATCATGCCGACGAGGCGATCGTCCGCGCGATGGCGGCCTCGATCGAGTGCAGCTACGGCAAGCCGGTCGACGCGCATTGGGTGCGGATCGCCGCCGATCACGGCAACCGCATGCTGGCACTCGGCATCGCGCCGCACGAGGTGGTGCGCGACATGACCGACAAGGCGCGCCGCATCGCCCGCCTGCTGATGGACGCCTTCCCCGACGATCCCGATTTCGCGCTCGAATCGGCGCTGGCGATCCGCGCGATCGATGGTTTCCGCTTCGAGATCATGCAGGCCGAGGTGGAGGCGGTGCGCCGCAAGGCCGCGGCCGACGATCGCAGCCTGAACAGCAGCGCCTATCGCGAGCAGATCATCGAGATCGTCTCTTCGGCGATGCGCAGCTCGGGCGCGCTCAAGGGGCAGACCACCGCCACCTCGGCTTCCGCGCGGGGCATGCTGGGCAAGGCGAGCGAAGTCGCCGCCGCCGCCGAGCAATCCGCCGTCGCTATGCGCGAGGCGGCGCAGACCGCCGCCGGTCTGATCCGCGCGATCGAGCAGGCGCGTTCGGAAGTGGAGATCGCCGCCGGCGTCGCCACCCGCGCTGCCGACCAGTCGGCCGAGGCGGTCGCAGTCTCGGAGGCGCTCTCGGGCCACGCCCAGGCGATCGAATCGATCCTCAGCCTGATCCGCGACATCGCGGGCCAAACCAACCTGCTCGCATTGAACGCCACCATCGAGGCGGCGCGCGCGGGCGACGCCGGACGCGGCTTCGCGGTGGTGGCGCAGGAGGTGAAGAGCCTCGCCAGCCAGACGGCGCGCGCCACCGACGATATCGCCGCCAAGATCGCCGCGATCCAGTCCGCCAGCCGTCAGACATTGGACGTCAACGGCTCGATCCGCGACATCGTGAGCGAGGTCCGCACCTCCGCCCAGCGCATCCGCGAAGCGATGGAGGCGCAGGCGCAGACGGTGACCATGATCACCGCCGCCGTCGACGAGACCGCGCTCGCTGCCGACTCGATGTCCGGCATCATCGCCGCGATCCGGGTGGACACCGAGGCGGTTGCCTCCGATATCGACCGGCTGGAGGCGGGCTTCCGCTCCGTCGATGCGGAGCTGGCGCGGCTGGAGAACACCACCGGCGAATTCGTCGCGCGCATCGCGGCCTGATTTTCTGAGCCCCTCCCGCTTGCGGGATGGGTTGGGGTGGGCTCGCGATTGCGGCCAGGCACTCCATCCGATCCGTCGGGCCCACCCCCCGGCCCCTCCCGCGAGCGGGAGGGGAGAGCTTGCTTCGCCGATGCGCCCAGCTTACCCGCACCGGCCATGTCTCGCATCCACATCCTCGCCACCGGGACCAGCCGGGGCATCGGCGCCGCCATCCTCGACGCGCTCGATAGCGATCGGGTCCGCATCGTCGGCCACGCCAGCCGCCCGCGCGACGGCGATCTGATCCCCGCCGATCTCGACGAGCCGGGCGCGGCGCATGCGCTCTGGGCGGAGGCGATGACGCGGCTCGACGGGCGGATCGACGTGCTCGTCAACAACGCCGGCGTCTTCGAGGCCGCGCCGATCGACCTGCCCGACGCCGACTGGCTGGCGGCGTGGGAGCGGACGCTGCGGATCAACCTCACCGCCGCGGCCGAGCTTTCGCGGCTGGCGGTTACGCACTTCCTCGCACGGGGCTCGGGCGGGCGGATCGTCAATGTCGCCAGCCGCGCCGCCTATCGCGGCGATTCGCCCGCCCACTGGCATTACGCCGCCTCCAAGGCGGGCATGATCGGCATGACCAAGTCGATCGCGCGCGGCTACGCGAAGGACGGCGTGCTCGCCTTCGCCGTCTGCCCCGGCTTCACCATGACCGGCATGGCCGAGGATTATCTGGCGAGCCGGGGCGGCGACAGGCTGCTCGCCGACATCCCGCTCGGCCGCGTAGCTACGCCGGAGGAGGTGGCGGAGACGGTGCGCTGGCTGGCGCTCGACGCCCCCGCGTCGGCCACGGGCGCGGTGATCGACGTCAACGGGGCGAGCTATGTGCGCTAACCTCGTCATTGCGAGGAGCGGAGCGACGAAGCAATCCAGGCCGGGGCTGGATTGCTTCGCTGCGCTCGCAATGACGAGGGGAGGGCGTTATGCCCGATAGCTGGAAAATCCTGCTCCCCTGCACCCGCGCGGAAGCGGAGGCGCTGGCGGCGGCCACCGATCTCTTCCCCAATCTCGACGAGCCGCCGGTGCTCAACACGCTGGAGCCCGACGAGAGCCGGCCGGAGGAATGGCTGCTCGAGGCCTATACGGAAGGACGACCGGACGCCGGGATTGTCGCGGCGGTGCAGGCGCTGATCCCGTCCGCCGCCGGGGCGGAGCCCCGCATCGAGAAGGTCGAGGCGCGGGACTGGGTGACGCTGAGCCAGGCGGGGCTGGAGCCGATCCGCGCCGGGCGCTTCTACGTCCATACCGCCGCCCATGCCGACGCGGTTCCGGCCGATGCGATCGCCTTCCGCATCGAAGCGAGCCGCGCCTTCGGCACCGGCCACCACGCCACCACCGCCGGCTGTCTCACCATGCTCGATCGGCTGAAGCGGCGGGGCGCGCGCTACCGGACAATCGCCGATGTCGGCACCGGCACCGGCCTGCTCGCCTTCGCGGCGATGAGGCTGTGGCCCCGCGCGCGCGCGGTCGCGACCGATATCGATCCCGTGTCGATCGAGGTGACGCTGGAGAATGCCGAAGCCAATGGGGTGGCGCTCGATCGCCTCGCGCTGGCGGTGGCGGAAGGGGTGGATCACCCGCTCTACGAGGCGTTCGGCCCGTTCGATCTGGTGATCGCCAATATCCTCGCCCAGCCGCTGATCGAACTCGCGCCTTCAATCGCCTCGGTGCTCGCGCCCGGCGGCGCGCTGATCCTCGCCGGCCTGCTCGACGCCCAGGCGGAAGCGGTGGCCCGCGCCTACCGTCGGCAGGGCCTGCGGCTGGCGGACCGGATCACGCTCGGCGACTGGCCGACCCTGATGATGCGCAAGCGGCACCGTTAATTCGATTATGAAGCCCTCTCCCTTGAGGGAGAGGGTTGGGTGAGGGTGGCCCGCCATTGATAGCGGAGACGCTCGCTGCGCTCGCTCCCCCTCACCCCGACCCTCTCCCCGCTGGGGAGAGGGAGCTTTTTTCCGCTCGGTTTAGCCCACCGCCGCCACGATCGCGGCCCAGCCCGCTTCGTCGATCACCTCGATGCCGAGCTCGCGGGCCTTGGCGAGCTTGGAGCCGGCGTCCGCGCCCGCCACCACCAGGTCGGTCGCCTTCGAGACCGAGCCCGCCGCCTTGGCGCCCAGCCGCTCGGCCTGCGCCTTGGCCTCGTCGCGGCTCATGGTTTCGAGCTTGCCGGTGAACACCACCGTCTTGCCCGACACCGGCGAGGCGAGCGTTTCGTGGACGACATCCTCGATCACGAGTTCGGAGGCGAGATCGGCGACCGCCTCCCGGTTATGCGGCTCGGCGAAGAAATCGAGCAGCGCCTCGGCCACCTCCGGTCCGATATCGCGTGTGCCGATCGCAGCGACCAGCTCCTTCGCGCGCCGTATCTCGAACTTGCGCTCCGTCTCGCCGAGTGCGGGCGTAAGCCCTGCCCGCACCGCCAGCGCCGCCTCGATCATCGCCATGAAGCCTTCGAAGCTGCGATAGCGCCGGGCAAGCTCGCGCGCCGTCACCTCGCCTATATGGCGGATGCCGAGCGCGAACAGGAAGCGATCGAGGGGGATGCGGCGCTTGTCCTCGATCGCGTCCAGCAGATTGTCGACCGAAACCTCCGCCAGCCGTTCGCGCGCGACCAGCGCCTCGCGCTTGTCGCGCAGGCGGAAGATGTCGGCGGGGGATGCGATCAGCCCGTCCCGGAAGAACTCCTCGACCCGCACCAGCCCCAGCCCGCGAATGTCGAAGGCGTGGCGCGAGGCGAAGTGGATCAGTCTCTCGACCCGCTGCGCCGGGCAGATCAGGCCGCCGGTGCAGCGCCACACCACCTCCCCCTCCTCGCGGTCGGCGGCCGAGCCGCATTCGGGGCAGAGCTTCGGGAAGGCGAAGGCGGGACGATCCTCGTCGCGGGTCAGCACCTCGACGATCTGGGGGATGACATCGCCCGCGCGCTGGACCACCACCCGATCGCCGGGGCGCGCGCCCAGCCGCTCGATCTCGTCGGCGTTGTGGAGCGTGGCGTTGGTGACGACGACGCCGCCCACCGTCACCGGCTCCAGCCGCGCGACGGGCGTGAGCGCGCCGGTGCGGCCGACCTGGATGTCGATCGCCCGCAATATGGTCTGCGCGCGTTCGGCCGGGAACTTGTGCGCGATAGCCCAGCGCGGCGCGCGCGCCACCTGGCCCAGCCGCTGCTGCCAATCGAGCCGATCGACCTTGTAGACCACCCCGTCGATATCGAAGGGCAGGTCCGCGCGGGCGGCCTCGATCGCGCGATATTGGGCGAGCGCGGCCTCCGCCCCCTCGCAGCGCACCAGCCGATCGGAGACGGGCAGGCCGAAGCCGGCGATGGCGCGCATCACGGCATATTGGGTGTCGCCCGGCAGCGCCGAGCACTCCCCCCAGCCGTGGGCGAGGAAGCGCAAGGGACGGCCTGCGGTGACGGCCGGATCCTTCTGGCGAAGCGATCCGGCGGCGGCGTTGCGCGGATTGGCGAACACCCGCTCGCCCGCCAGTCGCTCGTTCAAGGCGGCGAAATCGGCCTTGCTCATATAGACTTCGCCGCGCACCTCGAACACGTCCGGCGCGTCGCCGGTGAGCGTTTCGGGGATGTCGGCGATGGTGCGGACATTGGCGGTGACGTCCTCGCCGATCGTCCCGTCGCCGCGCGTGGCGGCGAGCGCCAGCCGCCCCTTCTCGTAGCGCAGCGAGCAGGAGAGTCCGTCGATCTTGGGCTCCGCGGTAAGCGTCACCGGCTCGCCCTCGGAGAGCGCGAGAAAGCGGCGGACGCGGGCCACGAACTCCGCCACCTCGGTATCGGCGAAGGCGTTGTCCAGGCTGAGCATGGGCCGGGCATGCGCCACCTTGGCAAGATGGCCGGACGGGGCCGCACCCACCTGAACACTCGGCGAATCGGCGCGGACGAGATGCGGAAAGGCCGCCTCCAGCGCGGCGTTCTCCCGCACCAGCGCATCGAATGCCGCATCCGAAATCTCGGGCGCGTCGGAATCATGATAGAGCCGGTTATGCCGCGCGATCTCGGATGCGAGGGAGGCGAGCCGCTCGGCGGCTTGCGGCTCGGACAAGGCGGCGGGATCGGACGCGGTCATGCGCGATGGCTACGGCAGAGCGGGCGGGCGCGGCAAGAGATGTTACCGCGCCCGTTACGCTCCCTTATTCCTCGTCCGGATAAGGCCCCTTGCCGCCCGAGGCGATGAAGCGATCGGTCATCCTGTCGATGACGGGGAGCGGCACCGAGCCCAGCTTCAGCACCGCGTCGTGGAAGGCGCGGATGTTGAATTTGGGGCCCAGCGCCTTTTCGGCCCGCGCGCGGTTCCGGCGGATGTCGCGCTCGCCGAGATAATAGCTCAGCGCCTGGCCCGGCCAGGAGATATAGCGGTCCACCTCTGTCTCGATCTCGTGCTGCGAGAGCGCGGTGTTGTCGTGGAGGTAGGCGATCGCCTGCTCGCGCGTCCAGCCGAGATGGTGGACGCCGGTGTCCACCACCAGCCGCGCCGCGCGCCACGCCTGATAGCTGAGCATGCCGAACTTGTCGTAGGGCGTCTTGTACATGCCCATCTCGTCGCCCAGCCGCTCGCAATAAAGCGCCCAGCCCTCGCCATAGGCGGAGATATAGCCTTCGCGGCGGAAGGCGGGCTGGTCCTTGTTCTCGGCCGCCAAGGGTATCTGGAAGGCGTGGCCCGGAGCGCTTTCGTGCAGGGTGAGCGCGGTCAGCTGATAGAGCGGGCGGCTCGGCAGATCATAGGTGTTGAGCAGATAGACGCCGGGGCCGCCGCGCCCGGCGGTGTAGAAGGGCGCGATCGCGGCGGGCACCGGCACGATGCCGAAGCGCTGGCGGGGAAGATGGCCGAACCAGGTGGAGGCCTTGCCGTCGAACTCCTTGGCGATCCAGGCGGCGTCCTTGAGCAGCTCTTGCGGAGTTTTGGCGTAGAAGCGCGGATCAGTGCGCAGGAAATGGAGGAAGGCCGGAAAATCGCCCTTGAAGCCCACCTGCTTCATCACGTCCAGCATCTCGGCGTGGATCGAGGCCATTTCCTGCAGGCCGATGGCGTGGATCTGATCGGGGGTGAGATCGAGGGTCGTGTATTTCTTTATCTGCGCGCGATAGTAGGCGACCCCGTCGGGCAGCTTCTCGGCCGCGAGCACCGGGTTGGCGTGCGGCACATACTCATCGCGCCAATAGGTGAGCAGATGCGCGTAGGCGGGGATGACGTCCTGCGCGATCTCCTGCTTCGCCTGCGCCCGAAGCGCGGCCTGCTCGGCGGCGGGGATATTGGCCGGCATCGTCTTGAACGGCTTCCAGAAGGGCGTGTCCTCCGGAGATTTGGCTTCGGCGATCTGCGCGATCGAGGTGTCGCGGCCCTCGAGCGTCACCTTGGGCGGGGTGAAGCCGCGCGCCTCGCCCGCTTTCATATTGGCGATCTGCTGATCGAAATAGCGGGGAAACTCGGAGAGGCGGGAGAGATAGTTGCGATATTCCTGCGCCGAATGCAGCGGATCGGTGCCGTAGGCGGAAAGGCCGCTCCAGAAGCTCGAATCCGAATTGGCGGGCTTCTGCCATTCCTTGAAATGCTGGTCCGCCAAGAGTGCGTCGATCTGACCCTTGTAGACGGCGAAGTTGATCTGGTTTTCCGGGCTCAGCTTGTCGACCGGGATTTGCGCGAGCTGGCCCTCCACCTTGGTCCATTCCGTCTCGCGCTCGGCCTGCGCCTTGGGGGAGACGTCCTCCAGATGGGGGGAGAGGATGCGGTTCTCGCCCTCGCCCGTGGCTTCGGCGAAGCTCTTCTGCCGCCAGGCCCATTCGGTGGAATAGACCGTTTTGAAGCGTGCGTTCCAGTCGACCGGCGCGGCGCTGACGAGGAGGGGCAGGACGACAAGGCAGGCGAGGCGGCGGCGCATCGGCGGGCTCCGGAGCGGTATAACGGATACTCCATGCTGCCCGGCGGGAGGGAGGGCCGCAACCCGAAAGGACGGAAAATCGCGCGGGTGTCACGATAAAGCCACGCGTTGCCCCCGACGTGAGCACCATCTAGGCTGACCCATATGCCTTCCGCCCCCGATCCGAGCTTCGATCCCGCGCGCGCCGGCCATCTCGTCGCGGCGCACGGGCACAACCGCATCCTCGGCGCGCGTTTTCTGGGCTACGGACCGGACTGGGCCGAGTTAGCGATCGATTGGCGTGAGGAACTGGTGGGGGACGAGGCCACGGGCGTGCTCGCCTCCGGACCGATTATCGCGCTGATGGATATGGCGACCGGCATGGCGGTGTGGGTGCGGCGCGGGGTTTTCCGGCCCCAAGCGACGCTTGACCTGCGGGTCGATTATCTGCGCGGGGCTAAACTCGGAGCGACGGTGATCGGGCGGGGCGAATGCTATCGCATCACCCGCCGCATCGCCTTCGTGCGGGGCCAGGCGCATGACGGCGATCCCGCCGATCCGATCGCGCATGTCGCCGGCACCTTCATGTTCACGGATGTCGAATGACGCTCGCGCTGCCGCCCTACGCCCGGCTGCTCGGGGTGACGGTGGAGTGCGCGGGCGACGGGCCGCCCCGCTTCCTCATGCCCTACGGCGTCGCGGTGATGGGCCGCCCCGGCTTCCTTCACGGCGGCGCGATCGCGGGGCTGCTGGAGATCGCGGCGATCGGCACGCTGATGGCGGCGCTGGAAGGCGAGGCGGCGGCGCGGATCAAGCCGGTAACGGTGACGGTGGATTTCATGCGCGGCGGGCGCGAGCGGGACACCTTCGCCGCCGCCGCGATCAGCCGGCTCGGCGCCCGCATCGCCAATGTCGAGGCCTTCGCCTGGCAGGAGGACCGCGCCCGCCCGATCGCGGCGGCTCGCATGAACCTGATGCTGGGGCGGGAATATGACACCTCCCTCTCCCCGGCGGGGTAGCTTCGCTGGCGTGCTGGAACGAGCGAGGGCGGCATTGCATGCGCACATCGCGGCTGGACCGGTCTCGCGAATGGTGAAAGCGGGTGTCTTGGCGCGGACGCGGATCGGCGGAGATCCGAAGCTTCTGGCGGAGACGGAGGGATTCGAACCCTCGGTAGGAGTAATCCCCCTACGGCGGTTTAGCAAACCGCTGGTTTCAGCCACTCACCCACGTCTCCGGCGGCGGTTTCCCTAGAGATTGCTGGGGTTGCCGTCAACGCGGAAAGCGCGAGACGCGCGGAAAGCGTCGGTTCGCGATGGCACATCGGATGGCACAGTCTGTTCCCGGCGCGTTCTGGTCGCCTTTGGGGGCGCTAATGCCAATTCGTGAGAGCCGAGAAGCTACCTTCCCCGCCACGCCGTAAGCAGCCGCTGGCACGCCAACACCGCCGCTTCCTCGTAGGCCGCGATCACCGGGCAGGCATCCTCCCCGGCTGCGCGCATCAGGGCGAAGCTGTAGGGCATCCCGAGCATGTCCGTGAGCCGGGCATGAAGGGGGTCGTGGTCCGTCGTGAGGCGCGCCACGTCCGATCCATAGCCCAGCTCGTGCGCCATGCGCGGGCTGTCCTCATTGGGGCAGGCTTCCACCACCGCGCCGCAGGGCAGCGTGGTCCGCGCCCAATCCGGGCCGGTCTCGATCAGCGTGCCGTTGCGGAGGCGTTCGTGCATGTGCGTAGGGCGGCGCTCGCCCGATCGGCATAACCGCCGGGTGCTGTGTATTCGGCCAGCTTGCCCGCCAGCGTCGCGGCGAGACGTTCCAGATCGCTCGGCAGCGGGCGCGCGAGAGGGGCGGGCCGCGTCGGGATCGTGACGGGGCAGGGGCGCTGGACTGTCTTGACCACGATTTGCGTCTCGACTTTCGGCACACAGGGACGATTCGTGGTGGCGCATCCGGCCAAGGAAATCAGCCCCAAAGCCGCAAAAAACTGCCACAATTGACACCGATTCGCTGCGAGAGGAAATCGGTCCATCACAACCCTCCAATCGCGTTCAGCAATTCCGCCGAAGCCTTGCACCCGCTCATCCCATGCGCGGCGAGGTCCGCCAGCTTGGCGCGGGACTTCTCGCTCGATTCCCAACGCGCGTTCGCGGCGGCCACGTCCTTCGCGTCCTGCGCCTGCGCGGCGTTGAAGGCGGCGGCCCGGGCGAGACTGTCGGCGTTCTGCGTGTCGATCGCCTTCTTCAGCGTGGCGACGTTCGCGGTGGATTGGGCGAGGGCCTGCGTCTGCGCGGATATGATCGTGAGATCGAATGCCTGTTGGGCCTGAGCGCCGCGACGATAGGCATACCAGTAGGACGCCACGATCAGCAGCGCGCCGATCAACCACGGCGCGGCTTTGAGAAGGGGGCCGCGCAACAGCGCCCAGATGGCGGCGAGGGTCATGGCTTGCACTCCGGAGGCTCGGGCCAGAACACGATGACAAGGATCAGAGCGACGATGAGCAGGAGGAGGGTCACGGCCGGGACTCCTGCGATACCGGAACAGGCTTGTCCGCCGGTTGCTCGACGCGGACGGGGAGCGCGTCATCCGAGCCGACGCCGCCCTTGAAGCCGAAGCCTTCGAGGCTGACGCGCGCCTTCACCGTCGTCACCACGATCGCGACGATACAGACCGCCAGCACCACGATTAGCGCCAGCGTGTTCATCCGGTAAATGTTGGCGAGGTCGCTGAGACAGGCGAATCCGGCTTTCAGCGCCTCGATGCCGCCAGCGCCCGCCAGCTTCACCATTCCGAACGCGACGCCACAATAATGCGCCGGATCGAGCTTCGCGAGCTGCCAGATCAGGATGCCCATGACGAGCAGCGGCGCGATGATCGTGGCCCATATGGACCAATGCCACGCGCGCGGTTGCTCGGCCTGCGCGACAACGACGGGGGGCTTGGCGTCGGTCATGCCGCCAGCCTCACCTGTCGGGCGATCCATCCATATTCGAACACTTCCTGCGACGGATTCCCCTCCGCGATCTCGACATAGCGCGCCGAGCGAAGCGCGCGGACAAGCCAGAGCAGCACCGCCGCACCTTCCGCGTCGGAACGATGCGCGCGATAGCCTTGCAGGGCGGCGATTGTGAGGGGACCCACCGCGCCGTCAACCGGCACGTCGGGATAGTCGACCGCGCCCCGGTTCAGCACGTTCAGCGCGCGTTGCAGGAACCGCCCGGCAGCCGCCACGCCCATATTGACGCCGCAATCGAACATCTCCACGCCGAGCGCGGGGACGATCATTCCCACCTGATCGAAATGCGGGCCGGTCCAATAACGCTGGCGGTAGATCGCAACCGCCGTGGCGCGGGGCAGGGCACGCATGTCGCCCTGATAGCCGTAGGCGCGCGCCACTTGCTCCGTGATGCCGAAATTGGTGGGTCCGCCGCGATCAGCCGGGTTGTCGCTGAAGCCGCCTTCGCGGGCGATCAAGGCGTCGATATCGGGGATCATTCCCCTTTCTCCACCGGAGGGACGATG
>Ga0164242_10002505_pt1 | contig 21255 bp, 14 predicted proteins | sample OricomgcompostMG_FD_108783 | JGI IMG/M metagenome (GOLD analysis project Ga0164242, IMG submission 108783) | Miracle-Growth compost microbial communities from Emeryville, California, USA - Original compost - Miracle growth compost (MG) ... | reverse complement strand
GCTAAAAAGTAAATATGAATATTGAAAAACAACTGGAGTCTATAAAGGACTTCAATGCTATTGCTGGGAACCTGAATAAGCCTGTAAATCCTATACTTGAGCATGAGCTGCTTGGTGAGGAGTTGCAGGAGTATATTGAAGCCTGTGTGACTCATAATGAAGTGGAGCAGAAGGATGCTCTTTGTGACCTTGCTGTGGTACTATTTGGCACTATTGCAAAGCATGGCCTATGGGATAAGTTCCCTGAACTGTTACAGGAGGTGTGTGACTCAAATATGAGCAAGTTCTGTGACACTATTGAAGAAGCCTCTCAGTCAGTTGAGAAGTATAAGGACTCTGGAGTGCATACCTACTATGAGTTCATTGATACTCATAAGAAGTATGTTATAAAGAGGATGGATGGGAAGATCCTAAAGGGGATCAACTTTTTTAAACCTAAATTGTAGGATGGAAATTTCTCAAATCTACACTAAGATCCTCCTTCACAAGAAGAGGAAATCTCTTGAGTTAAGTGAGTTGAGGAAAGTGATAGAAAAAGTATTCTCTGTGGATATTATACAGCATAAATCCAAGAGATCAAATATAACTATATCTATAGCAAGGCAGTGCTTCTGCTTGTATAGTTATAACACATTAAATATTAGTCAAATACAGATTCAAAAGAGCTTGGGGTTTGCTCAACCAAGTACAGTGAGTAGGGCCATTAGGACTATCACAAATGCACTTGAATTAAATGACCCCCTGTATATTGAAAGTTGGGAAAAAGTGACTAAAGAAGTGGATGAGTATTTAAATCAATAACCTTTAAACCTAAATTATGTTTGGACTTGTTTCAATCAGAAAATACAATGAGATGGTCTCTAGCTATGAGGCCAAGTTAGCTCAACTTACAAAAGAGTGTGAAGAAGCTACTCAACTAAAGAAGAAGTCAACTCAGCCTTTGTTTAAGTCTGGCTTCAATAGATATACAAAAGTTACTACTGGGCAAATGGTCACTACTGATGGTAGTCTTAAGAATGAAGTATGGAAGCCAATCCCTGGAACAAATTGGAAAGTATCCAACTACTGTAGAATACTTGATTCTCAGGGGCACTTGACTAAGCAAGATCCAAGAAATAATGGGAAACATGGAATAAATGTTCCTTGTAGTGATAAAAATAGTGCTCATAAAAGTATATATGGTGCTCCAGAGGCCATCATGGTATATGCCTTCAATCCACACAGTTTTAAGTTTACAAAAAGATGTCATTTGAGACTTAGATACCTTGATGGAAATCCAAATAACAAGCACCTTTCAAATATCATTTTCTAGGTTTTCTGCTCCAAATTCAGTATATTGTAGTATAAACTAACACCTAAAATATGCAGAGATTTTCCCCAAATCAGCAGGTATTCTGGCTTGATTATAAGCAGAAGTATTCAGGAGTCTATCACATAAAATCAATAGGAGATTTCTACTGTCAACTTCAAAAACCTGGGGAGAGCCAGGAGTTTAGAGTAAGCACTGGAAACCTCCTTACAATGAAGGAAGTGGAGCATATCCTATGCACTCCAGGACTTGATGAGTACTTTAGTGTTGAAGACTTGCTGAGGGAGAAGGAAAAGGAGATAGAGCATTTAAAGTCACTTCTTAATGGCTAATACTGAAAACAAGGCTTATGCCTTTTTTATTGCTATGATCATAGTAGCAATACTTATAGCTGGATACTTCCAGCAGACAACACATTCAAAACCTAATACTCCATCCTCAAATACAAGGGATGGAGTTTTTATTCACAGGGATAGCTTAAAATTTTAAATATGGCATATAGAAGGGAATATTTCAACCTTGCAGATATGGCTGACCTCTCAAAAGCCCTTGTACACCATGAAACATTCTGGATGCATATAAAGGATTGGGGGAAAGTGGAACCTGATGTCATTGAGTTCCTTGACAAAGTGATACCACAACCACTTGATTCAAATACTATATACAGGAATTGGGGCAAGATAGAGTTCCATATCCTTGATCAGATGTGGCCAAGTACAGCAGGTGGCTGGGGTGGTATGGGAGGAGCATCAATGACCTCTTATCAAACAGTAGTCATTGAAGCCTACTATACTGTTTCAGTTTACTGGGAAGGTGTATTGGCCTATGTAGTGAAAAGAGATGATGACTATATGGACTATGTGAGGGAACATAAATATAGACTTCCCTCAATGGATGATGTATCAAAGGAACTTAATGTGGTATATAAGAACTTAAATAGACAATAGTATGGAACCTTATAAGAGTCTTTGGCAGCAGCTTCAAGAAAATCCTCCTGATACTAAAGAGTTTCTCCTTGGTACATTTGAGGAAGCCTTAAAGGACTTTTTCAAAGAAAGACCTAAGGATAGATTTGTAGTTATTGAGAGGAATGTCCAGGTATTGCTGGCTATGTCTGATGAAGAATTTATAGAGGCATGGCATTTCTTCAGGCTGTCTCCAACTTTTAAATACTTTGGTACTGAAAAGCAGTGGGGAGAAGTGGCTGATAGGCTTAAACATTTAAAACTTATATAATGAATAAACATATAAAAGCTCTTATTGAAGCTTATAACAAACATTGGACTGAGCTTGGGCATCTTGAGTATACATATACTGAGGATGAAGCAGCTGATCTAGATGATCATGAAATCCTTGAAATTCTAAGATGTAATGATGAAGTCCATAGGGAGCATGAGGAATCTTGTAGATGGTGGGAAGAGTGGTCTTATGTAGTCAAAGTTGGGGATAAGTACTTCAGGTATGGCTATGCTGAAGCTAATAGAGATGAATCAGTCAGTGAACTTGGCTATGACTGGGATGTTAACTCAGTTGAGGAAGTAACTCCCTTTAAGAAAGTAGTTGAAGTCACTGTGTATGAAACTGTAAAAGACTAGATATGGCACTTCAAAGAGTAGTAGCAATCCAAGATGAGGACTGCAACTGGTATGTCATCCCTGCATGGATGGTCAATGAATTCTACATGCTCCAGGAACTTGGAGAGGAGCAGGATGACTATGAAGAGTTTGAGGAAACCTTTGGGAAGTATAGAACAGGAGGTGACCTGAACCTCATTCAGCTATATGGAGACTTGGATATGGTCACTGGAACTTTTAAATAGAATATATGAGGATACAAAAGAAGCTAAATAGGCTCCTTGCTGGTAAGCTTAAAAAGGCCTCTGCTAGCCCTTTCAGTGATGAAGAGCTTGAAGAATATCTTAATGAGCATATTCATTTCCAGATCAAGCAACCTGAGGAAGGATATCTAGGAAAGGCTGAAGCAGTATCACTAGTAGTAGGACACTACTTTCAGTTCAAATATGTCCAATATATGTATCGTATTGAAGTGGACTGGGACAGTGTCAAGGAGGTGGAACCTTATGAAGAGGTAATCACTGTTACAAAATATAGACCCGTTAAATCTTAAAAACAACAAAGCCTCTACATAGTGTAGGGGCTTTTTTATTTAAACACAAAATCATATTATATATGAAATCAAATACTATTGGCAAACTAGTAAAGGAACTTAGACTGGATAAAGGCTACAATCAGTCTCAGCTTGCAAAAGTAGTAGGAGTGTCAGGCTCTTGTATATCTGCTATTGAATGTGGAAAATGGAATCCAAGTGCAAAACTCCTTGGGAACATTCTGATAGCTCCTAAGTATGTACAGAAGCCTGTAAATAGGAAGAAGCTTGTTGCTGAGGTAAAGAAGGCTGTTGAGAATCAGATCTCTATGCCTACTCCAGCTGGGAACTTTAAGAAAATAGTTATAACTTTTGAATAATATATATTAGGGAGAGGCATAAAGCTTCTCCCTAATTTTTTATTTGGGGTATTATCTAGTTCTTGATTGAGCAATAGTAAAGTTCTTTATAGCCACATCCGGATTTAAAGTAGCTCCAGTATAGCCTAAGGCTTTTACTATATTAGCAAGCCATTTTGAGTCCCCCTTCTCCCAGATACCAGACTTCTGTTGATAGTCAAGGACTGATGCATCTTCAAGTCCCAACCACACACTTGGATAATTAAGGGTTGATTTTAGTACATTATACAGTTTATCAAGATGGTGAAAGGCAATGGAGGGAGTGTTCTTCATCCTCAGTAATTCATCTCCACCAAATCCTGGAATAGGTATAAACTGCTCAGTTTCTGATTTAGCAGCAAGAATTTGATATAATAGCATATTCTTTGCCCAAGAGTTCTCTTGGACCTTCTTAAATCTATCCTTGTCATTATAATCCCATCCTAGTAAGCCTAATAGAATAAATGCAGAGGTTACAGTGGCAAGTTCAGTTAGAGTCCTCCATACATTATTTCTCTCCTCTTGAGAGAGATTAGACCATCTATAAGCCCCTTTGTAAGCTCCCATATGGGATAAAGCTGATTTAACAGCTGTGAGGTAATAACCTTCCATATCAGAATCTTCAAGGGATACATTTATCCCACTCCTGCCAAATCTTGAAATGAAACTTGGGACTAGATACTTTCTCATGAAGAAAAAGAGTCTACCTAAAATTTCTTTTTGGGCAAGAGGCTGAGTAATGGGGTCATAGTTACCTTGAGCATATTGCATATTCTCATGCAGTCTATGCTTGAATCTAATAAATAACTCTCCACCTAAATCCCACTTAGAATCTATTCCTGCTTTAAGTACAGCTTTACCATCCTTTAATTCAAAAGCTTCATTATAGGGTATAGTTCTAACAGTTCCATCAGGGAGAGTTTGTTCTACCTGCTGATGGGACATCATTCCTTGCCAGAATGCAATACCAATTTGATATTCCCCAAATTCATAAGCAGAATGTGCCCACTTAATATTATAGAAATCTCTTGCATAAGATCCTGAAGCTCTCTTACCAGCACTATCTCTCTCTTTCATAGCAGGATCAAATGCATCAAATAATTGAGCATTTAGATTAAGACCTTTAAGAGTTCTTTTGGAAGCAATTAAGTCCTGAACTATTCCCCAGGAAAGTCTCTCTCCCTTCTTATAATCTCTCAAGGTAATATCCTTATTTCCTGAAGATCTAATAAATCCCTGAATACTACCAGAGGTTAAGTTCTTTAAAGCTCCTGGGAAATTAGCTGCTAGGGAAGTAGTGGCTGCAAATCCCATAAGAGTATGGAAGACTTTAAAGGCTGTTGGATTTGTATCAGGATCAACTATCTCTCCCTCAAATACAGTCCTGTAGAAGCTATCATACATTCTCTTCCTTGTACTCTCATTCTGTTTACCTCCAGAGGTGAAAATAATATTAGAAATCTGAGCCAGCTTTGAATTTAGCTGACTTGCTTTCTTCCCAGTATTATCCTTCAAAACTTCACTCATTGCTTTTGCAATAGGCTGGATTTTAACCAGCTCTTGATTCTCAAAGGAACTAAGTGCATACTTCTGAATTATAGTGGGTAAATCAATGGATACTTTATCAAGATCATCAATCCTACCAATACCTTTCAGAGGTATCTTAGCATATTTTGAGAGATTAGTTGCATCAATATCAAAGTTCCCAAGTCCCTCTTGATAAGAGGTAGCTTTATTTTTAAGCTCAGTAACTTTATTCTTTACAGTACCAATAATCCCAGTCTCAGAGGTATCTTTGTAGAATCTTGGTATCTCATAACCTAACTTACCTCCTTCAAGCCCTTCTTGAGCTTTAAAATGATAACTAGTGACAGTATCAAGGAAGCTTTTATCCCTTGGAGATAGATTGAAATAATCTTTATTTATAAATGGAGATTTCAGATCTATTTTAGGAAGCCAGGCTCCAGAGCTATCAATAGTTTTGCCAACTATCCTCTGAGTTCTATATTCATCCTTAACACTCCTTCTATAATATTCTGCATTTGGAATCCCAGTCACAATCCTACCATCTGACATAGTAGTAGTCTTAAAGTACTTCTGATTTTGTGGGATAGTCTTATTCCATATATATAGCCTCTTATAGACTTCCTTAACTCCACTTGGGGAATCTTTATCAAAAACAGTTGTTAGAATATGATTATTCTTAAACCACTCTCCAAATAGAGGATTTTCCTCAGCATACTTATCAATTAAAGTAGGATCAGTCAGTTTTTCAAGTTCATCAGTAGTTACAGTGTCTGGATCAACTCCTAACTGACCATACCACTCTTTTACTGTCTCCATATAATAATCTGAAGGAACTTTCTGACTTAGTAAGGCCAATTGCTTAAAGCAGTTATTTAAAATATTCCTATCAATTTCAGACATTTTTCCAGAGCTGGCCTTCTCATTTAATTCAGTAAGCCTCAGGGACTCTTCTCTGGAAATTGATCTATTTGCTACTTTAGTATATAAATCAGTTCTCTCAGCAGATTCATCCTTTGTAAGTCCATTATAAGAGTCAAATGCATCCTTTATAGTTTGAATCCTCTCTTCAGCAGACTTAATTTTACTAATTTGATCCTTATTTAAGTCAGACCCAATAATCTGATTATCTGCATCCTTATATCCTGAGGCTATATTAAAAATATCCTCATAGGCTTCAGATGTAGCCATATCTCTATTTACAATGGAGGGATATTCTGAAGTAATTCTTTTTATAGTATCAAGAATAGTCTGCTTCTCCTTATAATAGTCCTCAGTAAGTTGTACCCTTGTATTCTCTGCAAGCCAGCTATCAAGTTTATCATTAAAGTCTTGGGAGCCTTCTTCTAATCCAGAGGCTTGGAGCTCATCCTTATAGGATTGATAGGCACTTTCAAAAACTCCCTTCTTTAAAGTATATTCATATATATCTCTAGTAGCCTCCCTCTGATCCTTTATAAATTTAGCTATTTCAAGGTCCTCCCCAGTTTTATAATTTCCCTGAAGATCAGTAAGAGATGATAACCTCTGTAGGTCTCTATGATATCCTTTAATACGCTCCCTACTTTGCTTCTGCTCATCAGGGTTAGAGGTAGAATAAATTTCTTCCTCTCTATCAATATCCCCAGTAATTTTCCTATATCTCTCAGAGGCTTTAATTCCTATTGGGGTCTCCCATGCCTTCATTATGTCATAGTACTCATCTGTGTATTTTCTATGCATCCAGGATGACTCTAATTGAGATCTCTGTTGAAGAAGAGCCATTAAGCTAACCTCATCTCCAGCAGCTCTTGCTTGCCTAATATCATACTTAAGCTTCCCAAGAGTCACTTTATAATCTCTGAATGGATTAAGTAGAGATAAGACCTCCCTTGTTTTATATTCATCTCCATCCTCATATCCCTGCTTCTCTCTAATAACAAACTTATCATAAGCTTTTGTAGGATTTGTTGTATCAATAGAACTTAAGTAGTCAGCTATCTCACTATTCATATCAAGGGTGAACTTCCTTGAAACTTCAAGAGCTTTGTCATAGGCTGTTCTAATGAGAGTTCCCATACCTCCAAGGATTGGGTCATCATTTGCAGCCATTGAGGCAAATTTAGCTTGAATAAGTCCAACATCCTTCTGACTACCATTCAAGAACCCTTCAATAGACTTCCTATCAAATATCCTTGCCTCAAATTTAGCTTTATCCTTCTCCCATTTAGCTTCAGCTCCTTTGGCTTCTGGATTAGCTTCATACCTCTTCTTTGCCTCCTCCAGCCTTCTTTTAGCATCAATACTAATAGGTTCTAACTGATCAAGTAAAGTATCAATAGCTGCATTTTTCTGTATTTTAATAATATGACTAAGGCCAACATTTACTGTTTGACCAAGTTCAGCAATGTAGTCCTTAAATCCCTTAGGAATATCTTCCTCTTCTTCAGCTATTGCTTCATTTACATGCTGAATAAAATCATTCCACTGACCTAATATCTCCTGGTGAGCATCAAGAAGCCTTGCCTTCTCAATAGGATCAATTGAATCATCCTCTTTTATCCTCTTTATATCCTCAATTAGGGCTCCAGAGAATTTATGAATTGCATTTAAGGATATAGCATAGTCAATAGCCTTAGTTTGAAGATCTGATTCATTCTCAGCATTCTTAAAATGCTTCCCAGCTGTGGCAAGATCCTGAACATCTCCCTCTGATCTAACTGACTCCTTAATATGCTTATAGGATTTAACTCCTTTTATAATTTTATAACTCTGATGAGAGGTAATATTCTTTACTAAAGTAATTAGTGGAGAATCAATCATCTCATGTAAGCTATCAGCAAGGTCATAAAGCTTCTTATTAAACTGAGCTACATCTTCCTGAGATAAGACTTCAGTATTAATACTAAATTTCTTCTCAGACACAAATAAGTTTGCAAGGTCATTTAGAGACGTATTTAGACTAAGATTCTCAAGTGATACTTTAGTGCCTAATATCTTCCTAAGTAGCTGTCTTATAGCAAATAAGAACTTCTTAAGGAACCCTTTATCCTCAGATTTTGATAGAGTCAGTTGAGTAAGGGCTCTTACCATAACTTCTTCTCTAATATATTGCTCTGGGATATCAGTATAAGCTTCCCTAACTGCCTGATCTAAGGCTGGGCCAACTGTAGTATTTAATACTTCAGAGTATAGTTTGTCAAATAGAGTGGGATTATCCTTAGCAATTGCTGAAATAAAAGGGTGGGCATATTCATGAAGAGCATCCTCCTGAGAGAATTTACCTTTAACTAGATAAACTTCTCCTTTGGAATAGAAAGCTGACTCTCCATTGTACTGCCCAGGGAGAATATCCCTTGCCTGATCCTCAGAGACAATATGGTAGTCAATTCCAAATTTATTTCTTAGCTGATCTGCTACTTTTGAAACTGCTTCATCTCCCCAGGCTTTCTGAGTAGACTCAGCAAGATTTTGGATAGCTTCAATAGTTCTATTATATCTAGTAACTTCATGAGAGGATTCATCCCCTTGTTCATTAAGGTCATCCACTTTTGTCCTCTGCTCAATTCCCTCAGGATCTGCTTGTAATAACTTATTATTTAACCAAGATATTTTATCCTCAGTGAAATACTTAGGAATAAAATATTTGTAGAAGGGGTCTACTTTTACAGTAAGTATCCTATTTGAAACTGAGGAGAACACATCATTAGTGAATACAGGTATACCCCCAGTAAGTCTATCATAAATAGAAAGCATAGCAGGAACCTGAATATCAGTATAGTTTTTAGTGTTTTCTTTTGAGAGATAGAAATGCCCATGATCCCTCTTAAACTTGCCAGAGTCTCCAATGGCCTTCATAAGCTCAGTATATTTCTCATTTAGGTAGTCAGCAAGGTCAGGGTCCTTCTCTCTAAAGTCCCTCTCAATAAATTTAATTTTACAAGCCATAAGTTAGTTTTGTTTATTCATCCAGATAATCACTCTCAACATCCTTTACATCATCCTTAAACCATTTATCCCATAGAAAGTAGGCTTCAAAGTCTTCAGGAGTGCCACAGATATGTCTTCCATTTCTAGTAGGAACAAAGTAGATTCCATCTTCATATTTAATTTCAGCAGCATCTCCATCTATAACACACTCTTGAATATATCCAACAAGGTAGTTTGGTTCATAACTATCAACAGTATAGTAAATTGGATTATCAAAGAAGAATCTCTCAAGCATAGTTGTATCTTTTTGACAAAGATACTATCTAGCCAGCACATGGGGGAACCTCATCAGAGGTTTCATCCTCCTCTATATTACTAAGGACACTTTGAATATCTTCAGGAATACTATTAGCCTCAATCTCAGGAGTACTATATAAGTTAGCATAGTCCTTATATCTATAATCCTCCCACCCGAGTTTAGCTCCAGCAATAGTATTAACTTGCATAAACCTATTCTGAAAGGAGCTAAGTTCCTGAGGATCAGTAGCTAGTTTTACAAATTGCCCCATAACTGGAGTCAGTAGATCTAAATATACACTATCTGGGATAATATCCAAATAAGAGATAGGGCTCTTTGAAACTCCAGATTGAAGTAAGCCAATAGTAGCTATATCTTTAAAGAATTGACTAATTCTATTATTAGCTTCAGGATCTGATACTTTTGTATAACTTGGATTAATTAGATGTTCCATCTCTTCATAAAGATCAGATTGATTTGACTCAGTAATAGCTCCTTGTCTCACTCTAATATTATTTAATTTAGCATTCTTCTTTGATCTTGATCTAGTAAAAATATTAGTAACTACAAAGTCTTCTTTTAAGCTTGGAAATTCCTTCATAAGTGCATCATAGTCATCCATGATATTATCAGTATTCCCAATTTTCTTAGCCCATTTATTATCTTCAAATTTTGTACCCTCAATGGCAGCATTCTGTAGGGTGGCAAGAATAAGATCATTTTTAAATGCTCTTGAAAGTTTAGGGGCTAAGGATTTACCCCTACTGACTGTATTGACTAGATCCATAGCAGATTCATTTACTGGCTGAGAGCTTCTAATAGGCAGCATTGATTCAGTCATACTTACTCCTAGCTTTGCAGCTTCCTTAAATGGAGAGACTATTGATTCATCAAGTAGTTTATCAATAACTTCTTTTGGCATGAAGGTGCTATTTCTAATCTCCTCAGCATCACTAAGTTTTTTATAGCTTGCAAAAGCTTCAGCACTTTTTGAAGTATCAAAGTTAATAGCTCCCTGAACGGATCTTAGTTCATCACTCATTTCCTGGAGCATCATAAAATAGAATAACTTCTGTTTTGAATTTGCAGTAGTTATATCTGAGATATTGTTATAGATGCCAGCTTTAAGAGTAGGGAAGTTCTTTTTATTAACTTTAGTTCCAAGTAATTCAGAGGCTTTAATCCACTTATAACTTTTGTTCTCAAAATCAGACTGAGAAGCTTTAAGAAATGGGCTTTCCTGAGAATTAAGTGCCTCAACATATTTGAGTATTAGTGGATCAGTAACAAAGGAGGTAATATCCTTAAATGGCACCCCAAGATGGTTCAAGAATAGGATGATAGGTCCTGCAATGTTATTTCCATTAATATTAAAAATCCATGCATCCTTTTCCACATCCACCCATCCATTCATCAGTTGGGAGATAATCTCTCTCAAATCATTCTCTCCATTGGCATCTTTTAATCCAGCAAATGAGGCATATGAAGTCCCATCTTTTTCAACAGTATTATGCTTGAATAGAATTTTTCTCAAGTCTATTGACTTAGTCTTGGGAACCAATTTAGTTGTATACTTTTTTGTATTTGGATCCTCTCCATATAAAAGATTCTCTTCAAAGTCAATGACTGTTTCAACTCCATCATCAAGTTCAGTAGTATTTGGCATCATATAAGCTCCAACTCTATTCAGAAGAGATTTGAGGGTATTTGCAACAGCTCCAATACCAAGAGTAGTCTTACCAACTCCATTGGAGACATGTTTATAAATATTCATTCCATTTTCAACAACTCTACTAAAAGATGTTTTAGAGGCCACTTTAGCAGGATCACTCACACTCTGCTTGGAGTTATAGCCAATTTTACCATTCCTTAAGTCAGCCTCTCCCTTAACCAAAGAGGTATCATTAGGTCTGAATAGAGAGGTGAAATTATCCTTCATCTGAAGAATATCTCTAATAGTAGTTATTAGGTCATTTTGTATTGCTTGAGCCTTAAACTCATGCTCAAAAGACTCCTGTAATTCAGCTGCCAAATTAACATTCTGAAACTTCTTTGCATTAGTATAGATTTCAAGGAGTTTATTCTGAATTGCTGACCATACTTTAGAGAAGTCTTCCTCACTATTTATATTAGCAGCATATGAATCAATAATTTTACTGTTCTTCTCAATGAATTTATCCAGATCCTTACTTAGATCAAGATTCTGGAATAAGCTTCTAATTGCAAGCTGTAGCTTCTTTTGGTACTCATATGCACCATCTGGCTTCAGTACTTTCTCATTATAGAACTTCTGATTAGCAAGTTCTCTGAAATGTTCATAACTACCATCTTTACCTGATAGATAGTGAACAGTGCCTCCAAAATCCTTATATAATTGAGGATGTAATACTGTTAACTTATCAATATCAAAGTCACCCCCTGATTTAGCAACAATCTGAGTTGGTAGAATGATAGCAAGTCCTGCTGACTGAGGAAGGAACTCATATACTTCCATAAACTCCATAGAGTTTAATCCTTGAACTGGAATTCTGACAGCAGTCATAGTGACCATTTTCCTATTATCTCCAGTATTTAACCAATCATCATCCTTCAGAAGTTCATTTAGTCTCTCAACAGTTTTTATCTTCTTACCCTCTGTATCAGTATGCTCAAGTAACTTCCTATAGTTGTCAGTCATAGCAATTTTAACCTTCATTGCTGAAGTTACTCTAGTGCCATCTGGCAATGTTCTAGCCCCAGGTTTATAGAAGGGAAGATCATTAGTGTACTGCTCCTTCTCAGCTTCAGTTGCTTCTCTATATTTCTCAAATCCAGTACTGGCTACTTGAACTAAAGCTTCTCCAAAGTTCTTTTGGGTAATGAGCTTATTGTTAACAATAGCCATTAAGGTATTCTCTATCTTCTGTACATGAGTTGAGGTGTCAAGTGGGTGGATAAGCTTACCTTCTTTATTTATATCAACAAATCTAATAACATGATCAGGTAAGTTTCTAGTTTTAAGTTGCTTCTGGAGTTCCTTGACCAGAGGGGTATAATCTCCTATAATATATTTACCATCCTTATATCCAATACCAAGCTTTCTCATTAATCCTTGCTTAAGATTTTGGCTGTATTGATTGACAAGATTTTCAAATCTATCAGTAAATGCTTTAGCTTCAGGTGTGATAGCTTCTCCATTCTCAAATAGACCTGAGAATATAAGCTTTCTTTGCTGAGTGGAGAATATAACTTTATCATGAAACTCCTCATGCATTTTCACCTGCTGCTTAAAGTATTTAGAGAAAATAGGATTAGGAGTGAATGGCGTTTTAAAGTCCTCTACTGCTCTTCCTTTGGAATAAATAGATTCAGCTCCATAGTCATTCCCCTTTGAGCCAGATTCAAATACTCCATAGTCAATGTGATTGAATATCATCCTATCATGGATATGCTCCATGTTTGTTCCTTTGATCAGACTTGGGATCATAGGCATTAAGGAAAATTTATGCATGGCCGTTGCATTCAATATGTTGGTCTGAAGTGGGCCACAGTACTGGGGTTTAAGTGGGGGGAAGAACTGAGCCATTGCACTCTCAGGAAATTTAGTTCCAGCTACTTCATTCTGGTATCTATTCTCCATTAGATCACTCCACTGTCCAATAGAAAGCATAATTCTTCTATAGGCATCAAAAGTGATAAGTCCCTGGCCATCTGCTTCAGTCATCTTATTATAAGGATCAAGTACAGCTTCAGCTTCCTTTAGATCATATCCAGCCTCAACAAATGCAGCAAGCACTTCCTGCTTATCCTCTGGACTTATGCTTACATTCTGATCCTTGAATATAGCTGTATGAATAGTCCCATCGCTAGGTCTTGACTGCCAGTCTTCAACTTTAAGCTCCTTCATTCTCTTCTTTGAGAAGTCATCAGAGAGATCATTTAAAAAATCTCTATGAGATTTATCATCTCTTTGCATATCCCCAGTAGCTGAATAGGTAGTTACCCTCTTAAATAAGTCATCAGCATCTTTGAAGAAAGCTGGATCTCCATAGATAAATTTAAATGCTTCATTCTGGTGTACCCAGGAGTTAAATACATAAGTTGCAAGAGCTAACTTAAATTTCTGATCAAAATTCCATCTATCATCATTGAACAGAAGATTCTTAAATACTCCTTCATTAGTAAATTTATGCCTATTTTCATAGATATAATCTGAATCTCTCTTATATAAGTTGTTAAAGTAATTATTTAAATCTTGAATAATCTCTCCTTCAAAGCCTTCTGTAGAGCCCCTCTTAATTAATTTATTCTTCAATTCTGATCCTAGTATATCATCAAAGATGGTGAAGGAGCCAGCATTCTTTGAATACTTCTGAAATTCAGTCCCAACTCCATCATTAAATGATTTAATTCTATCAAGCTCATCTTGTATATAACCTTGAACTATCTGAAATGCTTTACCATCAGATTTAAAATTAAATCCAAAATTTGCATCTTTATTATATTTTAGGAAGTCTTGAAAAGGAGCATATAAGAATCTCCCTGGGGAAGTATAAGGTTCAAGATCTTTATGATTACTATCTGACTCCTCATAAAATCTTTCATATGAGCCAAGATCAACTACTTTCCTAAGAGGTATATTTTCAGTTAGAGCCTTCCCATTTATAACTCTGAATGCAAATGCAGAGGATTTTGAGCCATGTCTAATAACTTCCATGATACCATAGGTAAGGAAGTTATTAAAGTCCATATAATATTTACTGACTCCATCAAGCTTTGTAGTTTTAAGAGCCTGAGTAGTTCCATTTTCTCTAAATTGAACCCCATTATAGTTTACCATCTCCATCTGAACAGGGAGCTTAGTCCTGACATCTACTCTTCTTTGACCATAGGTAGGATCATCCATAGAGACATCAAGAATGAATAATCTATTCAGCCATTGACTATGTCTTACATGTGGATTTAGATCGGGATTAAACTTCAGAGCTAAGTCCTGATTGAATGGATCAGTAATAAAATCCTTGTATGTTGGATACTTCTCTGTATTATTAATAGCAGACACTACTGAGTTCATAAAGTTAGTGAGCATTACTTCACTCTCTAATTTACCCTCAGCATTTGTTTGCATCATATTTGGGATATCCTTATTGTATTTCTTCTCAACTTCAATTAAGAAATCAACAGCAGAGCTTACCCCCTTAATTCCTTGCTTTGGAAAGCCACTCTTCAATTGAGTGACTGGATCAGTGATAGATATAGGAGTAGTAGGATGCTCTTTATTATAAAATGCTACTGATTGAATAAAGCTACTAATATCAGTAGAAGCACTAGACCCTCGCATTTTATTCCAGTTCTCTTCTAAATCTACTTCAGCTGCTTCAGGGTTAGAGAATACAAATCCCATACTACCAAGTCTAGCCACTCTGGTTTTTAATCCAGTAGGTTTAAGATATTTAGCAGTATCCAACTCAATCTCTCCCTGAGCATTCTCCTTGACCCAAGGGTCCTTCTCAGGACTCCTCTGCTGGAAATTAGAAGTCCATTTATCCCTTATGACTTGAGCTCTTGAGTCAATAGCAGTGAATTGATATCTCAGTCCATTAGTCCCTTCCTTCTCAATGCTTAATTTAATAAGGGGGACTCTCTTCTTATTAAATGTTTGAGCAAACTTAGTCTGCATCTGATGCCTGGCAATCTCCTGGGAACTCCTGGCTGTAGTCTGAGGTTCACCAAGGTCAACAATTAGATCTCTGATAAAAGGTATCTCAGAACTTAACTTATTCATCTTACCTAACATTTCATCATAGGAGGCAGTTTGATCAACTAAGCTGTTGACTAAGGTATTCCAGACTTTATCAAAGGATTCAAACTCATTCATACCAAGGGGGTTAACTACAATATTTCCCTCCTTGTCATACTTAGCCTGAGTGGAGAGTAATATTCTGATATCCCCATCAATTGAAGAGAGAGGGTTCTCAGTCCCAGATCTATCAAATGCAGAGTCTCTTGTCTGAGAAGAGTCTCTTGAATCATCCTTACCCTCAGTATCATCTGCCACTATATCAATATTACCTTCTGAATCAATCTCAATAGGCTTTATACTGTTGACAGTGAACATAATACTATGCTGTCCATGAAATCTAACTGCCTTTGGCCAGTTAGCATCCATGAAATCAATTAGCCTGTGCATCCTCTTCAGATCATCTCCTTTAAAGCCAGAGTTAGCAGCTCCTTGTTCCCTAAGGGCAGGAATAGCAAATTCCTTTACCATTCTGTAAACATCTCTCTGGGATACTTTATGCTTCAGAATTGATAGAGAGTCTCCAGTAGCTTTTAGAATCTCAAGAATCATTGCATCAATAGTATTTGAGATGTGCTTTGATTCAGCAAAGGAAAGCTCCTGACTTCCATCAATAGTTTTAATGCCAGAGTTTAACTTTGAGAACATGACATTAGTAACACTTGGGGAGTATTTATAGATCTTCCCAAGGTATAAATTATCATAAATGTCTTTTAAGCTTGTTCTTGCCATATCCTCCTGTAACAATTCCTGATAACTTTTGTTACCAAACAAAGATCTTAAAAAATTATATATTTTCCTAAATAGGGATTGCTTCTTAGGCTCTCCTCTGAACACTTGTTTGCTACCAGTAAGGACATACTGTTTAAAATCCTCAGCTAGCATTTCCTCAGCTTCTAAGTTAGTAAGTCCCGGATGTAGCTTAGCAACTTCCCCATATAAATCTCTTTTCTGCTCAGTAGTTAAGAACATCTGACTGAAGCCATGAAAAGCCTCATGGTAGAGGTCACTATATTCAGCCCCCCTATAGAGTGTAATTCCATGTGTAGTCCAGGTGGCAAATGCATCACAATTTACTATCTGATGAAGATTGGTGTAGTTAATGTATTTTGAAATAGGAGAGGATTCAAACCACTCCTTTGCTTTTAAATTCTCCTGCTCAGTTACAGTTCTATTTGAGGTTATAAATCCATCCTGAACTAAATCAGCAGTTATTGATCCATTAACCTGTTGCTTGATATTATCCCACTGAGATGCCAGAGTGTCAGAATAGAGCTTAGCTAAATCCTTATTTTTAGTGTTAGCCCCAACTACCTCTTCAATCTTATGTTGAGCTTCTGGTAGAGATTGATATTCTCTCACAAGTTGTTTAGCATAAGTATGGAACTGATTTAATTGCTTCTCATTTGGTATGCAAAAATTCATAATGTGTTAGTTGTCTTAAACAAAAAAGCCCCTAATCCATAGGAGGAGACTAGAGGCATAAACTGGAGCAGTTTTTAAATAAGGTACTGGAGGATTCTCCTATTATCCTCCTATTATAATATACTAATTTTAAGTCAGAGTAACAAATTTTAGGGGCTATTTTTAGCTCCAGCTAGAACCTAGATCAGTGGAAGGCACAAGAAGAGGTTATCTCCCCTTGTACCAAACTAGAACCTGAGTCATTAGTTTTTGGCTGTATTGATTATGAGGTCTCCAACACCAATACATTTAAACACTTTTGCTGAAATCCCTAACACCTTGATACTATCTCCTATTTAGGGGCAGCACTCTTCTATTACAGTCCTAGCAATAATGCTAAATCTGGTGTCCGTTTAATCTCAGCCAAAATGAGAATCCCGTTGTACAGTGAATTAAGCTGGAAAGAGTGTTATGCATATATTGACATATGGGCATAAGAAAAGCCAGCAGTGGAATAAAAACCTGGGGGAACTCCTGCTGGCTTAATATAATTAAGGAATTATATCAAAATTAGTATGTTTTCAGATGGAGTTCCCATTTCCACTTCTTGTATAATAAAATATACTGAAGTTTTATGGAACCACCAAAAAGATTTTTACATAATGAAATTTTATTTATATTTGTGTTTCATAGACTCCCATAAGGAAGTTTAGGTGTAAAAGAACCATTGCATACAGAGGAAGGTGCTGTGGCATCTTTTATTAACCTAAACCCTCTACTTATGAGACCTATGAAAAAGGTGAACTGGGTAAAAGTACTTCAGTGTGCTTCTTGCATTACTACTATCCTGTACTATGTTGGAAAAGCATTGGGACTTCTACCTTAGTAACCAATTGGAGTAGCCTCAGCTACTCCTTTTTAATTCTGTTGAATTAATTATACGTAATGAATTCTATTTATCCAAATTTATTTACAGCCAAGGTCATCATCAAACCCTTCCTCTAAGGCATCACTTGTTGGAACTGACACTTTAGGGGCTGTAACTCCAAGAGATAATCCAATTTTTTGTTTAGGACTTGGTTTAACTTCCTTAGCTTCTACTGCTTCTGGAGATTTAAATACGGCAGCAGAGTCTGCTTTATTATCAAATGCTGCATCTAATTCATTTTCAGATAAATACTCTGGATCTTGGTCTTCAAGTTCATCCATAGTATCAGTAGAAGCTCTATCATATAACTCTTTAAGCATAGCTTCCTTCTCAGGATTCTCATCTGCATACATAGGCTTATCCTCAGTCTCAACAGAATTAATAGTCTGAATATTTGGAGTCTTAAATGAAATGTAAGCATTGGCTCCAGATGCTTTACTTTTTATCTCAGGATTAAAACTAGACCTAAATCCTTGAGTAATAAGGTATTTATTTAATGGGAAGATAGTCATATAATCACCATTAAGCCCTCTTCTCTCCCTCTTTGTAGGCAGCTTATCAGTGTCAAGAAACTTAAGCTCCCCTTTCAGTACATAATCCTTACTTGCTGGAACATTTAGCTTCTGACTTGCAATAGCAGTTCTAAGCAGATCTAAGTGCTCTTTGGAAGTTTCTGGGGTAATATTAAAAATAGTTAAGCCATCTTGAGTAGCAATATTGACTTGAATCTTATCCCCCTCTCTCTGTAATGAAATCCTATATTTTCGCTCTGGAGTGCTCTCCTTTTCCTCATCAGTTAACTTATTAATATCAATAAACTGCCTGATATAGTCAAGGGCAGTAATAGTACCAGTGAAGTCTTTAAGTTTTGGATTACCATTCTTATCTTCTCCTCCAATAGGAGTATAGTCAGCTAAATAATCTGGATGCTGAAGTACATCCATTATATGATCGACATACTTCTCAGGGATTTGAGGCCTAGTCACAGGGGATTTAACTCCCTTATATTCAACTTGGAGTCCTTCCTGCTCAGAGAGAGTGAATTTGAAGTCCTCAGGATTATTTGAGATCCTTAGAATAGGGACAAACTCATCAGTCAGCATAGGGATTCCCTTAGAGACCTCCTCAATATCAAGTAATATCTGACCAGGAGTCTGAGTAAGTTTTGATTTAAGTAAATCAACTAAAGCTATTTGCTCAGCTCTTGTCTTAGCATCTATTCTTGCCTTTGAACTCTCCATCATATGCTTAGGCATTGGAACCCTATAAGCAAGTCTACCATTTTTACCATCGGCAGGAGTGCCATCAGTATTCCAATAAAGGAAGTTACCTTTAGCATCAGTAAGTACTACATATATTCCTTGATTTGGATCTCCTCCATCATCAAGGTATTTTAGAGTAGCTTGCTGAAGTTGATCCCTATATTTAGTGTTTAGGATCTGTGCTGAAACAGCAGCTAATTTATATTTCTTCTGAACCTCTTCCTTAGGAAGTAAACTCAATTCAGCCAGTACATTTACCCAGGTCTTATTAGCAGGATCCTCCTGAGCTTTCTGAGTATTCCCAGTAGTTCTAAGTAAAGTAGCAGGAGTATATTCTAAGCCATCCTTAGTTTTAAGGAACTTCTCCATCTGAGTTTCTTCAACCTTATCCCAATTGAGAGTCTCAATTACAGGGAGAGTAGGAGCTGGGATATTCTTCTTAGCTCTAAAGTCTTCAAGATTCTTATAGACAGCTTTCCTAAATCTTGCATCAGCATTTGTAAGTTGGGTAGTTGTATTAGATAGAACCCCAGCCTGAGATATAGGAGTAACAGTAGCAGGGTTTCCAGGCTTCTGAATAACATAAGCTTGTAGCTTCCCATCCTTTTCAAGTTCAAGAATCTCTCCATACTTATACTGAGCTATTGGATTCTCTTGCTTAATTCTCTCAATAGCTGCTTTTCTAGCTTCAGCAAGCTCTGAGACTATTTCAGGAGGAAAGAACTGAAGGTTATCAGCATCACTTAGTACTGATAATATCTCAGAAACTTCCTTCTCTGACTTGGCCTTCTGTAACTTATCAAGCATATCATCTATGCTGACATCAGGTTCTAAATCCTGATCAAGGGGATCAGTAGTAGATACAGGTTCTTTAGGAGCTGAAGTAGGCTTCTCAGGTTCATCTATTTCCTCCTTATCTGCATCAGCTTCCTTTTGATTCTGAGCTAAAGTCTCTGCTTTTGATTTAGCCTCCTGATCAAGATCATCCCAGTACTGATGTACTTTATCCTGAAGCTCATTATTAAGTGCATTCAATTCAGCTTGCTGCTCAGGAGTCCTTGATTGATTCTCAAGTAAAGCTTTCCTTTTGGAAAGTAAGTCCTCATTAGCAGCAGCAAATAGAGGATCTTGTAGAGTTGATATCCATCTTGCTGAGTATTCCTGGGCTCCAGTTTTCCTATACTGCTCAGCTCTTCTGCCAAGCTCCTGAATAAGATCATTATAATCCTTATCATCCTGCTCAGACATATCCTTATTATTGACCTTCTCTCTAAACTGATGATAACTATCAAGTAGATCCTTATTTGCTCTCTCAAACCCAGGAGTATCTAATGTATTCTCAATAGCATCAAGATAGAATTGAAACTGAGCCATCTTTACTCCAACAACCATTTTCTTATGGAATTTGGAGAAGTTTGTAGGATTAGCAAGAAAATTAAATGCTTCAACCTGATCTCTATATTGATTATTAAGACTATGATAATCAAGGATATCATTGATATGGCTATCTATCTCCATATTTGAGATAGGTGCATTAATCCCAAATTCACTATTTTTACTAGTAAAATAGTTTTTTATATAGTTTTTAAATTTAGTTGATCTAAAACCATCCTTACCAAATTCAGCTATTCCCTCCAGTAATCTAAGCTGAGCTTTCTTATAGCTAAGTTGAGTCCTCTGCTCAGTTGTTGGCTGGCCAAGTTCAGCAGTTTTAATATGCTCTCTAAGTAAAGATATCTCTGAGAGAATCCCAGTTTTTGTTCCAATGGTATTTAGGGTAGAAGTCAGAGATTGTCCAAAAGAAGGATTAGAAGAGAGGTTTTCATAGATAGATCTAAGTCTCTTATAAGATTGAGATGCTTTGAATCTATTCTTAGCAAGCAAATCAACTATATGATTTCTTGCAATATTATAATAAACGGCATCCTCCCTATTAGCTCCTCTATAATATTCCAGATTTAATTGGGGTAGATGTTCTTGTAAAAAGTCCCTAGTGTCAAAGTAACTATCAAGAGCATCAGCAATTTTATCAGTATAATCTCTAGCAGATTTCTTATTCTGACTATTATATACAGCTGAAGAAACATCCCCATCCTTGTTTACAAGCACTCCATTGAATGCTTGCTCAAATTCTTCCTTAGTAAATTGAGTCCCCCAACTTCTGATTCTATCAGATAGAGCTTTATGGGCTCCCATGTTATAGGCCTTCTCTGCTATAGATGCTAGTTCAGAATCCTTAAAATTCTCAAATTCAAATCTATCCTTTGATTTAACTGCATCTGATAGGCTGGTAGTATTAGCAATAACTGAATTAAGGTTTTTAATAACAGGATTGAAG
>Ga0164242_10002504_pt1 | contig 21256 bp, 21 predicted proteins | sample OricomgcompostMG_FD_108783 | JGI IMG/M metagenome (GOLD analysis project Ga0164242, IMG submission 108783) | Miracle-Growth compost microbial communities from Emeryville, California, USA - Original compost - Miracle growth compost (MG) ... | reverse complement strand
TCCATCACCGCATCGGTCAGTTCGCGGGTGACGATCACCTTGGGGTTGGCGCGGCGTCTGCTCTCGGGCATGGCGCGATGGTTGGCCGACAGGCGGGCGCGCGTCAACAACGGTTGAACGCAACGCGCCGTTGGCGTTAGGCTCGATAGCGACAGTCGGGGGGTTCGTGGATGCGGTTCGGTTCGTGGTTCGTCTTTCTCGCCGCCGCGATCGCGCTGGTGCTGATGGCGACCAACCACGCCGCGGCGCAGAAGCGGACGCCGCCTTATTATGAGTCGATCAAGCCCAACCGGGCGCGGATGCGCACCGGGCCAGGGCGCAATTATCCGGCGACCTGGCTCTACATCCGCGCTGGGCTGCCGGTGAAGGTGATCGCGGTCTATCAGGACTGGAAGAAGATCGAGGACCCCGACGGCACGCAGGGCTGGTTGCTCGATACGCTGCTGAGCAGCAAGCGGACGGCGATGATCTCTGGCGCGATCACCGAAATGCGCGAATCGCGCGATTACGACAGCCGCATCCTCTGGCGCGCCGCGCCGGGCGTGATCGGCACGATCAGCGATTGCTCGGGCGGCTGGTGCTGGTTCGATGTCGGCGGCAAGGCGGGCTATGTCGAGGAAACCCATCTGTGGGGAGTCGATCCGGGCGAGCAACTCGATTGAGGCGACGTCGCTGGCCAGGACGAAAAGCCGAATGTCGACGCGCCGTGATCGGATAGCCAGGGACATGGCATGACCACCCCCGTCGCGGCGGGCTGGTCGGTCGCGGTGCACCGTCAGGGCGAGGAGCGCGAGCCGGTCGTCGTCATCGACGGCTTCGCACCCGATCCGGGTCGGTTCGTTGCCGACGCGGGTTTCCTGTCATTCAAATCGATCGGGCCGCATTATCCGGGCGTGCGCGCGGTGGTGGCGCCGGCGATGATGCGCAACCTGCTCGCCGCGCTCGGGCCGGTGATCGCAGACGTGTTCGGCGAGCCGTCGACCGAGGCGATCGACTCCTTCTATTCGCTGGTGACCACGCCGCCCGCAGCGCTGGCGCCGATCCAGCGGCTGCCGCATTTCGATGGTGTCGAGCGCGAGCGGCTGGCGCTGCTCCATTACCTGTCGCTCGATGAGCGCAGCGGCACCGCCTTCTACCGCCACCGCGCGACCGGGTTCGAGACGGTGACGGCCGATCGGCTCCCGGCCTATCGTCGGGCACTCGGCGCAGACCTCGATCGCTTCGGTATGCCCGAAGCCGATTACATCGCCGGCGACACGCCGATCTTCGAGCAGGTTACGCGCCACGAGGGGCTGTTCAACCGCGCCATTCTCTATCGCAGCAACACGCTGCATTGCGCGGCGATTCCGCCAGACATGGCCTTTACCGCTGATCCGACGAGCGGTCGCCTGACCGTCAACACCTTCCTCAAGGGCGGCGGCGCGCGATCCTGACCCATCGTTGTTGCAAATCGGCAACGATAGTGCGGCACTCCTGCCCCGGCGGCGTGTGAATACGTATGCCGCAACCTTCCCACTACGGCCGTTGCGGGAATAATCGCCCGCACAATCGATCGCGCCGCGAACGCGACGAGTGAGCGCAGCTTCGCGCAAGGGGAGGCATGGATGATTTCTCGCGATACACCTTATTCGATGCGCACGCGGCTCGCGCTGCGCGCCAGCATGATCGCGCTCGGCGGCGTTGTGCTCGCCGCCGGCGCGCCGGCTTTCGCGCAGGACCAGGCCGACCAGCCGACCAACAACACCGCGCAACCCGCCGCGTCTGCCTCCACCGCGGTCAGCACCCAGCCGACGCCGGCGCCCGACAACACGACCGAGCAGAACGCCGCTGCCACCCAGACGGCACAAGCGCCGCAGGGCCCCGACATTGTCGTGTCGGGCATCCGCGCCTCGCTCGATTCGTCTGCGCGGATCAAGCGCAACTCGACGCTGATCGTCGACTCGGTCTCAGCCGAGGACATCGGCAAGCTGCCCGACGTGTCGATTGCCGACTCGCTGGCGCGTCTCCCCGGCGTCACTGCGCAGCGTCTCGAAGGCCGCGACCAGCGGCTGTCGATCCGTGGCCTTGGCCCCGATTTCTCGACGACCCTGCTCAATGGGCGCGAGCAGGTGACGGTCGGCGACAACCGCGGCGTCGAATACGACCAGTATCCGGCCGAGTTCTTCAAGAACGTCAATGTCTACAAGACCGCTGATGCCTCGCTGATCGCCGCCGGCATTGCCGGCACCGTCGACCTCAGGATGCTGCGGCCGCTCGACACCGATAAGCGGGTGTTCTCGGTCGCGGCGCGCGGCGAGATGAACGGGCTGAACAAGCTCAACCCGGACGGCACGCGCTACGGCTATCGCGCCTCGGCGACCTATGTCGATCAGTTCGCCGACGACAAGTTCGGCATCGCGATCGGCGTCTCGGCAAGCTCGGTGCCGTCGCAGGACGAGCGCTACAACGCTTATGGCTTTGCCACCGACAGCAACGGCAATCTGATCCTGGGCGGCGCCAAGCCCTATGTGCAGTCGAACCTGCTCGACCGTTATGGCGCGGTCGCCACGCTGGAATGGCAGCCGAGCGACAGGTTCCACTCGACCCTCGACGTGCTCTATTCGCACTTCGAGGAAACCCAGCGCCTGCGCGGCATCGAGTTCGGCACCGTCTACGGCACCAACGTCGGCTACACCGTCAACCATACCACCGACGGGATGGACGACGATGTCACCTTCACCAACGTTTACGGCGTCCAGCGCAACGACTTCAATCGGCGCAAGGCCCAGAATTACTCGATCGGCTGGAACAACGTCTACAGCTTCAGCGACACCACGCACCTGACAGTCGACGCGAGCTGGTCGCGCGCGACGCGCACCGACTTCCTGCTCGAAACCTATACCGGCGTCGGTTATCAGCGCAGCGGACCCGCCGACACGCTCCACGTCACGCAGAAGAAGAACGGCACCTTCAAGATCGTGCCGACGCTCGATTACACCGACACCGATCTGTTCAAGATCACCGATCCGCAGGGCTGGGGCTACAACGGCACGACGCCGGTGGTGCAGTCGGGCTTCCTCAACTTCCCCGATTTCAAGGACGACCTGAAGTCGCTGCGCGCCGATCTCGACGGCCAGTTCGGCGGCGACAGCGTGATCCATGGCTGGGCGATCGGCGTCAATTATTCGCAGCGCAAGAAGACCAGCGCCTATACCTCGGCGTTCCTGTGTCCGCCCGGCGGCAGCGGCGACTGCACCGTCGCGGGCGGCACGCCGACCACGGCGGACATTCCGGACGGCGCGCTGCTTGGCGAGAACATTCCGCTCGGCTATCTCGGCGTGCCCGACGTTCTCGCGCTCAACCCGCTGTATCTCTACAACAATTTCTTCAACAAGGCGTATGACAACCGCCCGGTCTCGCTGGTGCGCGACAACAGCGTCACCGAAAAGGTGTGGACCGGCTACGCCAAGCTGATCATCGACGGCGAAGCCGGCGGCAAGAAGATCAACGGTTCGATCGGCGTCCAGGTCGTCCATACCGACCAGAGCTCGAACGGCAGCGATTCGAATTTCAACCTCATCAATGGCGCGCCGGTGGTCACGGTGGATCCGGTATCGGGCGGCACCAGCTATACCAACGTGCTGCCCAGCGCGTCGCTGTCGGTGGAGCTGGAGCCGGCCTTCTACGTCAAGATGGGTGCGTCTCAGGCGATGGTGCGGCCGCGGCTCGATCAGGAGCGCGTCAACCAGGAAATCGACATCAATGCGGCGTACATCAATACCGTCAACCCGACGCACGATCCGCAGTTCAGCCCGTTCAGCATCACCGGCGGCAATGCCAAGCTGAAGCCGTACCAGTCGACCAACGTCGACCTGTCGATCGAGCGTTATTTCCACAACGGCGGCTATGTGGCACTCGCCGGCTATTTCAAGCACCTGACCGATTATGTCGATGCTAGTGCCAATTACGCCTATGACTTCACACCGTACCTGAGCTTGTTGGCACCGGCTGACCAGGCGACGGTGGTGGCCAACGGCAACACCATCGGCCTGGTCCATGCGCCGACCAACGGTGGCCGCGGCTATCTGGTCGGCATGGAAGCGACGCTGTCGATGCCGTTCGAGAATATCAGCCACGCGCTGTCGGGCTTCGGCATCTTCGCCAGCGGCTCGTACACCGAAAGCTCGATCAAGCTCGACAGCAACCCGACTCAGGCGATCACCTTGCCCGGCCTGTCGAAATGGGTCGGGTCGAGCGAGCTCTATTACGAGAAGCACGGGTTCCAGATACGGGCGAGTTATCGCTACCGCTCGAAGTTTCTGGGCGAAGTCGCCGGCCTGTCGGCCAATCCGACCTATCGCCAGGTCAAGGCCGAGGGCATTTTCGATGCGCAGATCGGTTATGAGCTGCAGAGCGGACCGCTCAAGGGCCTGTCGATCCTGCTCGAGGGCAAGAACCTGACCGACCGGCCGTTCGTCACCTACGAAGCGGGCGATCCGCGGCGGGTGATCGACTATCAGCGCTACGGCCGCGATTACTATCTCGGCCTGACCTACAAATTCTGATCCCCCGATCAGACTTCTGGGGCCGTCGTCGCCGGCGCGACGGCGGCCCTTTCGTTCAGGCGTCGCGCTGGTAATTCTTCCGTTCGGATTGAGTCTGTCGAAGCCCGGCTTGGCGGGCAAATTCACGGCGAGCGGCGCAAGCAGATTGAGGAGGCACGATTTGAACGACCAGCCCCCGATCACCATCGTCATCGCCGGCGGCGGCACCGCCGGGTGGATGACGGCCGCGGCGCTCGGCCGCTTCCTCGAAACCGGCTTCCGCATCCGCCTCGTCGAATCAGGGGAGATCGGCACCGTCGGCGTCGGCGAGGCGACGATCCCGCAGATCAGGCTCTACAATGAGGCTTTGGGGCTTGACGAGGACGCCTTCGTCCGCGCCACGCAAGCCACCTTCAAGCTTGGGGTCGAGCTCGACGGCTGGCTCCGCCCCGACCACCGCTACATGCACGCCTTCGGGGCGATCGGGCGCGACGTCGGGCTGATCCCGTTCCAGCATTACTGGCTGCGCGCGCGGAAGCTGGGCCTCGCCAGGACGCTGGACGCCTATTCTCTCAACGAGATCGCGGCGCGTGGCGGGCGGATGCACCGCGACGGGCCGATCACGGCGCGATCGATCCCACCGATGCCCTACGCCTTCCACTTCGACGCCGGCCTGTACGCCGCCTATCTCCGCCGCTTCGCCGAATTGCGCGGGATCGAGCGAGTCGAGGGCCGCATCGTCGACGTGGAGCGGCATGGCGAGAGCGGCGATATCGCCGCGCTCAAGTTTGCCTCGGGGGAGCGGATCGAAGGCGATCTGTTCATCGACTGCTCGGGCTTCCGCGGCCTTCTGATCGAGCAGACGCTCGGCGCCGGCTACGAGGACTGGACACGCTGGCTGCCGTGCGATCGCGCGCTGGCGGTGGCGAGCGCGCGCCAGCCCGATCCGACGCCCTATACCCGCGCGATCGCTCGACCCGCCGGCTGGCAGTGGCGAATCCCGCTGCAACACCGCACCGGCAATGGCCTGGTCTATTGCAGCGCCGCGCTGTCCGAGGATGAGGCGGTGGCGCTGATGCTTGCCAATCTTGATGGCCCGGCAGAGGGCGATCCGCGCCCGATCCGTTTCGTTACCGGCCGTCGCCGCCGTGCCTGGAGCCACAATGTCATCGCGATCGGGCTCGCCTCGGGCTTTCTCGAGCCGATCGAATCGACCAGCATCCATCTCATTCAGTCGGCCATCTCGCGGCTGCTCAAGCTGCTGCCCGGCCGGACCATCGATGAGGCGCAACGCACCGAATACAACCGCCAGACCGATTTCGAGATCGAGCGCGTCCGCGATTTCCTGATCCTGCACTATTGGGCCAATCGCCGCGACGAGCCGTTCTGGCGCCAGTGCCGCGCAATGGTGCTGCCCGACACGCTGCGCGCCAAGATCGAGCTTTACGAGGCATCGGGCGTGATCGTGCGCGAGCATGAGGAGCTGTTCACCGAGGCGGGCTGGCTGCAGGTGCTGGCAGGGCAGGGGATCGAGGCACGCGGCCACCATCCGATCGCCAATCAGATCGCTGAGGGCGACCTCGCCGAATTCATCGAGACAATCGAGCTGCTCTACCGCCGCGAAGCAGCCGCAATGCCCGGCCACGCTGCCTTCATCGCCCAGCATTGCGCGGCTAAGGCGGCGGCCTGATCGGATTCCCGGCGGGGCGACTTTTACGATTCGTTAACCATTGGCGGTTAACTATCGTTAACACTTTCGACGCACCCCGTTATCTGACTTCGGAGCAAACCCATGCGCCCGACGATTGCCGTGCTGTGCCTGTCAGCCGTGCTGACCGGCGGATGCTCAACCCTGGCGCGGCCGCACCTTGCCGAGCCTATCGCCTCGGAACCCGTTCAGACGGAAACCGGCTGGCGTTCGATCGCGCAGCCCGACGATCAGCAGCGGATCGCTGCCATCGACGCGCGCTTCCAGGCCGCGCTGGCCGATCTGCCGCGCCGGCTGCGGCCGCGCAATGCCGCCGACAAGCAACTACTCGATCCGAAGGTGGCTCAGCCGATGCCGGCGCTGACGCCGGGCGGCTATCAATGCCGGCGCATCCGGCTTGGCGGCCGTGCGAAACTGACGCGGTTCAAGCCCGATACCTGCTACGTCAAGCTCGAAGACGGTGATCGGCTATCCTACACGACGCTCAGCGGCGCGCTGATGCCGGGCGGCTGGCTTTACCCTGACGGCGATAACCGCCTTGTCCTGCTGGCGACCGACCGACCTGCCAATACGAGAGCCGCGCCGGCTTATGGTACTGGCGCCGGACAGGACCTCGCCGGCGTGGTCGAGCGGCTCGGCCCGATGCGTTGGCGGCTGACGATCCCGCGCGCCGACGAGTTCGACATCTGGGAGCTGAAGCCCTGGCCGACGCAGAAGCTGGAAGACTGAACGGCAGGCTGGAGCGATTGAGCTTGCCGAGAACCCTACTCGGGGCGAACGGCTGACAGCCGGCTTCATCCCACGCTGACGAAGCTATCCATCACCCGCTTGCGCCCGGCCTGCTCGAAGTCGATCTCCAGCTTGTTGCCTTCGATCTCGGCGATCTCGCCATAGCCGAACTTCTGGTGGAACACGCGCATCCCGATCGCCAGATCGTCGCGGCCCTTGTTGCCGAGGCTGACCGCGCTCGCACGCGCTTCGATGACGCGGGCGGGCTCACGGGTGAAGGTGCGGCTGGTCCATTCGCCGCCGGGCTTCGAGGCCAAAGCGCCCGCCGCGCGCTGCCAGCCCGGGCCGCGGCCGGTGCCTCTGCCCACGTCGGCGAAGGGGTCGGCGCGCTCCGACCATTGCGCGCGCCACAGGCTTTCGCCCCCCGACATGGTGGTTTCGCTCTCGATATGCTCGGGCGGTAGCTCGCCGACGAAGCGGCTGGGGATGCTCGAGTTCCACTGGCCGTAGATGCGGCGATTGGCGGCGTGGAGAATGGTTGCGCGGCGCCGCGCGCGGGTGATCGCGACATAGGCGAGGCGGCGTTCCTCCTCCAAGCTGGCGAGGCCGCCTTCGTCCAACGCGCGTTGCGAGGGGAACAGGCCTTCCTCCCATCCGGCGAGGAATACGGTGTCGAACTCGAGGCCCTTGGCGGCGTGGATCGTCATGATCGTCACCTTGGCGCCGTTATTGGCGGCGTCGTTGTCCATGACGAGGCTGACATGCTCTAGGAAGGCGCCGAGGGTCTCGTATTCCTCCATCGCGCGGACGAGCTCGGTGAGATTTTCGAGGCGGCCGGCGGCTTCGGCGCTCCTGTCCGCCTGGAGCATCGCGGTGTAGCCGGATTCGTCAAGCATCTGGCGGGCCAGCTCGGGATGCGGCAAGTCCATCTCGCGCCACCGCGCCAGGTCGCCGACGAAGTTGCCGAGGCTGCGGCGGGCCTGCGGGGTGAGCTCGTCGGTATCGAGGATTCGGGCGGCGGCGATCGACAGCGGGACACTTTCGGCGCGGGCGAGCTGGTGGATCTTGGCGATCGCCTTGTCGCCAAGCCCGCGCTTGGGGACGTTGACGATGCGTTCGAAGGCCAGGTCGTCGGCCGACTGGTGGACGAGGCGGAGATAGGCGAGCGCGTCGCGGATCTCGGCACGCTCGTAGAAGCGAAAGCCGCCGACGATGCGATAGGGCAGGCCGATCGCGATGAAGCGATCCTCGAATTCGCGGGTCTGGTGCTGCGCACGGACCAGGATGGCAACCTCGTCGAGGCGGGTGCCGTTGCGCTGGGCGGCCTCGATCTCCTCGCCGACGCGGCGGGCCTCCTCGGGGCCGTCCCACACGCCGAGGACACGGACCTTCTCGCCGGCATCGAGCTCGGTCCACAATGTCTTGCCGAGGCGACCGCTGTTCTGCGCGATCACCCCCGAAGCGGCGCCGAGGATGTGCGGTGTCGAGCGATAATTCTGTTCGAGCCGGATGATAGCAGCGCCGGGAAAGTCTTTCTCGAACTTCAAAATATTCTCGACCTGCGCGCCGCGCCATGAATAGATCGACTGGTCGTCGTCGCCGACGCAGGCGATGTTCTTGTGGCTTTGCGCGAGGAGGCGCAGCCAGAGATACTGGACGGCGTTGGTGTCCTGATACTCGTCGACCATGATGTATTTGAAGCGCCGCTGATAATCGGCGAGGACGTCGCGATGTGTCTTCAGGATGACGAGCATGTGGAGCAAGAGGTCGCCGAAATCGCAGGCGTTGAGCGCCTTCAGCCGCTCCTGATATTGGGCGTAGAGCTCGCCGCCGCGCCCATTGGCGTAGCGTTCGCTCTCGCCCGCATCCACATCGGCGGGACTGAGGCCCTTGTTCTTCCACTGGTCGATCAACCCGGCGAGGCTGCGCGCCGGGAAGCGCTTCTCATCGATCTCGGCGGCGGTGATGAGCTGCTTGAGCAGGCGCAGCTGGTCGTCGGTATCGAGGATGGTGAAGTTCGAGTGCAGCCCGACCAACTCGGCATGGCGACGCAGCATCCTGGCGCCGATCGCGTGGAAAGTGCCGAGCCACGGCATCCCTTCGACGACCTCGCCGACGAGGCGCCCGACGCGCTCCTTCATCTCGCGCGCGGCCTTGTTGGTGAAGGTAACCGCGAGGATTTCGCTCGGCCATGCCTTGCGGGTGAAGAGGAGGTGCGCGAGACGGGCGGTGAGGCAGGCCGTCTTGCCCGTCCCAGCGCCGGCTAGGACGAGGACCGGGCCTTCGGTGGTAAGCACGGCCTCGCGTTGCGGCGCGTTGAGGCCGCGGAGATAGGGCGGATCGTTCGGCGAAGGCGCGGGCAGACTCATCAGCGAACAGGTAGGGAACGGCGGCGCATCGGGCAACCGTCTTGCGCCGGGTTCAGGTCAGGTGCGATGCCGGCACGAAAAAATGGAATCGCGCGGCGTCGACCAGATTGGCCGTCAGCTGCGCGGCGCTGGTCATGGCGCTGGAGACATCGTGGCCGACTGCCGGCGCCGGATTGCCGACCGCGACCAGCACGCCGGCAGTGAGCGCGACCAGCGCTGCCTTGACGATCCGTGCCAACCCCTTGGGCATCGCCTCCCTCCGTCCGATCGAGCCGCGGGCACTATCGGGAGGCGCGCTTGCGCTGCGATGAACGGGATCAGGCAGTGCGCAGCAGCGTCAGGCGAGCCTTACCGTGAACGCGGGTAACGTCGATGGCGAAACCGGGTGCGACGACCGCCTCGTTGCGCGCGGTCTCGATGCTGACCCAGGTCGCCGGTCCGATCCAGCCGAGCCGGGCGAGCTTGTCGAGCGCGACGCTGCCGGCGCCGGTGCCGTAGGGCGGGTCCATCATCACGAGGTCGAGCGCCCCGCGCGCCGGGCCGAGCGCGAGCACCGATTGCGGGCGAAGGTCGGCACCGGTCGCGTCCAGCTTGGCGATATTGGTACGGAGGGCATCGAGCGCGGCGCGGTCCTGCTCGACGAACAGACACGAGCCGGCGCCGCGCGACAGCGCCTCAAGCCCGAGTGCGCCCGAGCCGGCGAACAGGTCGGCGACGGCGAGGCCGTCGAAGCTGCCGAGCCGGCTCGCCAGCATCGAGAACAGCGCCTCGCGCGTGCGGTCGGCAGTGGGGCGCGTGGCATCGCCCTTCGGCGCGACCAACGGACGGCCGCGCCACCGGCCGGCGACGATCCTCATCTGCGGCGACCACCGGGCTTCGGGCGCGGCTTGGGCTTGGCCCAGCCAGCACCGCGCTTGGGGCGTTTGGGTTTGGGCGCGGCATCTTCCGCTGCCGTTCGGCCTGAGCTTGTCGAAGGCCGAGCGGGCTTGGCGGCCGTTCCGCGTTTCACCCGCCTTTCGACAGGCTCGGAGCCTGTCCCGGACTTGGTCCAGGGGCGAGCGGGGGAAGGGGCGTGCATCTCCGCCTGCGAGACGGATCGTCGCTCAAAGCGGACAACGGTGCGCTTCGGCTCAGACCGCGGTTCGACTGCGATCGCGGTGTCGCCCTTGTGTCCCTTCGCCAGCGCCTGGCGGAAGGCGGCGAGGTCGTGCTGGCGCACCTCGCCGACGGCGCCGGCGGGCAGGTCGTCGAGCACGAACGGGCCGTAGCGCGTGCGGATCAGGCGGCTGACCTTGAGCCCCAGATGCTCCAGCACGCGCCGCACCTCGCGGTTCTTGCCCTCGGTGAGGATCAGCTCGATCCACACATTGGCGCCGGTGCGGCGTTCGAGATTGGCGTCGATCGGGCCGTAGCGGACGCCGTCGATCTCGACGCCCTCGATCAGCTCCTCCAGACGCTCCTGGCTGACATTGCCATAGGCGCGGGCGCGATAGGCGCGTTCGACGCCGGTCGCGGGCAGCTCGAGTTGGCGCTTGAGGCCGCCGTCGGTGGTGAGCAGCAGCAGCCCCTCGGTATTCAGGTCGAGCCGGCCGACCGGCACGACACGCGGCATGTCGGCGGGCAGGCGATCGTAGATCGTCGGCCGCCCTTTCGGGTCGCGCTCGGTGACCAGCACGCCGTTGGGCTTGTGGAACAGGAACAGTCGTGCCGGCTGAGGCGCCTCGACCGGCTGCCCGTCGACGGTGACGCCGTGGAGCGAGGCGACCAGCGTCGCCGGCGTTTCCAGCGGCACGCCCTGGATGGCGATGCGCCGCTCCTCGATCATCCGCTCGATTTCGCGGCGCGAGGCGATCCCGGCGCGGGCGAGCAGCTTGGCGATCCGTTGCGGCTTGGCGGGCGGGGAAGCGGACACGGCGCGCTGATACATCGTTTTGGCGCGCGCGCTCAAAAATTTTGCGGCCGATTGCCGGTTGAGACGTTATGGATCGCTGGCGTAACGACGGCCCCAGGATACGCGGCCGCAAGGGACAGAAGCTCACGCGCGATGTTGTTCGGCAAGAAGAAGCGGCGGATCGTCAGGGTGCTGATCGTCGAGGACGAACCCCTGATCGCGTTCGACACGGAGCATTTCCTGTCGGACGAAGGATTCGAGATCCACGCCACGGTCGATCGCGTCGCCGAGGCGATCGCGCATCTGGAAGATGGCATGTCAGGGATCGACCTCGTGCTGGTCGACGTCCAGCTCGCCGACGGTAGCGGGATCGACGTCGCCGAGGCGGCGCATCGCAGCGGCGTCCAGTCGCTGTTCGTCACCGGCTCCTGCCCCGGCGAGGCCAAGGCATTCGCTGCCGGCTGCCTCGCCAAGCCTTATGCACAGCGCGATTTGCTTACCGCGATCTCGGCGATCGAGGACGTGCTGGAAGGGCGCAAGGTCCGCAAGCTGCCGGTCGGGTTCACGTTGTTCCGGCGGGCGGAGGCGGAGTGATTGGGGGCAGGGGTACCCCGCTCGTCATTCCCGCGAAAGCGGGAACCCATCTCCCGACCGTTGTTCTTGATGCGAGCGGGGGAGTTGGGTCCCAGCTTTCGTGAGGATGACGGATAACCCTGGTTCCAGCGAGCGGCATCTCTCTTTAGTGTCTCCCCGAATCGACCAGAGGGATGCGCACAGATGGCAACCGCGAGCATGACGACGCGCCCCAAGGGTTGGCGATTGTTCAAGGCCGCGGTCGGCTCGCGCAAGGCGGCGACGATGCTGGCGTTCGGTTTCGCCTCCGGCCTGCCGTTTGCGCTGCTGGTCGGCACGCTGACCGCCTGGCTGGGCGATGCCAAGATCAACCTGGCGACGATCGGCGTGCTGTCGTGGATCGGGCTCAGCTACGCCTTCAAGTTCCTGTGGTCGCCGCTGGTCGACCGCGGCAAGCTGCCGCTGCTCGAACGGCTCGGCCGGCGCAAGAGCTGGATCGCGCTGTGCCAAGGGGTGATCGTTCTGGCGCTGCTCGGGCTAGTGGCGACCGACCCGACGAGCGGCATCGGCCGCTTCGCGCTGTTCGCCTTCATCGCCGCGCTCGGCTCGGCGACGCAGGACATGGCGATCGACGGCTGGCGGATCGACGTGTCGGACGAAACGACGACGGTCGAGCTGCTCTCGGCGATCTACCAGCTCGGCTATCGTACCGCGAGCATCGTCGGTGGCGCGATCGCGCTGCTGATGGCGGCGCAGATGAGCTGGCCGGCAGTCTATCTGGCGATGGCGGTGCTGATGGCGGTGCTGCTGCTGGTGACGCTGACCGCGCCTGATACGTCGCGGCCCGACGATGCTGCCGCCGGCCTGCTGACCCAGCCAGGCGAGCTCAACGCGACCATGCGCGGGGTCGCGCTGGCGGTCGTCGGCATCGCCTGGGCATGGGCGATCGTCACCATCCTGGCGTTCATGGCGCGGATGCTGGGCGGCACCGCGCCAGGCGAGACGCCGCCATCGGTCGGCGATTTCCTGAAGCTTTACGGCCCGCTGATCGTCCTCGCCACCGTGCTGGTGCCGCTCGGCGTCGGCGCGATGGTCAACTGGTACAAGGCGCGGGGTCGCCATCTTCAAGCCACGGCGGCGCCGGCGCATGGCACCGGCCGGGCAATCGCCGACCATCTCTATGGCGCGCTGGTCGCGCCCGTCGCCGATCTCGCCGAGCGGCTGCGCTGGGGGGTGCTGATCGTCATCGGGCTGATCCTCACCTATGCGCTGTGCTATAACATCTGGGCGTCGTTCGCTTACCCCTTCTACCTCGACTTCATGCATTATTCGAAGGAGGAGGTGGCGTTCGCCTCGAAGATCTTCGGCATCATCATGTCGATCATCGGCGTCAGCCTGGGCGGTTACCTGTTCGTTCGGATCGGCCGTTTCCCGACCGTGCTGATCGGCGCGGCGTTTCCGATCTTCGGCAACTTCATCTACGCCGATCTCGCCGAGGGGGCGCCGCACATCGACATGGTGCTGCACGCGACGCACCTCGACGCGCTGGTCATGGCGTTCGGCGGCGACATGCGGATGGCGCGGTTGCTGCTGACGATCTGCTACGAGAATATCTCGACCGGGCTCGCCGGAGCAGCGTTCGTCGCCTACATCTCGACGATCGTCAGCAAGAAGTTCCCGGCGGTGCAATATGCTTTGCTGTCGTCGCTGACCTTCCTGATCGGCTCGCTGAGCCGCGGCGTCGCCGGCGAGATGATCGAGCGGGTCGGTTACGCCACCGTGTTCCGTGAAGTTGCCATGGTCGGATTGCTGGCGATCGTGTTCGTGCTGCTCGAATGGGGCCGGGCGAGCGCGGTGGCCCGGCGCGCCGAGCCGGGGGATACGGGGCAGGCGGCGTGATGCCGATTTTCCCGTTCACCCTGAGCGAAGTCGAACGGCCGACGTTGGGCAAAGTGCGCTAACGGATCGGCCGCCCGGCATCGGCGAAGGCGGCGGCGACCGCTTCCGCGCAAGCGAGGACCCCGCCGACGTCGCGCGCGCCGAGCTGATCGGCGAGCAGAACCCAGGCGGAGCACGGCGCGCTCGACGCTCTCGCCAGCACGGTGAGCAGCGCCGCTTCGGACGGCGTTGTTCGCGGGCAGCAGCACGGCGCGATGGCGATCGGCTGCGTCGCGGTCGCAGCGAGTTCCTGCATGAAGGCGCGCATCAGCAGCAGCGGCCGGCGAAAGCCCTGGCCGAAGGTCGTCATGAAGCAATGCGCGGCAAGCGCATCATTGAGGCCCTGGGCTCCGAGTCGGCGGATCGCGAACAGTGCCAGCCGGGCATTGTCGTCTTCGGGCAGCATGTGCGGCAGCGGATGAACGAGGGCGGCGGCGGGACTCGGATCGGGCATGGCGCCATGGTCTCAAGTCTGTTATTGCAAGTCAATAGCAATAAGAAGTGTCAGTCGGGCAGCTCGTCGTTGGCGGCCAACACCTCGCCGGCGAGGTAGAGCGAACCGACGATCAGCACGACCGAAGCCGCGCCACTGGTGCCGATCCGCGCGAGCGCGGCGGGGACCTTGCTCGCGACATCGGTCCGCGCGATGCCGAGCGCTGCCGCCGCGCGGGCGAGATCCGCGGGCGCGTGATGCTCGTGGCTGGCGATCGGCACGGCGGTCAGGCTCCGCGCCATCGTCGCCAGCGGGGTGAGCAGCCCGGCGGCATCCTTGTTGGCGAGCATCCCGCAGATGATGTCGAGCGGGCGGCCGGCCAGCCGCTCGCCGATCGTTGCGGCGATCGCCGCGCCGGCGGCGGCATTGTGGCCGCCGTCGAGCCAGACGTCGCTGCCCGCGGGGAGCAGGGCGGTGAGCGGTCCCGACGCGAGACGCTGCATTCGCGCGGGCCAGCGGGCGGCGGCCGCGGCGATCGCGAAGGCGGCGTCGGGAATCGCCAACGCTCTCTGATGGCGCAGCATCGCGATCGCCAGTGCCAGATTGCTCGGCTGGTGCGGACCGGCGAGCGCCGGGTGTGGGACTGCAAGCGTGCCGCGGCCGTCTCGATAGATGATGCGGTCGTCTTCGAGATCGAAATGCCAGTCGACGCCCAGCGGAAAGACCGGCGCGCCGGCCGCCGCCGCTACCTGCGCGACGCGCATGGTGATGTTGGGCGGATAACGCATCGTCACCAGCGGCACGTCGCGCTTGGCGATCCCCGCCTTCTCGCCGGCGATGGCGTCGAGCGTGTCGCCGAGGAACGCCTGATGATCGATGCCGAGCTGGACGATGCCGGTGACGAGCGGGTGGACGACGTTGGTCGCATCGAGCCGGCCGCCAAGGCCGACCTCGATCACGCAGGCGTCGGCGGGTGTTTGCGTGAAAGCGAGGAAGGCGGCGGCGGTGGTTACCTCGAAGAAACTGGCGCCGATGCCGTCGGCCTGGTCGAGCACCCGTTCGAGCAACGCCGCGAGTTGATCGTCGCCGATCAGCTTGCCGGCAAGGCGAATGCGCTCGTTGAAGCGGACGAGGTGGGGGCTCGAATAGACATGGACGCGAAGCCCTACCGCTTCGATCGCAGCGCGCAGGAAGGCGCAGGTCGAGCCCTTGCCATTGGTGCCGGCGACGTGGAGCACCGGCGGCAATGCGAGGTGCGGATCGCCGAGGCGGGCGAGCAATTTCGTAATGCGCTCAAGACCCAGGATGTCGGCGCCGGGAGAGAGCGACCACAGCCGGTCGAGCTGCTCTTGAACGGCGGGGGAGGCGGAGGTGGCAAAATCAGTCACGGCACAATGCCTTCAAACGAGGCCCGCCCTTGCCCGCTCGTGTCGAGCGAAGTCGAGACACGTTGCGCTCCATTTCCGTTTCTCGACTGCGCTCGAAACGAACGGGCATTCTGCGGCAGATCGTCAGGCCGCCGCCCGCGCACCGCCGCACAGGTAATCGATCAGCTCAGCCAGTGTGTGGCGCAGCTCCTTCCGGTGCTTCACCATGTCGATCATGCCGTGGTCGAGCAGATATTCGGCGCGCTGGAAGCCTTCGGGCAGCTTCTCGCGGATGGTCTGCTCGATCACGCGCTGGCCGGCGAAGCCGATCAGCGCCTTGGGCTCGGCGATCTGCACGTCGCCGAGCATCGCGTAGCTCGCGGTGACCCCGCCCGTCGTCGGATCGGTCAGCACGACGATGTACGGCAGGCCGGCATCGTGCAGCATCTCGATCGCGACCGTTGCGCGCGGCATCTGCATCAGGCTCAAAATGCCTTCCTGCATCCGCGCGCCACCGGCCGCGGTGAAGATGACATAGGGGCACTTATCGGCGATCGCCGCCTCGACCCCGACGATGAACGCCTCACCGACCGCCAGCCCCATCGAGCCGCCCATGAAGGCGAAGTCCTGCACGCCGACCACCGCCTTGCGGCCCTCGATCGTGCCGCGCGCGTTGATCAGCGCATCGGGCTCGTCGGTTGCGGTACGCGCCGCCTTGATGCGATCGGCATAGCGCTTGGTGTCGCGGAACTTGAGTGGGTCCTCCGCTACCCTCGGCGCGGGAAGCTCCTTATAGCCCTCGTCGAACACGTACTGGAATCGCTGCTTGGCGCCGATCCGCTCGTGGAAATCGCATTTCGGGCAGACGTAGAGATTGTCCTCCAGCTCCTTGGCGAAGATCATCTGCCCGCAGCCCTTGCACTTGTGCCACAGGTTCTCGGCGGTCTCGCGCTTGGCGACGAACGGGATCGCGTTGCGGACGCGGGTGAGCCAGCTCATGCTTCTTCCTTGGTTGCGCTGCGGACAGCGGCGGCGAGGCTCGCAACATAGGCGCGAACCGCGGCCGGCGCATCCTTTCCGTGCGCGCCGACCAGCTCGACGATCGCCGAGCCGACCACCACGCCGTCCGCGACGCGCGCGACTTGCGCGGCCTGCTCGGGCGTGCGGATGCCGAAGCCGACCGCGACGGGGAGGTCAGTGGCGGCCTTGAGCCGCGCGACGGCGCTCTCGATCGAGGCCTGCGCCGCCTGCTGCTTGCCGGTGATCCCGGCGACCGAAACGTAATAGAGGAAGCCGCCGGCGTCGGCGAGCACGGCCGGAAGCCGCGCCAGATCGGTGGTCGGCGTGGCGAGGCGGATGAAGGCGATGCCGGCGGCGCGCAGCGCCGGGCCGAGCGCGTCGTCCTCCTCGGGCGGGATATCGACGCAGATCACGCCGTCGACGCCCGCCTCGCGCGCGGCATCGGCGAACCAGCCGGCGCCGCGGCGAAGCATCGGATTGGCATAGCCCATCAGCGCCAGCGGCGTGGTCGGATGACGCTCGCGGAACCCCTTGGCGATCGTCAGGATATCGGCGGTGGTGGTGCCCGCGGCTAGGCTGCGCAGGTTCGCCGCCTGGATTGCCGGGCCGTCGGCCATCGGGTCGGTGAACGGCATCCCGAGTTCGATCACGTCGGCGCCGCCCTCGACGAGCGCGTCGAGGATCGCCGGCGTGGGGCCGTCACCCGCCGTGACGAACGCGACGAGCGCCGGGTGCGGCTTGGCGAAGGCGGAAGCGAGGCGAGTCACAGAGCCCTCTCCCCTTCAGGGGAGAGGGAAGAGCCGCGCAGCGGCGAAGGGAGAGGGGGAATATCGACGACGTCCTGCAAATGCTGAATCACGCCTTCGAGGTTCATCATGACGTCTGAGTTCGTGAACCGGATCACGCGATATCCTTCGGACTCGAGAAAGGCGGTGCGACGGGCATCATATTCCTGCTGCGATGCATGCGTATCGCCGTCAATCTCGATGACGAGCATGGGTATACGCGAGGAGAAATCGGCGATGTAGAAGCCAATCACCTTCTGATAATGGAATTTGATTCCGTTGAAGCGCTTTGCCCGCAACACGTTCCAAAGCCGCAATTCGGCCTCTGTCGGTTCCCTGCGCATTTTTTTTGCACGGTCGATGAGGCGTGGATCACGCATTCCCCTCTCCCAACCCTCTCCCCTGAAGGGGAGAGGGCTTTAGGGCGTTCATATCGCCACTCCCAGCGCGTCGGCGACGGTGAAGATGTCCTTGTCGCCCCGCCCCGAGACGTTAACGACGATGATCTGATCATGCCGCAATTCCTGTGCCTTGCTCTCCAAAGCTGCGAGTGCGTGCGAGCTTTCCAGCGCAGGGATGATGCCTTCCAGCCGGCAGCAGAGCTGGAACGCCGCCAGCGCCTCGTCGTCGGTGACGGGGATGTAGTCCACCCGCCCGCTCTCGTGGAGCCAGCTATGCTCGGGTCCGATCCCCGGATAATCGAGCCCGGCGCTGATTGAGTGCGCTTCGGTGATCTGGCCATCGGCGTCCTGCAGCAGATAAGTCTTGTTGCCGTGGAGCACGCCCGGCGCGCCGCCGGTCAGGCTGGCGGCGTGCTCGCCCGTCTCGATGCCGCGCCCGGCCGCCTCGACGCCGATCATCGCCACGTCGGGGTCATCGAGGAACGGATGGAATAGCCCGATCGCGTTCGAGCCGCCGCCGACCGCGGCGATCAGCAAGTCGGGCAGGCGACGCTCGGCCTTGAGGATTTGCGCGCGCGCCTCGGTGCCGATCACCGATTGGAAATCGCGGACCAGCTCTGGATAGGGATGCGGGCCGGCCGCCGTGCCGATGATGTAGAAGGTGTCGTGGACGGTCGCCACCCAGTCGCGCAGTGCCTCGTTCATCGCGTCCTTGAGCGTCTGCGCGCCGCTCGTCACCGGGCGGACCTCGGCGCCCAAGAGCTTCATGCGGAACACGTTGGGCTGTTGCCGCTCGATGTCGCGCGCGCCCATGAAGATCGTGCACGGCAGGCCGAAGCGCGCGCACACCGTCGCGGTGGCGACGCCGTGCTGGCCGGCACCGGTCTCGGCGATGATCCGCGTCTTGCCCATGCGCCGCGCGAGCAGGATCTGGCCGATGCAATTGTTGATCTTGTGTGCGCCGGTGTGATTGAGTTCCTCGCGCTTGAAGTAGATTTTCGCGCCCATGCCCTCCGATGCGCGCTCGCGGTAATGCGCGGTCAGCCGCTCGGCGAAATAGAGCGGGCTGGGGCGGCCGACATAATGCTCCAGCAGGTCATCGAACTCGGCCCGGAAGGCGGGGTCGGCCTTGGCGGCGCGATATTCGCGCTCCAGGTCGAGAATCAGCGGCATCAGCGTTTCGGCGACATAGCGGCCGCCGAAGGTGCCGAAATGCCCGCGCTCGTCAGGCTGGTTGCGATAGGAATTGGCGGTCATTGCGGGTGCGCTTTAGGCGTCTGCCGATGCCTCGCCAACCCCGTTCAGCACGAACGGAACTAACCGGCAGCAACAGCCCTCAGGAATGCGGCGATCTTATCCGCATCCTTGATACCCGGCGCCGATTCGACGCCGGAAGAAACGTCGACCAGCCGAGCGCCGGTCAATGCGATCGCCTCGGCAACATTAGCGGCGTCGAGCCCGCCCGACAGCGCCCAGGGCAGCGGGTGGCGGAAGCCATCGAGCAGCCGCCAGTCAAAGCGCAGTCCCATGCCGCCTGGGTGCGCGGCGTCGTCGGGCGTCCTCGCATCATAGAGGATGCGATCGGCGGCATCGGCATAGCTGCGCGCGGCATCGAGATCGGCGCGCGTCTTGACCGGCACCGCCACCCACACCTCGCGCTCGGTGCGCCGGCGGATCGCGGCGGCGCGGGCGGGCGCCGTCTTGTGGAGCTGGATCGCGTCGAGCTGTCCCGCCGCGGTCGCCTCATCGAGCAGCGCATCGTCGGGATCGACGAACACGCCAACCTTGGCGACGTGACTCGGCACGCGCTGGGTGAGGCCGGCGGCCTGATCGGGCGTCACGTTGCGCGGACTCGGCGGGAAGAACACGAGGCCGACATGGCTCGCCCCGCCGGCAATGGCGGCCGCGAGCGTGTCCGGCGTCGAGAGGCCACAGATTTTGGCGGTGGTCGGCACGGGCTGGCACATCGGCGCGTCGGCGCGCGATGGCAAGAGGAGACTATAACCTGAGGCCGAAGCGCGGGCCGATCAGCGTCATCGCAGTGTAGAGCAGGATGGTGAGCAGACAGCCGAGCGCGAGGCTTAGCCAGAATGGCGTGCCGTGGCGCAGCAGCAATGGGATCAGCAGGAACATCGGCAGTGACGGCAGCACGTACCAGAAGGTCGCCGAGGCGTGCGCGGCCATATTCTCGGCATCGGGCTTTTCCGCCCACAGCCAGATCATCCCCAGCACCGAAACAAGCGGCAGCGACGCGATCAGCGCGCCGAAACCCGGATACCGCTTGGCCAATGTCGAGGCGACGGCGATCAGCACGCCGGAGATGAGCGCCTTGAGCGCGAGGAACATGGCCGCGCCCTACAGCGTCGCCTCGATCGCCCGCGCCGCCTCGTCGGGGTTCTCGGCCTGGGTGATCGGGCGGCCGACGACAATGATCGAGGCGCCCGAATCGACTGCCTGGCGCGGCGTGACGACCCGCTTCTGGTCGCCCGCCGAGCCGTTCGCCGGGCGCACGCCGGGGACGACGAAAAAGCCCTTGGGCCACAGGTCGTGCGCCGCCTTGACCTCGGCGCCCGAGCAGACGATGCCGTCGATGCCTGCGCGCATCGCCAGTTCGGTAAGGTGCATCACCTGATCGTGGGGCTGGCGGTCGACGCCGATCGCCCTCAAATCGCGGCCGTCGAGGCTGGTCAGCGTCGTCACGGCGACCACCTTGGTGTCGACGGGCGCCGCCGCCTTGGCGTCCTCCAGCATCGCGCGACCGCCGGCGGCGTGGACCGTCAGGATCGCCGGCTCCAGCGGGCGCAGCGCCTGAATCGCCTTGGCGACGGTGTTGGGGATGTCGTGGAACTTGAGGTCGAGGAAGATCGGCAGCCCGATCTCGGCCATGTCGTGGACGCCGTGACGCCCGTTGGCCATGAAGAATTCGAGGCCGAGCTTGATCCCGCCGACGTGATGGCGGACTCGCGCGGCAATATCCCTGGCCTTGTCGAGCGACGGCGTGTCGAGCGCGATGAAGACGCGCGTCGTCATACCGTCCCCGGCGTCGTCGGAAGCGGATCGGCCTCCGGTGGCGCGGAGGCCATCGTTGCGGTGCGCAGGTCGGTGATGGTCCGCTCGGCATTGCTCAGCCGCCCGCGCAACCGCCAGCGCACGGCATGATGATAGAGCAGCGTCGGCACCAGCCCGATCAGGAACATCACCACCATCAGGAAGGGCAGGTTGACGTCGGCGACGAGGCCGCCCCACAGCTTGATCGGCACCGAGGTCCAGTTGGCCGCGGCAAAGATGACGACCAGCACCACCAACAGGATCCAGATCAGGCCCTTCAGGAATTGCATCGGGTCGCTCGCAGGATCGTTCGCATGGCCGCGGAGCCTATTACGCGGTTCGCGCTTTGACTAGGGCGGATCGACATTCAGCGCAGCCAGATGAGGGCGGCGGCGAGATGAACGAAGCCGGTGAAGTGAATGGTTCGCCGGTCATATCTGGTGGCGAAGCGGCGGAAGTGTTTGAGGCGGT
>Ga0164242_10002503_pt1 | contig 21269 bp, 18 predicted proteins | sample OricomgcompostMG_FD_108783 | JGI IMG/M metagenome (GOLD analysis project Ga0164242, IMG submission 108783) | Miracle-Growth compost microbial communities from Emeryville, California, USA - Original compost - Miracle growth compost (MG) ... | reverse complement strand
GGCCACCTCAATGCGCATTCAACGGGCAGGCGCGCTACCCGCGACTATTCTTATGCGGATGCAAACGAAGTTAAGGCTACCGATTTGGCTAGGAAGCTGCTGAAGGATGTCAGAGTCCCTAAAATATACTTCGCCGGCAAGGTGCGCCCTTCCGGTCCGCGGCTCGCCTACGATTATGTGACTAATTAACGGCGCTCCTCCTTAGATTGATGGGCGAGACGTGTTAGTGCAGGAGAGAATCCCAGGGGTCGGCCTGAATATCGCGTGGCAGTACATCTCTCGGGCTCAGAAGGAGTCGTTCATGCAGCAGGCTCGAGACGTCTTGCGACAGCTAGGACAGACAACAGCTCCATCCGGGCGCAGGACTCGCTCGTATCTCGCCCCGGACCAGGATCCGGTAAAGCACAGAGGCATCCAGAAGATCGAGTACGATATTATTTTCTCAAGCCCGGATTACGATCCGGACTTAGGTTTCATGCACAACGACTTCACCTTGTCAAATTGCATCGTTGACAACGACAAGATTGTCGGGCTCGTCGACTGGGAGATGGCAGGCTACTTTGGCTGGAAGGCTGCCGGCGAGGTGCACGCAAAGATCCGCACGCCGCAGCGGCAAAGCTTTTCCCATCTCGACCTACCCGAGGAGGTGCTAGATGACGTTCTATTCTGGACCGATCTGTATACAATCTAGAAACAGCGCGATTACACGACATTCACGGGTTGCGTTCTTTTGGGCATCATCTTTTACCTATCCATGAGGGATGGAATATGAGTAGAAGCCCGAGGAATGGCCCCATTCTTATATTCTGTTTCATATTTATATGCATCTGAACAATTTAGGCACACGCTCTTAGTTTTTAACATTGTTTAGTCCGCCTGACTACCGGACCAGCCGGCACGGGGTTTGTCATACGCCGATGTATATATGAACCAGATTTGAATGGTCGAAAGAACTAAGAAATTCGACGAAGTACGTGTCTCCCCCACGTTGCAATGTGCCGAAATTTTGCAGCAACCGATGTCTTGGCAGAGGATCAGATTATCCTGTTGGGGCAAGCGGCGGCGGAGCAAAGATGCAGAACCAAGTAATAGTTGGTGTTGAACGCTGGATAAACCAAACTCGTATTTACCTGCCTCGTTATACTGCATGTTACGGGAGCCGCTTGCCGGAACTTAAGGAGCTATATTGACCTTGCAGCCCTGTGTTTACCGGTAATTTGGCAAAACCCCTGTTTACGTCAGAGCTTCACTATTGCCTCCTCGAACCAATGTGCTTCAGGCGCCGGCAAATATCCCCGATCGACAATCGGCAGCTGGAGACACCCATGGCGGCTAAGCGAGGTTGATTCTACTGTGAATGGCGCGGTCATATAAAGACATTCGGGGAAGCTGACGTGCTTACCTAGGAAGCCAGGAGGGTATCTCACTGACAGCTGTCCCGAGCCCACCCATCGACGTGCTCACGGTAAAGGTTGAGAAAAGATGATCGCTACCTACGCGACCCGTTTGTTGGCCGGGCTCCTGCTCGTGGCGTGGGCGAGCCAAACCGTGGCCGAAGATGCCCATAGGGGTCGGAAGAAGCCCATCATGCTTGACCGCAGCGGAGGCTTCAACATAGGCGGCAAGATCCTGCACAGCCCGTTTAACCCCAACATGACGCTCTCGTGCGACCATGGCTATATGGAGTACTTCATCCCGTGGAATCCGCGGTTAACGAGCATCGTCATGTGGCACAGCTCCAGCACGCAGGTGTGGCAGAACAGGTGGGACGGCGGCGAGGGCTTCAAGGACATGTTCCTGCGCCGCGACTATCCCGTCTACCTTTGGGACGGCCCTCGTGTAGGGCGCGCCAACTGGGCTTGCAACGCCACCTACTACGTCCCCAGCTACCGGGACCAGGGCAATTTCGTCGCCTGGAACTTTGGGCCCTCCTTCAAGAATTGGTGGCCCGACGTGCAGTTCCCGACCGAGGACGACGAGGCCTGGCAGCAGGCAACCAGCGCCCGCTATGTGGAGTATGACAGCCCCGCAAGCGTGAACCTGGAAACGGACGCCGCCGCGATAGCCGCCGACTCCGGCAAGCTCGGCAAGGACATTGTCTACCTCACCAACTCGGCCGGCGGGCTGCGGGCCCAGGTGACAGCGATCAAAAGCAACACGACCAACATCAAGGGGATAGTCACTTACGAGAGCGTTGGGTACGTCTATCCAGACAACGTTGGGATCCCGCACAACAACAACCCCTTTGGCCCCTTCGTTGTACCAGTTGAGGAATTCAAGAAGCTGGCGAAGGTTAGGGCCATTCAATTCGTGTGGGGAGACCATAGGGACGACTCGTACATCTACGTCAAGCAGTCGAAGGAGGTGGCCAAGCTGATCAACCAGTACGGCGGAAACGCCGAGGTCCTCTTCCTGGGCGATGATCTAGGGTTAAAGGGGAGTACCCACTCCGCGTTCGCTGATATGGACAACGACAAGGTTGCGGACGTTTTGGACGACTTCCTGTGGGTAAACAAGCTGACCGACTATTAGTCGGATAGCTACCGCCCTCATAGGCCACAAGTTTTTACTTTCGCTTCCTCCGTTTAGTCTGGACTGCTTCTAGACCTGGGGGTCCTGGCCATGGCCATGGCCTTTATAGCATTGATAAATCAAATAGTTCAATAACACGCATTCGACTGAACCATAATCTTTAGCAGACCCCCGACAAGAAACAATGACAGCGAGGCAATCTATTTACTCCCCGGGCAATAATCGCAGAGCCTGGTACATGCCGAGACATTTATCTGGGAATAGAGAGAGGGCTTAGTCGTCTTGCTAACATTCAGGAGTATCGAACTGAGCTAGTATGGGGGACTCTGGCCCAAATGCGACCGCCGTAGGCAATGCTGGGGGGCGTTGCATCGCGGCACATTGTATCCCTGTAGTTGAATGAATCCTTCGCTTGAAACGGCCTAGAAATGGATGCATCTTAGCCCGCCCTGTGTACCCTCTGGTTGTCAATGTGAATCCTTGCATAGTGAAGCCAGAGTGTGCATGAACCACACCGCAAATGGCAATACGTGAATGCACAGTAAGCCTTATCAATGATGCAGCTTCCAGCAAAGCAGAATCCGTGTTTGCTCCGAGGCAGTGATTCAGGAGCATGAGGTATCCCTCGGCTCCCATCGCCCAAGTCAACGGTTCAACAATTCTCTGCTCACTCACCTGTCCTTTGACACACACTTGGGCTGCGGAACAACCGTGGCTCGTCTCTAGTTCATCCTTCATTCGAACTCTCTATCGTCATCAGCCCAAGATGGACCCCCAAGAGATCGCATACGAGCCTCTGCGCGAGGACGAGAGATCCTCTGACGAAGCCCACCATGCTGCTATTTTTCAATACTATGCTTCACAGACAACAAAGGAGCGGTGGACCAGAATTGTTTGCGCAGTTTGGCTCAAGATCTACAATCATTAAGTCAAGACACCCGCATGTGGGCCCCCCGGGCATTTGGGCCCCCATGTGTAGAGAAATAGCTTCAAAATATGTGAGGAATTGTACTGGAACCGCCATACCCCGGATTAGAAGGTTAAAAAAAAAAAGATGTATTATCTACGTTGCCGATACACGGCAAATCTGACCTTGATGCGGTTCTCGTTGCTCTCAATGATATCCATCTCCGTTCTCCAAGTCGTCCCCATTGCGTCGCCCACCTCCCACACCCCCACCACGAGCTTGCATCAAACACGCACTTCTCCCAACCCTCAACCCGAATATCATGGCTCTCGGATTCCGGGGGTTCAAGAAGCGCACCATCCGTTTCGCCGCTTTTTTTTCACCTGGCCCTCGCTCTTGAGCAGATGGAACAATGCCGACGCATAGATGACATCGACTCTGCCATTCAACACGTCTAGCCGGCCGTCATCCCCCTTCAGCGTGTCCCCCGCCACGAACGTGGCGCTGCTATTCTCCCAGTCGCCAAACAGCTCATGCCCCAGCTCCAAGAAGCGCGGCTGCAGGTCCGTCCCAAACAGCCGCTCGCTGGGAACGCTCTTGGCGATGAGCTGTCGCACGATGGTACCAAAGGCGCAGCACATGTCGAGGAAGGTCTCCGTCGATCCCGGGGCAGTGAGACACGCCGCCACTGCCTGGAACTGCGGATCCTGTAATGTCGAGTTGAAGTTCAGGAAGAGAAGGAGCCGACGCCGCCATAGGGGAAGACGGCCCAGGGTTGGTCGCGCTGTTCTTCCTATGAGCCCTAGATATGAGATTGAGCGAAGAGCGCAAACATGGTAGGTGGCTCAAGATGTCACGTATGTAGGCATCTACATCTTCGGGCGCGATGCCGCTGTATTGTTCGAGCAGACGGCGCGCTGCGTCGGCCTCGGGAGGAGTTTCGATCAGATATAATGCTGCGTTTTGCCGAGCAGCTGCAGCAATCTCCTCGGGCATATTTTTGGGAGGCGCTCATTCTTTATTGTGAGAATTTGGAGATATATATGTACTTGGACTGTCGCCGCGCGTCGAGCTAATGGTAGATGGAGTGCAGAAAGCTGCAACCCGATAGGTGTACGACGCCCCTCAGCATTACAACGTCGCGGCGGCTGTTTCATCGTGGACGTTCAAGTTGTTTGTGATGCCAAGAACCCACTAGCTATAGCAGCTGCCTGCTTATTAACAATGCCTAGAATCCACTGGCTAAGGTAACCGTCTGCTTGCTACTGATGCCTAGAGCATCAGTAGCGCAATAAGGAGCCTTCACTATTGTAGAGAGTATCCATACACAATAGATCTCTACAGCCCATTTTCGACCCTCTGTTCATTGTCCTACCAGGTACCTCCACATCTCTAAAATCGGTCAAGGTCAATAACGAGACTGGTGAGATATTGCACGGGATTGCAGAGCCAATACCGCTACTCTGTCTATCCGCGGTCTGCTGCCTAAATGGCTTGGTAGGGACGATAGTCCCCTGGATTAAGTTCCGACACAACTACCTTTGGCTCCTAGGCCACTTGTTCGGTAAGCTGGTGTGAGCCGTCTAGCCAGTAATATTGTCTTCCAGCCAGGTCTTAATCCAGTGTTTTAGACAATATAAGGAGACAAACGGTAGCCATGGACGCCTCCCTTCCCCGGGGGACCTCACACGCTTGATATCTAATTGTCTATGCTGTGGGGATAGTAGCCATACAAGTTCCTAGATAAAAAGATATGCCAGCAAACCAGACGCAAAGAACGCAGCACACCACCCAGGGGTTATCTTTTCCGAGGTTCACCACGCCTAACATACTCTCTATCAAAACACCTAACATTTTACTAGCATAATCCACAATGCGAGAAGTCCCAGCGACTAAATTGAGCCATATTCTCCAGTCCGTGTCGCGGCGAGTATGGATGCCCGAACTCTCAGAAACGTGAACTTTGTCGTAGGAAAATTGCGGCATTTGTTTTTTCTGGAACGAGGCACGGGAGCCAGAGTCATCGCGATAGTTGAGAGGGATGGTACGCTTGCCATTGGGTTTGAAGCAAGATTCTTGCAATAACGACGCCCTTACCCAAGATCTGTCTGCTAGCGCATCCCCCAGTGTTCCTGATCGCAAGATACTGTAAGGGGGAATGTCTAGTCGTTGGTTTGGTTTCCATTTTAGACGTGAAATAGAAGAATATGGCTGTAGCGCGCATATGACCATAGATGAATTAGAGTAATAGTCAACGAAGCGATCAAGCTCTTCCGAAACTTCTGTGGGGTCATCCTTGTTGATGCAAAGGTAGTCAACCCATAGATATTTTAACCCCATATTCCTCGTAAAGCGGACTGCGTCGCTGACATGTCGAGGGAGAGTAGAAACATCAACCTCGTTTTTGTACTCGCCGAGGGTGGTGGAATTGACGCGTACTGTCGGTGAATCGCCCCAGGTGTAGCTCAGGGCTATGTAAGGTGCATGACTACCCTTAGTGTCGACAAGCCTTGTCGTAGGTCCGTTATCGTCCATTACCAGCAAGCATCTCCGAGGCAGGGCTGGATGCGAATTCTTAGAGTGTCTGTTACGGGTTGTCGTGAGAAGGAACTCTGTAAGGTAGTGAAGGCTCCGGTCCTCTGCATGGTTTCCTCGGCGGGAGTTATACCTACAAACCTACACGTTAACTTTGCCTATATGTGGCAGTCGGCACACCCGGGAGTCTTACCAATTGTGATACACAAGAAGCCGCTTAAATTCGTCGCCTGGGTCATATGTGACTTGATGAAGTAGACGGTCGCGAGTGAGACAGTCAGCCAGATGATGTACGTGAGAGTGAAGATTGTCGAAATCCTCCCAAAAACCACCCATGACGTTTTTCAGTTTCCGTTTTGAAGGCCAGTGATGGGAAATGCTAGAGCAGGCGGCCTTAAAGCCATGACTCCAGGCTTCATCGTCTAGCCGGGTTCGCATCCAATCTTGGACTGATCTATGCATGTGATAATATGTCGCCTCAGTCTGAGATTCGTCGATGTCTAGTAGAGCTGATTTCCATAGCAGGGTAGCAGCCTCAGAGATGTCACAATTAGATCCAGCATCCTTTTCTCGATGTCGTGCCGTGAGAACAAGACGTTTTGGTACGCGAGTGGTATCGTAGAAGCAAAGTAAAACCCACAGTGAGGAGGCCGGATTGCTGAGAGTGCACAATGTAGAAGACATCACTGTGTGAACCGGTTGGAATCGGAGTGTGAGGGGCATGGCTTCTACGTTGAGCAGAGTGTTGATGTCTTTGAAGGAGATGGCTGCTCGCGTGCTCCATGAAACTAATTGTCGACATACTAGCGGGGAGGTGTGGTAACAAACCGCCGCTGAACAGATTGCTTCGGCATCATCATCGCGAATGGTGCCCTTGGTACAACTAATAAAGAAATTGGCGGCTTCTTCTGGAGTGAATGGAGGCACGTTAATGATGGACCAGTCTCTTGTGGCAATGGCCACCGGCTGTTGCCTCCCCGTTGCAATGACGAAAACCAATCTGCCGTCAGGTATGTACCGTGAGATGTCGACTCCTTCGACACAGTCATCGAAAAGAAGGAGCCAGGGAGTGGATATGTCTTTCATGTACTGCATCAGTCTGCATCGACTGACCTCATGATCTTGACACATCCTGCCGTTGACAAGACCAAGTGCGACTGCTGAGTCGTGGCAGCATTTCGCAAGGTTAGCGTCTGAAGTGGCACGAAGCCATATGACGCCTTCGAACCGGTGTACGAAGCGATACGCCGACTCAATGGCGATAGATGATTTGCCCATGCCTCCCGACCCTGAGAGCCAGACGAGATTCGGCCGCACTGGCTGAAGGGACGTAGGGAGCGAGCTGTCCTCCTGGGCGCCAAGCAGAATCTGCTCGAGTTGCGTGAGGATTTCCGACCGTCCGAAGAACAGGCTGTCCTTAGCCGGAATGGAGCTAGAGAAATAATACTTCCGTTCTCGCGTGTTTGCATTGTTTTGCTGTTCTTCAGTAGAGGGCATACCCGCCGTAGTCGGTTCTAATTGGTCCGTTACGTTCCTGACGATATCCTCGACGTCGCGTACGTCGGCGTCGTTCGGGACGTCGATTGAGTTAACTAGCTGAGAGTTCCAGTGCCTCTCGATCTCCGTTTCGTTGTAAGTCTGCACATCCGGTTCCGGGACGTTAATAGGCGAGCAGAATTTGTCGGTTTCCGCGTCTAAAAGTCCATATCCGCCGCCAGCTGTGGAAACCACTGGTTTAAAGGGGTCAGTTGTTGGCAAAGTTTGAGTCTTCATAGAAGTCGTGCTGTTGCTTTGAGCAAACTCGTTATTGTCGGGCGCTCCAATTTGTGGCAAGCCTTGCAGCGGTGGATTGAGGGTCAAAAGATGCGGGAAATGAACACTCTTAGGGTGAAAAGGGCAAACTGCAATGTCCCCAGGGCCAGATTCCAACAATTTCTCCTCACTAGACGTTGTGAAGAGCCGAACGTGGATGGTTGCACCCCTGATACAGCCATTATGTTCCATCCGCTTCTCCCTGAACCTGCGCTTCGGCTTATTGCCACCTGATACATCAAATAGTGTTGAATGTAGTAGCACACTTTCGAAGATATCGGATATCCGTTGAAGGCAGCCTACTGTGAGGCCGCTGGCAAGCTGCTTTGGCAGGCCGTGCTGGTGTGATACACATTCGGAAACAAGGTCGATCCATTCGTCAGGCTTCTTGGGGTTAAGAGAAGGCTCGCCAACTAGCATTATCGTTTCGATTAGATCAAGAAGTTGCCGGTATTCATCTCTGTGTCCGTTATTCCACGCCTCAATCAACGCCTGAAGGGTCAACGTTAGAATTTTCTACAAAAACGATCAGTGAGTATTACCTTCTTCAAAATATAGCAGCCGAGCTTGTGTCCGATTAAAACAATGGTTTCACCCTATGCTAGAATTAGTGTGCTCTGTCACGTAGAGGGAAGCCCTCACTTACATCACTCAGCTTTTTCTGCATTAGCAGCAGCTGCCGCAACAAAGCATCCCCAGTTGTGCAGTATTTGTCCCATGACTCCAGAATTTCCAACCGGATACCATGGTCGTATACCCAACTCCGTGCGCGGCTAGCACATTTCTGGACACAACAAGAAAGCCAGTCAGCGAAGTGTGGACAAGTTCTCTCGCTGAGGCTGCTGCCTGCGAAGCCGGGGACGACGACGAAACTGGCGTCGTGTTAGCTACCTATATATCGCATCGGAATACTTTGGCGGGGGTTGTACTTTACATAAGGCGAGTCGCCACTATCGCTGCTGGAAAGTTTGGCTAGGAGGGCCATGGCGCTCGACATCTAGAAGTTCATCTCTTCCATGTAGTTATAATGGGAAGGAGCGCAGAATGTGGGGACTGTGGTGACAAGACGCAAACTGAAGCAAGGATAAAGTACTGCAGAGAGAGCAATGGGCTGTGAGCTTGGGAACCTCTCATTTTAAGAGCCTCGCGAAAGTCTGCACCCGATTGCAGGCCGTTGGATTAAAAATGGATAGGGAAGACACCACCTCAACTTCCAGGTTTGCACCACAAATGCTAGCCGCCAAGCCTGACCTCCTTAACGAAGGCCTACCTCTTCAATTGGAGCCGCGAAAAAAATGTGGCTTCGACTCGATGCCGCCCCTTCCCGAAGACTTCAAATGTTTGTGCAAATACGTTGTGGGACAATACTCCTATCACGTCCAAACTTGTACTTTACCCTTGCCACGTTAACATTTGACATCCCAAAGGAGGTGTACTGCCTCGAGCTCACCACAATTGCTAGGGGCAGTGCTGTAACGAGGCGGGGGCTGTGTGGAAGCGATGTGGTGGCTGTGTGGAGCGAGAGGTGCTGAGCGCCTTGCCGATTTGTGCGGGGCGGTGTGGTGGGAGGCCTGTTTTGCAACAAGCAATGTCTGAACATGTTCATGTTTTTCGTCAATTAAATCGTTAGCTGTTTAGGCCTGGAGCATGACTAAACCCCTAATTCGTGCCAATCCTACAGCCCAGACATATACACACCATTTAATCGAAACCGCGAGACGATGAACAATTGCAATGGTTCCGGAGTCAGATCAGAATGGAGTCAGTTCAACAAAGGCCTGCTCAGAAGCGGCAAAACGTTACGCACTCGGGCTTGCCGACCGAGTCAATTCTTTCCATAACGATCCCTTGCATTCGGCAGCATACTTGACCTATCTTGCGAAATACCTCAAGATACCCTTCCAGAAACCACATAGACGACAGCAGCATGTTTCATTTCAGACGCCGAGTTTTGCACAACAGCAACGACCTTTTGTTATACAGTATCTCCTTGAGCAAGGCAAAGCCCCCATCGTCAAGTCGTTTGACGACCCATACAACTTCACAGCTATCGCTGCCTCGCCAGCCCAGAACGAGATATTGTTCCTCACTGGTCGACCTTCGGCAGATTGGTTGAACTATATCGGATCGAAATATTCTCTCGACCACAGGTTCTTCCATCAGCACTTGGGGTCCATAATTTGCGGCAATCCGGGACATTGGAGCGCTAGCCCTGATCTCCCTTCTCGCTCCTTGCAGGCCATTTCTTTGCATATTCCTACCATTGTTAATATCGGATCTCAGGGCCGAAATCTAGATATTGGAGGTTTAGAGCATGCACGGCAGACATGCAATGCCCAGCTTCGCAGGGCTAATATGTCTATCCAAGACAGTGATCCTTTTCAGGCTGGTAGATCCGTTATCCGAGCGTTGGAGGTGTATGATGGGAGCACTATGGTTATGGAACAGCAAGTGACAGCTACAATTGTTTATCGAGAAAGCTTCTGGACAAGTGAGCTCAATGTGTATCTTTTCTCCAATCCCACACTAACCAGGTACAAGTTTTTCTTTGGACCGATGCAGGCAATGAAGCAGATCATGCTCATGTTCCCGTACCATCGACTAAAGAATTTGCGCCAGTCGCCTCGGAATTGAGCTTTTGTCCCGTGTTTTTCGAGAACAACTTCACTCAGGAGATGTGCCACTCTAGCCAGCTGGACGCTGGCCAAACTCAGAACACCCTGTCGAGGCAGCCGCTCGTCCTTCTCAACACCCGATACGGTGCTACAGTTAATTGGACCACGTGTGCAATAAATTCACCGCTAGCTGTCCTGCAGGAGTTGTTCACTTTCAAAGCTGCATCCGCCTTGCAATACGTCAATATGCTTGAACGCGTTCTCTCCGAAGTGGGAGCCCAGTGCGACTTTCCATCTTACGAGCATACCAAGCTTGAGACGATAGTGCAGTACAACTACATCGAAGCCTCATTGTCTCGATTTCAGCAGCATTGTTCCGAAGTTCTCGCGCTCCTCACGGATCCGCCGGCCAAGTGGAAGACAGGTGCTAGCCAGCCTGATAATGATTCTGCACTTGTGAAGGACTTCCACTACCTTATTTTCCGCGCCAATACACTTCTCAAACAATGTAAGGACGGAAAAGCGACCCTAATGGGCAATAACTCAGTCCAAGAGGCCAAGAGGTCTGCTAAGGAAGCCGAGTTGGCCACTCAGCTTACAAAAGCGACAAATCGACTCACGTTTATATTCCTGCCAATATCGTTTGTCACTTCGGTATTTGGCATGAACTTCAGACAGTTCGGCCAGGGACAATTGTCGATAGAGATATGGGCCATTATCACAGTTCCTCTACTTATAATTTGCGTGATAACTGTAGAGTACGGCGAATGGATAAGGTCAAAGTGGAGGGTAACTCGCGAGGGAAAACAGCCAACAGCCGAATAAGAGAAGTTAGAAATTCGTCAGAGCTGTCAAGCGCGCCCATTTCTTTGCCAGATCTACGGATGTAGTGATATTGAGGATATTGGGTCTACGTCGGTCCTGGCACCATACCGTTTTGGAAGCAGACGCTCTGTACCTGAGGTAGGGTACCTGACGAGCACCAAACATCCCAGAGCGAGAAGACACCATACCCAATAGAAATCTACAGTTAGCAATATCGTCCCCCCGTCCTCTTCTCGAGACTCTTGAGCTTCAATTGGTCTCCATCAACGTTGCCAGCATCTTGGTGAACGGATTTTGAGCGTGTGATCTCTTTGACCTTAAACCTTTTGAAGAAGCTCCTGCTGTCGACGAAAAGCAACCAAGTCGTGATTAAGCAACCCATCCAGGAACCATTTGCCAAAAGCCCACGGCGGCTCCTAAGTCAGTTTTGGTGGAGATTCAACTATCTCCAAACGGCTTGTTTCGGTCGCTAATATAGCGGTTGTATTGAGATTTCTTTTCGTTCCTGGTTTTAAAGCCAGGCTACGACAGTAAGGTGAGAAATAGTAAGGATGATTACAGAGCGATGGGCCATACCTTTCCCGCGTGCAAACTCAAAGCCAAACCAATTATTCAACATGCACGCACAAACCTTGCTCGCAGCGCCGAAACCCCTCACGCCAGGATAAAAAGGCAACGCTCTGGGGTGAGATTCAGGGGCGCAGCGGTCTGTGTCACTGTCAACCTTCCGAAAAGTAAAACCAACGCAGGAAGCAAAAGGAGTGACCCGAGAGTATATTTCTGGCACACGCCTTGCTATAAGTTTAGAGCGGTAGTTAGTTCTAGGGTGCTTTCCCGAAGTTTACTCGCCGATTGAACGGACCATGGCCCTGTGGGTTTCTGCAGTTGGGTCTGCAAGACCTGTTATGTGGCTAACAGCGTTTCACGGATTCTCCAAGTGTTGAGACTTTCCATATCAGACTCTTTAAAAATAGGCAACTATCTAGTGAAGATCGGCATGATGCAGAAATTTCGACAGATTAGTTTGCGTCTAATCCCCGCAAAGCTTATTTCGATGTTAACTCGCCCGCAGCTTTTAGAGTCTCCGTTAATGGGCGGTTTTAGGGACGGAGCCGCTTGGTATTTTCTACATGTACAACTGAAATCGACAAGTTGGCAACGTTCCTTCTTAGGTAGTCCATTAATTGGGTTAAACTTGACCTAAATGAGAAAATCACGATGCACGAAGCCAGTGGTATCTTAAGCACTGCTCATCTATTATTCTCGCTCACAGCTCCCAGACGTTTCCATGTTGGAGCAGGCGATGTTAGACAGATATTAGGGTTAATTACCTCCGAACATACATGCGGGAGTAACTTACAACTACACTGCACCGATCTACCTAAGACGGCACCTCAGCAGGTGGCTAACTACCATATGTAAGTACCTAATTCAACGCCCTACGGCTCCATTCCATGCTCAGGTCTCCAACAACCTCTCAGCGTTGAAGCCCCTGCCACTAATCTGTTTTTCTAATTTTTGATAGTTTACCGTAGGATTCTTTAACTTAACTAGTAGCTACCAGCTATGTAGATCCGGATCAAAACATAAAGATACTATATTAAATATCTCATGGAAATGGATTAAGAAGATAGAGATTGCTACTCTCCATTCAACCCACATTTGGAAGAAATCAAGTAGTCTCTGGCTTCTTACCCCAAACAACCTTCTGCCAATAATATACGTGGTGCTTCAAGGAATTTAGCTCTCGCCTCAGGTGAGCTATGTACACGTGGACCTGTTCCCTCGACCAACCCTGAACATTCGTTAAAAAGAGGATGAAGCCTTCCACATCCGAGAGCAGGGCAGCTTGAGAATAGATACCGAGCTGTCTCAATTTTTGGTCCTTAGGCCAGCCACCACTGGGTACCTTGTTTAGTTTTTGTTAGTCACTTCAGGTGAGAGAGTACATAGAGGAACCAGTATTTACCTTGATCCATTTTTCTTGTATATCCACAAATCCTGCCTCTTCCATGGCTTTCCTCTGTATGTCGTCGTCCACGACCGTGAAGCTTCGTCCCATTATTTTGCCTCCATTGATGAAGAGGGGGGTCCATTGCGCCACAGCACTGTCCTTGGGCATGGTGTTGTCGTCAGAATGCACATACGGGGAGGCCTCGTAGCTCTCTAGATACCCACCAGGCTTTACGCATCTAAAAGCCTGTTGGAAGAATGCCGTCCAATCCGGGATACAACCAATCAAGTACCGTATATGAACGAGGTCGAAGTGGTTTGCGGGAAATGTCCATCGGTCAGTGCAGTCCTCTATCTCACTGCAAGCCCGGCACATAAGCTCACGCCTCAATTGTCCCTGCGCAAATCAGAAGGACGACTCACAACTGGACATTGGGCGGGACCCAGGTAGGTTGGATGGGCGAGACATCTGTCCCAATGACCTCACAGTCAGGGAACGTGTCTGCAACATCGCTGAGAATTGGTGAGACCCAGTGATTCCCTTTAAACCGATATTTTGAGAGGGGTTAACGTACATGGCCCAAATTCCTAAAGCGGGAGAGGTGAGCAAGGATCCTAAACATCTGTATGATGGGTCAAGACTCACCCGTGCCGGTCCCAACATCAAGAACATTCTGAAATAGACAATTAGCTGACCGCGTGGCGATTATGGAACAAGTTAAGCACCGACCTTGGGACTCGTAACAGGTGCTAGGTAGAGACTATCATCTAAACAGAGCATAAAAAGATGATGTCTGCAACTTTTAGTTAACGCGATGGTCGCGCCAGATATTTAGAGCTCACTCACAAGATATCTAACGATTCATTGTGGCCGTCGTCATTGGCGCCCCTGTTTACCAAGGCACAAACCGAGTTACTAGGAGAAATTCATAATTTAAACTTGTACAAATCTTACCAGTACTGAGCGTTTCCAATCTTGCTGTGATACGTCCGGCCCTGAATTGTCCTATACTGTATTATACTTGACGTGAGCGACGCGGTCGAGCTGGCTACGTCGTTCCCAAGTGCGGAGTCAACATCGCCATTATCGTCCAGAGCCTGGGCACGCGGTTAGCATGCGGCAGACAAACAAGAGCCTGTCGCCAGTGGTGCCGTGCTCTCATAAGGGAGCGGAAGCGTCACTAACTGGATTGCTCGCAGTCCAGTGCTCTGGGGGTAGTAGCGTCGCCGGCACGGCCGGTGATGCCGTCGTGCCGACAGGATCCTCGGCGGATGTCACCGCACTGGTTTGCTCCTCAGGGGCCAACCGGGCAGCTAGCCCAGTCGGTGTAGTTGCCACCTCGGCAGGCGACTCGGTATATGTTGCTGCGATAGCTTGCTGCTCGGGGCTTTGTTCCGTCTCCGCCATTGTGGCCCTGAGTTGTTGAGGAAGACGTCGTCTGGTTACAAGAACCATAGGCGATGGTCTCTGATTCAAGACCCCTGGTGAAAAATTCCCCGCCCATGACCCCGCAGCGCTCAATCCCTCCGCGAGGGAACGTGGCAATCGAGGACACCATAGAATGGGAACCCGGCATGCAGTTATTTGTGATAGACAGGGTTTGGAACTGTTCCTGACCATCCATTAAGTGGGGCATTGCTCCCCCCCGGGACAACGCCATCTTTGGATCCATGTGGCAGTGTCCTTGGAGAATGTGTGCGCCGTCTCAACTCATGTCGTTGAGTTGAGGATGGGATTACATTCTAGGCCATGGTCGCGGTCTAGCCGAAGAGTGAGATATCTGCGGGTCACACATAGTTAAAGTCTGGCAGTCCGGTAGGCACTACACATGCTAGAGAATACTTTGCTGGCCAGGCTTCTATGAAGCATAGGTATGAGTAACAGATCGAGCCTGGCAAATGCCGATGTGGCTTGCAGTGGCGCGATTACCGGGATGTTCAGCCCAAGCTGAGCTTCGAGGTCCTCCCAGCGGTAAGTTCCTCCACTTTCATTTCATATCAACGAAAGTATACCCACATCTTATTGCACCGAACCGGCGCAAAGCCCGCCGAGTTTCAAACCTAGAGAAACAATGCTGCACAATGGCGACAAGCTATGCGCTTGTAGTTCGTGGTTATCATATATCATGCCCCAGCAAGGCTCCCAATGGTGGGGAAGAGGGCTGCCTTCGAAGTCATGGGTGTTGGGATGAGGCCAGGTCCCGACATACAATGACACTTCCCAAGTCCATCCAACTTAGGTTTGTGGACTTCTTCCTCTACTTTGCGAGACCTTTTGCAGCGCACCGTACAGACGTAAAGCCGTCTTAGCGAAACCCTCAACTTACATCCTAGTCCAACCTGTCCATTGATATCTCGGCAGAACGAGGACATCCAGAATGGTCGACGAAGTGACAACTAAACGGGGCATCTAAGGAGATGAGGCCTGCAGCGAAGAGAAGTGTTTGGAAGCTATGATGGGTTAGGATGCTTACCCTATGTTTGTACATGACTGTGTACTGTATTACCAGCAGAAGGCTATAACAGCAATGGTTGACGATGTTCCTTCCGCTATATAAGCGGTAGTAAGAAACACAGTCTCGTAGCTCGGCAAGCCATTGCTGGTAGAAATTGAATAGTGGAGTTACACGTGGTCGAACATGTCACCTTGGGAAGCACAGTTTAAAAGAGTGTGTTCATATTTCCCCCTTCAAGGGATTAGCCGATAGGGACAGTGTAAACAAGCAGCCATGGCACCGTTTAGACCATATCACAAAGTCATCCAATCCGTTCATTCAACAATGAGAGAGAACCCGGAAATTATCTCAACAGCAGCTTCGGTACAATAGCACTGTTTAGGCGGGTTGGTTAGGAAAATAGTTCCCATAACTCTTCCTTCCAGTTCGCAAGTAGTTCTCCGCCTCCATCTGCTACCTCAATTTCGAATTTAACATCCGGAATTGGTGCAGCGACAGACTGAGGAAGTGCACTGGTAACAACGATATCCAAGACGATAGCATAAATCGCTGCACGCTGGGGGGCTGAATCCGCCGCAGTAGGCCTCGACGCCAACGTCTAGGGTGTAGGTCAACATTAGTCATGGGCCAAATAGGTGGTGGGAGATAGTGCTGGTTTTATGGAACATACTGGCGTGCTCGAAGGTGTCCGCCAGGAAAGGGTTGTTCGGAGTCACGCTCGCGACGCCGACATCCGCTCCGGTAGGACTGGCGGCGGCGAGGATGGCGTTAGTGATGGCAATGAGGTAGAGGGCGGCCTTCATGTTTGCGGTTTTGGGTAGATATCAAGAAGATATAGCTCTTGGGCAGTGATATGGCTTGGTAGTGGTAGGTTCAGTGTCCTTGTTCGGTCGACGCAATAACTACCATGGCCGTCGGTAGACCTCATATTTATACACCGACCTTTACTACGTCCTCCACTCAGCTAATGTCAGATGCGGAGAGATTCATAGTTGTGTCTGAACATCGGTTCGAGCATGGTTCCCTCTGTGCGGCCTCCGTACGACGCAGCTTACCATTAGGGGCAGGCTTGCCTGCTGATCTACCAACTTCAACACCTTCATCTCCGCTTGTTTAGGTTACCATCGTATTTTCCTTCTGCTTGATTTAGTAAGGGGCCGGTGTTTGAGGTTGGAGCCGTGGTGACCCCCCATCCGTGAGAGCGCCACCAATATCGAACGAGTGGGTGGAAGCACCGCATACTGGTCGCCGTGGCCAGCAGACATGCCCAGCAGTCATCTCGTATCCCCATTTTAGCCTGTGACCTTCGATGTCTAGGTTGGCTATGCTACATGTCGGCGTGGAGCTGGGAATATGACACGAGGAATCGTGAACGGCATCATTCCATGGCGGCAAACCCCGTCGTCACAGAAAAGTAACACATAAAAATGCCGTGTCGTATTCTCCGTAAGATGTAGTCGGAACTCCACTTATCTCATGACTGTGGCAGTGATGCCGGCAGTCGGCCTTTGGTACTAACTTGTAGCATGGAGGCGCTCTGACCCCTTCCCGAATTAGTTCACGTTCGTGCTACCGGTAGTTGCGGAGATTTAATAGTAGGGCTGAAGTTTAGTGGACGATCATTAACTGACCCCAAACATGGAACACCTATGTTGGGATCTTGGGGGGTGGAATGGCGAAGTCAGCTGCCCATATTGAATGTCAGAAGCGAAATGCGAAATGTGCCCGGCGGCACCCTCCATGGGCCTAGAGATGGTGACATTTCTCCAATAAACCGACCATGATAACTAGTGAGATTTAGCAGACGTTGAACACGAAGGAAAAAAGTGTCCTACCGCGTGAGTGATCATCGCTAACGTCATGAAAAACACACTAGGCATACCCGTCCTTCGTATGTGGTGCTGGTACCCCTTGCGGGCTAACAATATGTCCGCCTGATGTTAGCCCATCACGCCGCCGATCACAAAGTACCTTCCATTGTCAGTAAGGAGGTATGTACATGTTCAACTCGACGGCGCCCCTCGTCCAAACAACATCCCTTAGGATGTTTTCGGTGTCCACATAGTTAAGCAGCCCCCTTACATCCAATGTACGGCCCGAGCTTCTAACTGGGAGTTGTGTGTGATCGACTTCAGTGTCACATCGAGGTTTTTGTGCGGTATCACATCGCCGAGCTATGTAAGCTCTCTTCCGGGTTCTAATATTTGTCAAGCTATCTGTTGGATTGGTATAAGGATTTATAGACTCAGTCGTAGTCGGCCCGGCTTCTGGGGGAGCGAGCGAGTCCATGTGGCTCTCCGTTGCAAACTGGAGTGAATGGCCGACTCAGCCTTCATCGGCAAGAATATTACGCCGCGATGCCATTTCTTGGCTTTTTGATCGAACCATGCACATAGTTTCGAACGAATGCGAGTACCTAACAAACCATACAATTTGGAGGACCAATCAACTCATCAACGCTCCAGTGAGTGGGCTATACCGACGTACAAGCCACGCGTAGAGCGCTGCCGCATCTATCAAGAAGTTTCATTATTCAATTAGGGTTAGTTGCGTAAGAAACAACCTCGCACTGTCACCGGGGCCAAGCTGCATATGTGGGTACGACGGAGGGTGGTTCTATGTTTGAGTGTGGAAATTCATGTCAGTCGGGAGTGAAATGGGTCTATTTTTAGCTGGTCAACGTTAAAGGTTGCAGGAGAGTCGTGGGTGCCTCCTGACTGGTTGCCTTGTCCTTGGACTCCACGAAGACACACACCCGAGGCATTCCGTAGTGGCCACCATTTGGGGGCGAACAAAAGTCGTTACTGTCACACCAGCTGCAACGGTGTCAGTGGCAACTCGATACTAGCTTAAGACCTGGAAGGGTGTGTTGTACCATCGGCTAGAGCAGGCAGTATGCTAGCTACCTACCTTAGCTGTACAGGCCGGTTGAGTTGTCGTAATCCGGAAGGAGTCAGATGATGTAATGGAATGGCCTAAAGTATACTTAGGACTGTGTTGCTAAAATTATGATAAACAACGAACACTGCCGGGAGCAGTTGTGGACGTTCCAAGTGGTTAACACAATATTAACTTAAAAGAAGCAGAGTCAGTCAAGACAATAGTTTCTGTCATTTGCAGATCCTCGCATTAATCTTCCGTCCGCTTACTACCACATAATGCGGATATCCTAGGTTCTACTCTTCAACTAAGTTCGCACCTGAACACTACGAGCTACCACCTGATATAGCTGCCATACCTACCTAGCTAGAATGCAATGTGACTGCCGATCTAGGAGCCTGGAAGAGTTTCAAACTCCGACCGGCACGGAGAGTGCTGGTGGTAGTAAGTATTTTGTGGTACGTGACTCCGGCCAACGGTGGTTCATAGCGACGAGAGTTGAGTTTGAACTCCAGCACGGCCAAGGGTCTAGGTTAAGAAGGTCCCACACGATGCTGAGCTGGGCGATGGAGGACTCAACCCGAGTACAAAGGTACACAGTGAATTTGGTCCTTGAAGGTGTGGTACCTCCATGCTGACCAACCCAAAACTCGATTACAAGAACAGTACTAGCAGCTTCTCTATTGGATATCGCACTGAGGTTGAGGGAGCTAACAAGCCAATGCTATTTGGGGAATGGGCAGTTGCCTACTTCTCATCAGTCCTTCACTCGAGAACTAGCAGTTGAGGATTCACGTAGACAAGGAGGTGCCTACCTTCTTAGGCTGAAAGGGAACGCTATCCGTTTGATACCTCATTTTGAGAACAAAACGGTCGTCTTATATCCTGTTGGAATGGGGTTCGTCAGTATCCGGGGGGCGCGTATGTGACACCGGTCTGTGAACATGACACTCGGGAGTCAAGAATGGCACTAGAAAATTACTGCCAATCAGGTTTGCCAATGAGGAACCATCATCCTCGGGATTCCCAACATGGCAACCTCCACCGACGTCCGAAACCCGAGGCCCGATCGGCTCGACACGGCACATCTTCCTCTCGCCCCGTTGCCATCAGTGCGGATTGAGTCAATCTAAGGATCGTCAGGCCTCCGCCTATGTAGCTACACTATCTCCTATAAATGCCCTGCTCCACCGCCGTTGCACGTGGCTATGATGGCGTCAACGGCCGGCTTACAAGTACAGGAGGAGATAAACAGTGGTGATCCACACTGCGAATTGCGTGCTCACCCATTTCGATATTCCCAAAAACCCCCCCACTAGTTGAAGACCCTTCTCTTTATAGGCTGTCCCCAGGCGTGATGGCGCAAAGAAGCCCCCGCATTTGCACATCCCGAGATCGCGGAGTTAGGGCCGGGAAGCATACGCCACGCGGTCTGCGCTTGCTGATATATATCAACCGGGGTCGCAGGCATTCCAATCTACGGCAGCCGTGGCGTTTGCCTATTTGGGCTGCTAGAGCGATTGCCGTGGCCTCTGATCGGGTGTCGAGGAACGTGACATAGTCTTGCACAATTGGTGATTTCTGAAACGTAATTGGCAGGATGGAGGTTAACGCCATAGTGTCTATCTTGTATGCCATTTCGCTGCCTTGAACTAGGAGCGGATGACTTGCTTGCAATAAGATATAAAGGTTGCCAGAATGGCCCTCTACCAAAGCTTCCTTTCGATCCTGCAACAGTCACCGATCACTCTACCCATATCTGAGACCGCCTAGTCAAGACAAAAATGGCGCCTTCCGTGACAGAGACAATCACCGTCCCGGTGCTCCCTTCGTCGATCAAGCTCAATACTCCCCATGGGACTGGACAGTACAAAGAACTAGCAACCACCAAGTTCGACATAGATGCCGAGGCCGGAAAGAAGGGCTTCGAGGCAGCGAAGGTGAGCAACGGTCAACCCCTACCTATCATCGCGACACCCTGCCCTTTCTAACTCTCTTACTCTCCTAGTACCCACACTACCTCCCGACCTGGAACCCCGAGCAGAAATACCCTCCCCTCCAGCCCTTCGAGCACATCGAACACGGCAAGGATGCCGACCCGTCGTTCCCCGACCTCCTTCCCTCAGGGGTCACCGTCACCCACCTAACGCCCACGATCGGCACCGAGGTGAAGGGCGTGCAGCTCAGTACCCTCAGCAACGCCGGCAAGGACCAGCTAGCACGTCTAGTCGCCGAGCGCAAGGTCGTCGCCTTCCGGGGCCAGGATTTCGCAGACCTACCCATCCAGCAAGCTCTCGACTATGGCGGCTACTTCGGGCGGCACCACATCCACCCAACTTCCGGGTCGCCCGAAGGATTCCCGGAAGTCCACCTCGTACACCGCGGGGCCGGAGACTCGGGTGCTGAGGAGTTCTTCAAGAAGCGGACAAGCTCCGTCGCGTGGCACTCGGACGTGTCGTACGAGCAGCAGCCTCCCGGAACGACCTTCCTGTATATCCTCGATAAGCCCGAGACCGGCGGAGATACGCTCTTTGTGGACGCCGTCGAGGCGTACAACCGGCTCAGCCCGCTGTTCCAGCAGCGGCTGCACGGCCTGAAGGCCACGCACTCGGGCATCGAGCAGGTCAATGCCTCCGCCGCGAGGGGAGGCGTCAAGAGGCGCGAGCCAGTAGTCAATGAGCACCCCATCATCCGGACGCACCCAATTACCGGCCAGAAAGCCATCTATGTGAACCCGCAGTGTAAGGGAGCTTC